>Ga0123353_10008167_pt1 | contig 14259 bp, 16 predicted proteins | sample TergutLab28metaG_3_FD_92763 | JGI IMG/M metagenome (GOLD analysis project Ga0123353, IMG submission 92763) | Labiotermes labralis P3 segment gut microbial communities from Petit-Saut dam, French Guiana - Lab288 P3 | ecosystem: Host-associated > Arthropoda: Insects > Digestive system > Gut ... | reverse complement strand
GCCCGTAGCGCACCCCGTCGAGACACGCCAGATTCGTCGAAGCCTCCGCCGCCGAGATGATGGTATAGACCGCCAGAGCATATTCCGTGTGCGGCAAACTCACCTCAACGACCTCTGCCCCCGCCTTCGCACAACCGTCAATTGCCTTGCGCACAATCTCCGCATCCGCGCCGTCCGCAAAATATTCTTTCGGCACACCGATACGCAGACCCTTCATCCCGCCTTGTAACGCCTTACAATAATCAGGCACCGGCACATCCGCAGACATCGCATCCAGCGGGTCATGCCCGGCCATCACCTGCAACAGCACCGCCACGTCCTTGACCGTCTTGCCAATCGCCCCCACCTGGTTCATGGACGACGCATAAGGCAACATGCCATAGCGCGACACACGCCCGTAGGACGGCTTCAACCCCACGCGCCCCCAGAGTGTCGCCTTGTGGCAAATGTCACCGCCCGTGTCGCGCGACACGTTGAGCGCATCATACGTGTCCCCCACATTCGTAATCACCGCGCCAGCCTCACGCAAACGCGCCACCACGGTCGCGTCGTAAGGGGAGACGTATCCTTCTAAAATCTTCGAGCGACATAAGCAAGGCTGACCCTTGACGCTAATCGTATCATCAACCGCCACCGGAACGCCCTGCAACAAACCTGAAATGCCCATGGCTACGCATCCTCCACAATCTTCGGAAGCCGCACCTCAAAATTGTTGCGCTCCGGCGCAAGCGCAAGCATCTGCTCACGCATCCCCGACGGCTCGACCGTGTCCTCGCGGAATGCGTTCACTGCGTCCAGCCCATACACCATCGGCTCCACGCCGGACACATCCACCTCGCGGATTCTCCCGACATACCGGAGAATGTTCTCCAGTTGCTTCTGCAACACATCCACCTCATCCGGCATCAGCGCAATATGCGCCAACCCTGCCACAGAGGCGACATCAAAACCCTGACTCACAACACACTCCTTACCAAGCGATATTCTTTCCGAGACATAAAAAGATGAGTGTACCCTTTCTTCCGCACCAACACAAGGACAAGATTTAGAATATCCAATGCCGAACACAGGATGGTCAGTGCCTGCGCATGACGCACGGCGTGCAGCGTGTCCAGACGCGCCTCACCCCCCCCCGGCGTTCGGGCATCCGTTTTTTTTGTTTTTCCGCCTTGCTTTCCCATCGGGGGTTTCGCTATTATACGTCCCTTGCGATTCCAAGAGGTTTTGTTTATGAAGAAGGAAACTCACCCGAAGTACGGCGACGCGACGATCTCATGTGCCTGTGGCAAAGTGATCCAGACGCGTTCGACAAAGAAAGAGATGAGCGTGAACACATGCTCAGCCTGCCACCCCTATTTCACGGGGCAGCAGACCATGCTTGACACGGAGGGCCGTGTTGACTCGTTCATGAAGAAGTACAAGCTGAAGAAAGCTTAGCGTTTGATTGAGCCACAGATGAAACGCAGATGCAACACGGGTTGTCTGCGTTTCATCTGTGTTTTATCTGTGTCGGGCGTATGATTGACAAGGCGCACATCCAACGGATGCTGGAAAAGGTGCAGGCCGCGGAGGCGGCCTTGGCCGACCCTGTGGTCTTGTCCAACCCCTCCGCCTATCGCGAGAAACTCCGCGAGCACGCTGCGCTGAAAAAACGGGAGTATGCGGCGATCCAGTATTTCCGCCTGCTCGCGGACCTCGACGGCAACCGCGAGATCGCCGCCGACCCTTCCGGCGACCCCGACCTCGCCGCCCTGGCGAAAGAGGAAATCGCCTCCATCGAGGCGCGGCTCCCCGACGCCGAGCGCGCGGTGCTGGCCAGCCTGCTGCCCGAGGACCCGGCGGACGCGCGCAACGCCGTTGTCGAAATCCGCGCCGGGACAGGCGGCGAAGAGGCCGCGCTATTCGCAGGCACGCTCTTCCGAATGTACTCCAAGTGCTGCGACGGCAAGGGCTGGAAAATCTCCGTCATTGACGCATCGGACACAGGCCTCGGCGGCTACAAGGAAATCGTCTTCACCGTCATCGGCGGCGGGGCCTACGGCGCATTCAAGTTCGAGAGCGGCGGCCACCGCGTGCAGCGCGTGCCGGAGACCGAGGCGCAAGGCCGCATCCACACCTCCGCCGCCACCGTCATCGTCTTCCCCGAGGCGGACGAGGACGACGCCATCGAGCTTCCCGAAAGCGAGCTGCGCATTGACATCTTCTGCGCCGGCGGGCACGGCGGCCAAGGCGTCAACACCACCTATTCCGCCATCCGCATCACGCACCTGCCCACAGGTCTTGTCGCGCAGTGCCAGGACGAGCGTTCCCAGCACCGCAACAAAGAGAAGGCCATGAGCGTGCTGAAGGCGCGCATCCTCGACCAGCGCCGCCAGGCCGAGGAGGCCAAGCTCGGCAAGACGCGCCTCGACCTGCGCGGCTCCGGCGACCGCAGCCAGCGCATCCGCACCTACAACTTCCCGCAGAACCGCATGACCGACCACCGCGTCAACCTCACGCTCTACAGCCTCGACCGCATTGTCGAGGGCGACCTCGCGCCCCTGCTCGACGCGCTCCACGCCTACGACCTCGAGCAGCGGCTCAAAGAGGAACTGGGCATCGAGAAAAAAACATGATGGTACCGCAATGGGTCATTGAGAAGAAACGGGACGGCAATACCTTGGACGATGCCGAAATCCGCGCGTTCATCGAAGGCTTCACGTCCGGCGCCATCCCCGACTACCAGATGTCCGCGCTGGCCATGGCGGTCTTCTTTCAGGGCATGACCCCCGACGAGACCGCCACCCTCACCGACGCGATGATGCGCTCCGGCGACCTCGTGAGCTTCGCCGGCTGGCCCCGCCCGACCGCCGACAAGCACTCGACCGGCGGCATCGGCGACAAGCTCTCGCTGATGATCGCGCCGCTCGCCGCCGCCGCCGGCCTGGCCGTCCCGATGATTTCCGGCCGCGGCCTCGGGATCACAGGCGGCACCCTCGATAAGCTCGACGCCATCCCCGGCTACGACACGCGCCTCCCCATCGGGCGTTTCAAGGACATCATCGCATCCGTCGGCTGCTCCATCATCGGCCAGACCGACCGCCTCGCGCCCGCCGACAAAAAACTCTACGCCCTGCGCGACGTAACCGGAACCGTCCCGAGCATCCCGCTCATCACCGCAAGCATCATGTCCAAGAAACTCGCCGAGGGCGCGGACACGCTCGTCTTCGACGTGAAGTGCGGCCGCGCCGCGTTCATGCAGACACGCGCCCAGGCCCAGGCCTTGGCCGACAGCCTCACCCGCGTCGGCCGCGCGCTGAACCGCAAGACCGCCGCCGTGCTCACCGACATGAACCAGCCCCTCGGCCGCGCCGTGGGCAACGCCGTTGAGGTCGCCGAGGCCATCGAGACCCTCCAAGGCGCAGGCCCCCCCGACACGCGCCTGCTCACCATCGAACTCGCCGCGCACATGACCACGCTGAGCGCGGTCCACCCCGATTTGCAGACCGCCCGCAACGCGCTTGCGGCACGGCTGGACGACGGGCGCGCGCTCGACGTGTTCCACCGCATGGTCGCCGCGCACGGCGGCGACCTCCGGCGGCTGCCGTGCGCGAACGCGGCGGTTGAGGTCAAGGCCCCGGCCGCAGGGTATGTGGCCGGCGTGGACGCGCGGGCCATCGGGCGCGTCGTCCTGCAGCTCGGCGGCGGCCGCACCAAGACCGACGCCGCGATTGACTACGCCGCCGGGATTGACCGCCTCGTGCAGTCCGGCGAGCACGTTGAAGCCGGGCAGCCCCTCATGCGCCTGCTCGCCAAAGACGCCGCGGCCATCGAGCCCCTGCTGCCCAGCGCCGCCGCCGCCGTTACCCTTTCCCCCCGGCCGCCGCCGCCGCGCAGCCTGCTTCTGTGAGCCAGCGGCGCCTGAAAAAAAGTGATTTTCAGGTTGCTTCCGTGCGTGGGGTTTGCTACCTTTCTACCTCTAACAAATGAAAATTGTCATTCTCTTAGGTGCGCCGGGTTCCGGCAAAGGCACGATCGCTAAGCGGTTGTCGGAGGGCTACAGCGGCTTCCGCCATATGTCGAGCGGCGACTTGCTGCGTGATGCGGTGAAGCTGCGGACGGCCGCGGGGATTGCGGCCGAGGACTACATGAGGCGCGGGGAGCTTGTGCCGGATGAGCTGGTCGCGCGGATGGTCTCGGACCTGATGACGGAGGCGGGAGGGGCCGGCACGCTGCTGCTGGACGGTTTCCCGAGGACGGTCGCCCAGGCGGGGATGCTGGACGGGGCGGTTGCGGCGTGCGGCGCGGCCTTGGAGGCGGTGGTCCTGCTGGAGGTGCCGGAGGAGGTCTTGGTGGGCCGCATCTCGGGGCGGCGCGTGTGCCCGGCGTGCGGGGCGGGGTTCCATGTGGTAACCATCCCGCCGAAGGACGCGGGCTTCTGCGACGCGTGCGGGGCCGGGCTGGTAACCCGCAAGGATGACGACCCCGCGACGGTGGAGAACCGCTTGGCGGTGTACCGGGCGCAGACGCTGCCGCTGGTTGACTTTTACGCGGCGCGCGGGCTGCTGCGGCGCGTGGACGGTGCGAAGGATGCGGATGCGGTAACGGATGAGCTGAGGCTGTTGCTGGCATGAGGATCCCGCTGAAGTCAGAGGGGGAGATGGCCGCCATGCGCGAGAGCTGCAGGCTGGCGGCCGAGGTGCTGGCGGCGGTGGCGGAGGCGGTCGCCCCGGGCGTTACGACGGGGGAGCTGGACCTGCTGGCGCGGCGGCTGATCGCGGAGCGGAAGGCGAGGCCGTCGTTCCTGGGCTACAGGGGGTTTCCGGCGGCCATGTGCATCTCAGTCAACGACGAGGTGATCCACGGGATCCCCGGGAAGCGGGTTGTCCGGCCGGGGGATGTGGTGAGCCTGGACGTCGGGGTGCTCAAGGACGGGTTCCACGGGGACTGCGCGACGACCGTGATGGTGGGCGTGGTGGACCCTGATGTGATCCGGCTGGTGGAGGCGACGCGGCGGGCGCTGGCGGCGGCGGTGGCGGCGGCCGGGCCGGGCGTGTGCCTCTCGGATGTGTCTCACGCGGTGCAGAGCATCGTGGAGGCGGCGGGCTGTTCGGTGGTCAGGGATTTCGTGGGCCACGGCGTGGGGCGCGAGCTTCACGAGGACCCGCAGGTGCCGAACTACGGGAAGCCGGGCCGCGGGCCGGTGCTGAGGCCGGGGATGACCCTGGCGATTGAGCCGATGGTCAACCTCGGGTCGGGCGGGGTGGACGTGCTGGGCGACGGCTGGACGGTGGTTACGCGGGACGGGAAACCGTCCGCCCATTTCGAGCACACCGTGGCGGTGCTGGGGGGGGGTGCGGAGGTCTTGACGCGGGCATGAAAAAAAATCCGAAATTTTTGGGTGGACAACGCGGCGTTTTTTTGTTTTAATAGCAGACCTTTTTTTTGAGCGAGGAAGAATAGAAGATGAAAGTTCGTAGTTCAGTGCGGCGCATGTGTGAGCGTTGCAGGGTGATACGCCGCAGGGGCGTCATCCGTATCATTTGTACAAACCCCCGCCATAAGCAGCGTCAGGGTTAATTGAGAGAGGACAACCATGCCGAGATTAATGGGTGTTGATGTCCCGGGCCGCAAGCGCGTCGAGTACGCGCTCCGGTACATCCACGGGATAGGTCCCAAGCGGGCCGGAGACGTCGTAGAGCAGTGCAAGATAGACCCTGCGAAGAAGGCCGATGATCTGTCGCCGGACGAGATCCGCCAGATCACGGCGTTCATCCAGGAGCATTACCGCGTGGAGGGCGACCTCCGCCGCGAGGTGTCGCAGAACATCCGCCGCCTGATCAGCATCGGGTCGTACCGCGGCCTGCGCCACAAGCGGGGGCTCCCCGTGCGGGGCCAGCGGACGCGGACGAATGCGCGGACGCGCAAGGGCGTGAAGCGGACAGTCGGGGCGGTGCGCGATAAGACGGCGCGCGCGGCCATCAAGGCCAAGGCGTAGTCAACCCAGCAAGGTTAAGGTTAAAGACGCATGAGTGACGAAGTAACGAATACGAAGGAAGAGGCGCAGGCCGCTCCGGTGGTTCTCACGGAAGAGCAGAAGGCGCACGAGGAGGCCGTGGCCGTGCTGGCGATGGGCGACGACGCCAAGGCCGCCGCGAGCGCCGCCGATGTGAAGAAGAAGGGCAAGGGCAAGTCAATCCCCGCGGGGATCTGCTTCATCCGCTCGACGTTCAACAACACGCTGGTGTCCATCACGGACGCGCGCGGCGGGGTGATCGCCTGGAGCTCGGCCGGCAAGGCCGGGTTCAAGGGGTCGCGCAAGAGCACGGCGTTCGCGGCGACGATGGTCGCGCAGGACGCGGCGCGCCAGGCGATGGCCAAGGGTATGCATGAGGTTGAGGTGAGGGTTCAGGGCGCGGGCGCGGGGCGCGAGTCTGCCGTGCGGGCGATCCAGTCCGCGGGGATGCAGGTGTCCCTGCTGAAGGACTGCACGCCGATCCCGCACAACGGTTGCCGGCCGCGTAAACGGAGGAGGGTCTAATATGGGCAGATACACAGGGCCCGCGTGCCGGCTGTGCCGCCGCGAAGGTCAGAAGTTGTTTTTGAAGGGCGCGCGCTGCTATATGTCGAAGTGCGCGATTGAGCAGGGGCACCCCGCGCCGGGGATGCACGGTGCCCAGCGCAGCCGCAAGATGTCGGAGTACGGCCAGCAGCTGCGCCAGAAGCAGTGCCTGCGCCGGCAGTTCGGGATGCAGGAGCTCCAGTTCAAGCGCTTCTTCAAGGAGGCGCTGCGCCGCAAGGGCGTTACGGGCGAGATCCTGCTCCAGCTGCTCGAGACGCGGCTGGACAACATGGTGTACCGCCTCGGCTTCGCGTCGTCGCGCCGGGCGGCGCGCCAGTTCGTCCTGCACAGGCACGTCATGGTCAACGGCCGGACGGCCTCGATCCCCTCGATGATTCTGAAGGTCGGCGACGTGGTCGAGGTCCGCGACCGCCCGCGCAGCCGCGACATGGCCGCGCGCAGCCTCGAGGCCGCCACCACCCAGCAGACCCCGACGTGGGTCGCGCTGGACCGGAAGGCGTTCCGCGCGGAATTGCAGAGCATCCCGACGCGCGAGCAGATCGCGCCCATCGTGGACGAGCAGGCTATCGTTGAGTTGTATTCCCGTTAATTGTCGTTGTCGTAACACTGGCCGCCGGATGCCCGTTGATGGGGCGTGTGAAGCGGCCTGAAAGGAAATGAACATGCCGATTCGTTTGAGCCGTTTTGAAATGCCTCGCCGCGTGCAGAAGGATGACACAACCGCGACCGAGACCTATAGCCGGTTTATCGCGGAGCCGTTTGAGGTGGGCTACGCCCGCACCATCGGCAACTCCCTGCGCCGCGTCCTGCTGTCGTCCATCGAGGGTGTCGCGATCTCCTCCGTCAAGGTCGGCGGCGCGAGCCACGAGTTCTGTGCCCTGCCCGGGATCAGCGAGGACGTTACCGACATCATCCTCAACCTCAAGCGCGTGCTGCTCAAAAGCTACAGCCGCGCCCCGGTGCTGCTGAGGCTCCGCAAGAAAGGCGCGGGCGTGGTAACGGCCGCGGACTTCGCCCTGGACAACGCCGTCGAAATCCTGAACCCCACCCAGTACATCGCCACCCTGGATACCGACGGCGAGCTCGACCTCGAGGTCGAGCTCCGCAGCGGGCGCGGCTTCTGCCCCGCAGAGGGCAACAAGCCCGAGGAGCAGATCATCGGGCGCATCCCGATTGACAGCGTCTTCTCGCCCGTTACCCGCGTGAACTTCCAGGTCGAGAACACCCGCGTCGGCCAGCACACGGACTACGAGAAACTGGTGCTCGACGTCTGGACCGACGGCCGCGTAACGCCCGACGAGGCGCTCAAGACCGCCGCCGCCGTCCTGCGCCACCACCTCGACGTGTTCGTTGATTACAGCGAGGAAGTGCTGGAGTTCGAGGAGTCCGAGAAGAAGGTGGACGAGGAGCGCGACCGCCTGCGGAACATCCTGAACATGAGCGTCAACGAGATCGAGTTGAGCGTCCGTGCGGCCAACTGCCTCAACAACGCCAACATCACCACTGTCGGCGAGCTGGCCATGAAGACCGAGGCCGATATGCTCAAGTACCGCAACTTCGGCAAGAAGTCGCTGAACGAGATCAAGGATAAGCTGCTGGAGCTCCAGCTTTACCTCGGCTACAAGTTCGACCCTGACCTGATGAATAACAAGTAAGAGAGTTTGAGGTTTTAGCAATGCGTCATCAAAGAATAGCCAAGAAGTTCGGCCGCAAGCCCGCCCACCGTAAGGCGCTCATGTGCAGCCTCGTAACGAACCTGGTCCTGCAGAGCAGCATCAAGACCACGCTGGCCAAGGCCAAGCAGGCCCGCCGCGACGCGGAGAAGATCGTTACCGTGGCCCGCAAGGGCACGCTGGCGGCCCGCCGCCTGGCGGCCTCGCGCCTGCAAAGCCCAGAGGCCGTCAAGATCCTGTTCGACCGTGTCGTCCCGACCATGGAGGGGCGCAAGGGCGGGTTCACCCGCATCCTGAAGCTCGGCCCTCGCCGCCTCGGCGATGGGGCGGAGATGTGCCTCCTGCAATGGGTCGAGAAACTGCCCGCCGAAACGGCGGCAGAACCGGCAGCCGAAGAAGCGAAGGCGTAAGCGGCGTGCCGGGAGGGGACGGCGGATGCCCGAAACGGTGTCCGCCGCCTTTCTGTTTTCTTCGCCCGGGGGTCGCCGCTGCTGAAAAGTGTTGTGCCCTCCCCATGGATATGCCATACTTTTGCGTCTGTCGAATGGGGAGCGGATTGTGTTGTGCGAGAAGGAGGTCGCTTGGGTTAATATGGGCGGGATGGAAATTCACTGTTCGGGGTGCGGCGAGGTTGCGCTGGTGCGCGTGGAGCCTGTGTATGAGGGCTTCAAGCGGGTCGGGGAGGTGTACGTCTGCACATCGTGCGGCAAGCCGTATGCGACGGCGGATGAGGTGCCGTTCGTGGGGGCCCCGAAGAAGCCGCAGGTGTTCTCCGATGCGGACAAGGATGCCGCGCCGTCGGTGTTCAGCGATGACGAGCGCCAGCGCTGCTGCATCTGGTGCCGGCACATGGTGCTGAACCCGTTCGACCAGCGGTGCGGCGTGACCAACCGCTTCACGGATGCGACGGACATCTGCGGGCATTTTGAGAAGAAGGGCGCTTTTTAGACCGTTGGAACATGCAGCCTTCTTTTCTAGACCTCCTCGCTGAATGGCCGCCCGAGCGCGTGCACGATTTGCTGTCCTCGCGGGCGGAGGCGGATGTGTGCGCGGCGTTGTCGGCGACCGGCCGTTTCGACCCTTTGCATTTGGCGGCCTTGCTCTCGCCGGCCGCGGCGCCGTTCCTCGAAACGTTGGCGCAGTGCTCGGCGCATTGGACGCGCCAGCGTTTCGGGAATGCGGTGCAGTTCTTTGCGCCGCTGTATGTGTCGAACTTCTGTTGCAACGGTTGCCGTTATTGCGGGTTCAGTCAGGCGACGCAAGACACGGTGCGCCGTGCGCTCACGCTGGATGAGGCGGCGGCCGAGGCGGATTGCTTGGCGAGGCAGGGCTTCGGGCATCTCTTGCTGGTGTCGGGCGAGGATGTCAAGAACGTGCCGCCGCCGTGGTTTGCGGAATTGGCGCGACGGATACGTCCGCGCTTCGCATCGCTGCAGGTGGAGATTTACGCGCTCGCGCTGGATGCGTACAGGCTGTTGGCCGCGGCGGGGATTGACGGCATGACGATGTTTCAGGAGAGTTATAATCCGGAGGTGTATGCGCGTTTCCACCCGAGCGGGCCCAAGCGCGATTTCGCCAACCGCGTCGGGGCGTTTGAGCGTGCCGCGCAGGCCGGCATGACGTTCATCGGGCTGGGCGCGTTGCTGGGGCTCAACGACTGGCGTGAGGAGGCGTTTTATCTGGGGCTTCACGCGGACTACCTTCAGAAGCGATACTGGCGCTCGTCAATCGCTTTCTCGTTTCCCCGTATGCGGCCGGCGCACGGGGGCCTGCCGCCGCCGTGTCCGGTGTCGGACGCGCACCTTGTCCAGTTGGCGTGTGCGCTGCGCGTGCAGTTGCCGGATGCCACGTTCACGCTCTCCACGCGCGAGCGGCCGGCGTTCCGCGAGCGCATGGTGCGCATGGCGGTGAACAAACTTTCGGCCGGGGCGAAAACCACGCCCGGCGGGTATGCGCAGACGACCGATGCGGAGGCGCAGTTCGAGGTGGCGGATGCGCGGCCGCTGGCGGCTGTCGCCGCCGCCGTCCGCGCGATGGGGTTTGACCCTGTGATGAAAGATTGGGATTCTTCTTACGCATGACCTTTTCTGTACAAGCGTTGTGTTACGGCGGTTTCGGCCCGGTTTCGTTCGCGCTGGAGGCTGGCGAGCAGATCAGCCTGACGGGCGCGTCGGGGGCTGGCAAGACGCGCCTCCTGCGGGCGCTTGCGGATTTGGATGCGTGGCAGGGCGAGGTGCTGTTGGACGGTCATCCGCCTGTGTCTGTGGCGGCGCACCTGTGGCGGCGGCGCGTCATGTATCTGCCGGCGGAGAGCCACTGGTGGCGCCAGCAGGTGGGGGAGCACTTCACGGCTGCGCCGGATGCGGCGACGCTTGCGGCGCTCGACTTGGCGGATGACGTGTTGTCGTGGCCGATCACGCGCCTGTCGAGCGGCGAGAAGCAGCGGCTGGCGTTGCTCCGCGCGTTGGCCCTCGAGCCGGCGGTCCTCTTGCTCGATGAGCCGACCGCGCACCTGGATGACGAGCGGACGATGAAGGTTGAGGCGATGGTGCGGCGGCACTGCGAGGCGCGCGGGATGATGGCGGTCTGGGTTGCGCATGATCAGGCGCAGGTCCGGCGTGTCGGCGCGCGGCGATACCTGATGAGGGAGAAGGGCGCATGGCAGGAGGATACGCCGTGAATGTGATTGAGCTCTCTTGGCTTTCGATTCTGCTGGCGGCGCTTCCGGTGGCGGTCCTCGCCGCGGTGTTTGCTTGGCAACGGCAGGGGGACCTGGGGCGTTCGCTCCTGGTGGGGGTGGTGCGGGCGTTTGTGCAGCTTGCGTGCGTGGGGGCGGTGCTGAAAGGCGTGTTCCAGAACGCGCACCCGGTCTGGACAGGGTGTTTCTCGCTGGTGATGCTGGCGACAGGGACGTGGGAGGTTACGCGCCGGCAACGCCGCAAACTGCTGGGGGGATGGTCGGTGGGGCTGTCGGTGCTGGGGCTGTTCACCGCAGGGTTCACGGTTACGGTGTTCGCGCTCGTCGCGCTGGTGAGCGTGAGGCCGTGGTGGTCTCCGCAATATGCGATCCCCCTGCTGGGGATGATTTTGGGGAACACGATGACTGGTCTCTCACTGGGCATGGACACGCTGACGCGCAACATCTGGGCGCACCGCGCGATGATTGAGAACCGCCTTGCGCTGGGGCAGCCTGTTGCCGAGGCGGTCGGCGATTTGCGGCGCGAGAGTGTCCGCACGGCCATGATGCCCATCATCAACGTGCTGATGGTCTGCGGCATCGTGAGCCTGCCCGGGATGATGACCGGGCAGATCCTGTCGGGGAACGACCCGATGTCCGCGGTGCGTTATCAGATGATGATCATGTACCTCATCGCGGCGGGGGCGGGCTTCGGGAGTCTGCTGACCATCCGCCTCACGGTCTATCGCCTCTGCGACCACCGTGAACGCCTCTGCCTCAACCGCATGGGCAGCGCGGAGGAGAAGTGATGAGTGGGTAGTGATTAGTGGATAGTGATTAGTTTTTAGGGCGTGTTGACTCCAAACGATTGAATGTGTCAATGAGCCCGCATGAAACCAAAAACATCTGCCGCCTTTGCAGGGCTTATTGGTCATTCCGTTTTGGATATTGGATAGTCCCGTGGGGCAACGCCTCACTGCCATTCGTAGAGGCTTTTGATGTCGGGCAGGAGGAGCATTCGGGGCGCGTTGATGAAGGCGCGGAAATCGTCGGCGGTGGGGGCGTGGGGCGGGGGGGTGAAATAGTTGTCTTTGCCTTCCCTGCCTTGCCGCCAGAACATGAGGAACGCGATTTCAAGTGCGGGGTCGGCAAAGGCCTTGCCGTAGTAGTCGGTGTAGAGCGTGTCTGGCACGGGCTGCTTGCGGTAGCCGACCTCCGTGAGCGCGGCGATTTTCTTGTGCTTCTTGGCGATGTCTGAGATGACTTTCAATTTCGTTGCGGCGGCCTCGATGTTGTCGGACTCGAAGTCGTGGTAGTCGTCGAACCCCACGAGGTCAACGTAGGCGTCGCCGGGGTAGCGTGCGAGATACTCCTCTTCGGTGCTGAAGCGGCAGTCGGGCGAGAATGCGTAGAGGAGGTGGCGCAGCTTCAATTCGTCGCGCAGGTAGGTAACGGTGAAGCGCCACAGCTGCTTGTACTCGTCGGGCGTGCAGTAGGGCTTGCCCCACCAGAACCAGTCGCCGTCGAACTCGTGGAAGGGCCGGAAGATGACGGGTGAGAGCGTGCCGTTCTCGCCCTTGATTTTATTCAGCACCTCGGCCACCTTTTGGAGTTTCTTGCGATACCATTCGTGGTTGTCCGCGCCGGGGAGGATGCTGCGGAAGCAGTTGGAGCGGACGTTCTCGGGCAGGTCTCTCACGTTGAACGATTTTTCCACGAAGGGGTCGTTCATGTGCCAGCAGAAGATGTTGACCATGCCTTGGTCATACGCCTGTTGCGCGCGCAGGATGATTTGGTTTTCCTCGTGGCGGAACCAGCCCGTCTCATTCGTGTTGGCGGCGTTCGTGATATGCATGAAGTCCGAGCCAAACACCGCAAGCTCCTTGCCCGAGGTCCACTTGATGTCCGTCTCGTCCGTGCGCCCGGTGTGGGTTACGTTCGGGTCCTGTTGGCCGATGAGCGTCTTGCCCTGCGTGGCGAGCCGTTTGAGGTTGCCGAAGAGCAGCGCGGTCTCCGCCGTTGCGTTCGTGTCCACCAGATACTTCCGCAACGCGTCCACGCGCGCATCCTGCGCAGGCCCGGTCAACGCCGCCACGGTCATCATTCCAATCACTACACGCTGCATCATGTTGAATCCTCTGTGGTTATTGGAGTGTCGGTTCGGCGAGGCCTCCGGCAAGCTGGGCTTCGCCGCCTTCGCGTTCGTACACGCCGTAGAACTGGCAGACGGAGTCGAGCCAGGTGATGATGCGGCTCATCTCGTCGGGGGAGAGCTTCACGTCGTGGTGCCCGGCTTTGAGCATGGGGTAGAGTTTCGAGGCGGTCGCGCCGAACTGCCCGGGGAACGTGCGGTAGAACTTGGGCGAGTTCCAGTTGCCGCCTGCGCCGTAGGAGACATAACCGTAGGGCTGCGCGAGGCTGATGTAGGAGGTGAAGTATCGGGTGGGGGCGTTCATCCAGTTGTTGGCGGGCTGCGTCGCGATTTCGCTGTCGAGGCGCGGAGGCACGTTGTCGCCCACCTTGGCGGTCTTGATTTTGTCGGCGTGGCAGGCCACGCAGTGCTTGTCCAGCACGGGCTGGACGAGGCGCGGGTAGCTGAACGGGTTGGAGCCTTCCGGGCCGGGGGTGAGCTTGGAGGGGGGGCGCTTCGCGGCGATGGTCGCGGTGGCGGCGGGGGGCTGCTCGGGGGCCCCCGCCTTTGGCTCGTGGCAGCCTTGGCAGGAGAGGCGTTCGCCGTGGACGAGCGCGGTGGCGGAGCGCATGGACTGCACGGCGCAGCCGTCTGCGTCGAGGGCCTGGAAGAAGAGCTCGACCTCGGCCGGGACGGTGAAGTGCGCGCTGCCGTCCTGCTCGACCGGGACCGTGCCGAGGACGACGCGGGTCATGTTGATGGAGTCGTTGCCCTCCGGGATTTGGATGCCGATGTTGTGCGAGACCTCTGCGGAGGCGACGGAGAGGGGGAACACCTGCCACACGCGCAGGGCCTTGATTTCGGTGCCGGCCGGCCATTTGAGGTGGCTCTTGTACACGTCGGCGATGGTGATGACGCCCTCGCCCCGTGCGCCGTCGGCGAGCCGCTGGCGTTGCTCGGGGATGACGGGCGGGCGCGGCGTGGCCCGCAGGGGGGTCGGGTTGAGGCACGCGATGGATGGGTCGCGGTAGATGAGTTCCTTGTTGCCGAATTTGTCCACGAGGTACAGGCCGAAGATGTGGCGGGCCCCGATGCCCTTGACCTCGACAGGCTCGTATGCGCAGAGGAAATACGCTTCGCTCAACGGCCACGCCGTGCCGTAGGTCTGCGAGCCGCCTTGGCTCTCGGGGAAGCCCGCGTCGGGCGTGAGGCGTTT
>Ga0123353_10008165_pt1 | contig 14261 bp, 14 predicted proteins | sample TergutLab28metaG_3_FD_92763 | JGI IMG/M metagenome (GOLD analysis project Ga0123353, IMG submission 92763) | Labiotermes labralis P3 segment gut microbial communities from Petit-Saut dam, French Guiana - Lab288 P3 | ecosystem: Host-associated > Arthropoda: Insects > Digestive system > Gut ... | reverse complement strand
GGGAACTTGTCGAAACCGTCCGTGGAGTCGGCTATCGGCTTGCAAGTGTTGAGGAGTAACGATTATTTAGCCGGTACTCCGCGCCCTATTGCAATCGACAAAACAATAGGTACACTGTGTTCACTGTTTCATTGATTGAGTTTATGGTGACATTATCTTTTCACACAACAGTTCCAAGTGACTGCATGATGGCACTGCCGCCGGAGTTTCGCGGCGAACCGGTGAGGATTGTCGTAAAAAAAGAACCACCAAAATCGCCTACGAGAAAAGGCATTTTATCTATCGCCGGAATCTTGAAAGACTGTCCGAACGAAAATATTCATGACGAACGTTACGAATACCTAATGGAAAAATACGGTCATGGAAAAAATACTGATTGATACCGATGTCGTCTTGAACGTACTCCTTCGGGAGGAACCGTTTTTTGAATCATCTTCGCAGGTATTTGCACGACTTGAATGTGGCGATGTTCGTGGATTTTTGACCGCAACGACCATGACGAATATCTATTACATTGCACAAAACGTGGTGGCTATAAAGTCGCCCGAATGTGTATCAGGAAATTACTTGAAACGCCCGGCTTGAAATTTCTGAGCGTCGATGAGCAAGTCCTGCGAGACGCGGAAGCCTCTGCAATGACCGACTTTGAGGATGCCGTCCAAGCATCGGCAGCCGCAGTTGCCGGAATCGATTTTATCGTAACACGAAACAAGCGAGATTTTCGGCAGTCTCCCGTTCCCGCCGTATTGACGGAGGAACTCTTGGAAAAACTGCTGTAATAGTTGCACTTGAAAGCCGGAAGCGGTGCGACCGGATATTTAGCTGGTACGCCGTGCATGGAACCGGAGGGCTAACGCCCGTCCGCTCTTATGTTGTCATCACTTGTTCTCGTATTTATCACGGATGGTTCGCAGGTGCGTTTCAATGCGGAACATAACAATGGTTAGTTCAAAGGACATTCGCATAAATAACAAGAACAGTGCCGCCGCAATCGGTGCGATGAGAATCAGAATGGGGACTTCATTGTTCACTGCGAACAGAAGTGCAATTCCACAACCGAGAAAGGCGACAACGATGGTAAACACCCAGAGAGCCGAAATCCATGTGTTCGTGATGAAGCGGGTGAAATCGATGTCGAATGGTCCCGAAGACGATTCTTGCGACTGCTGATCCGGGAACAGCCTCGGCAGGATATGTCGTGCATCGCCTGATGCGGGAGCACCAAATCGGGTAACATCCTCCACTCGCATCGGAGTCGTTGGTGTAATGTTTCCGTTCGCTACTAGATTTTCGATCTGCTGTTCGCTGGCGGGACCTTGTTGTTTGCCATTTGCGTCGGTGTAAAAATAGTTTGCCATGAATCTTTCTCCAGGATAAGGGTGGTGGCAAGAACGGCAAGCAACGATACCGTCAACAAGACGGGAACGCCATGTCGATCCAACGCGGACTTCTCCTCCGCACTACCAGAGTGCCGCACAAACAGCGCGGCGACGTAAACGCAAAAAGAGCGCATACACCGAAACCCGCAAGCCATATTCATGACATTCCCTTTCGGGAAACGCATGATCAATATGGTTTTTCATGACACCCAAACCGGTACGCCGGGTAGTGCATGGATGTATGGATCGAAAACTTGCGAACTGTACCAAAATTTAATTTTCGTTCATAATTCTAGCACCGATTGCTTGGGATTGCAAGAGGGTGTGAAATTTTTCACGGCTCGTTATCTGGTCGCTCCACGTTGTTTCGCTTCCGGCTTGCATTTTGTTTTTCGCAACGAGCGAACGGGCGCAAGCCCTCCGGTTCTCATCGGACGGCTTTCGCGCACAGAACCGGGACACCGGTGTAGAGAATAATCGGCAAGGACCGCCAACGAGACGAGTTCGATGGCGGCGAAAGTGCAAAAGATGGTCGCACAGTTTCAGTTGCGGTAAGTTCTCACACAATTTTCTTATACTTTCCCCGCCGGTGTCCGAAGCGATTCGGGTCCTTTGCCCGGAGCATTTCCTCGTAGGCGGTAAAGTTTCCATTGAACCATGCAACCTTGCCATCTCCTTCAAAGACAAGAAGATGCGTACAAATTCGGTCAAGGAAAAATCGGTCGTGCGAAATGACCATCGCACAACCGGCAAAGTCGATCAGTGCCTGCTCCAACACCCGCATTGTGTTGACATCCAGATCGTTTGTCGGTTCGTCTAAGAGTAACAGATTGCCGCCGCGTTTGAGCAACTTTGCCAAATGTACCCGATTACGTTCCCCACCGCTGCACTGTCCCACCAATTTCTGCTGTTGTGTGCCACGAAAATTAAACCGCGACACATACGCCCGACTGTTCATGCGGATCGCGCCGAGTTCGACCATGTCTCTGCCGTCGGTGATCTCTTGAAAAACTGTATTTTCATCGTTGAGGGCATCCCGATGCTGATCAACATGCGCCAACTGTACCGTCTCGCCGAGTGTGATTGTTCCAGCATCTGGCTTCTCTGCGGCGTTCAGACCTGACAACGCAGCAGACTCAGTGTCGCCAGTAATCATTCGGAACATCGTTGTTTTGCCGGTGCCGTTGGGTCCAATGACCCCGACAATCGCCCCCCGTGGAATGTCAAATGAGCAATCGACGATCAAGTCCGTGCGTTGGTCGGCAATGTCGTATCCTTTCGTAACCCCTTTGAACGATAGCACTTTATCGCCGAGCCGAGGTCCCGGAGCAATTTGGATAATCGTGTCGCTCTTGTCGTCCAACGTTTGCTGGGATGCCAACTTTTCGTAGGCATCGACTCTCGCTTGATTCTTTTGCAACCGTCCTTTGTGTGCCATTTGAATCCAGTCGAGTTCGCGCCGGAGTGTCTTTTGTCGTTGCGATTCCTGTTTTTCGGAGATCCGCAACAGTTCCGCTTTCTGTGCCAACCACGAGGAGTAATTCCCCTCAAAAGGAATGCCCCGAGTGTTTTCCAATTCGAGAATCCATTTGGTGATGTTGTCCAAAAAGTACCGGTCGTGCGTAACAATGATGACCGTACCGGGATAGTTTCGAAGGGTTTCTTCGAGCCAATGGACGGTTTCTGCATCGAGGTGGTTTGTCGGTTCGTCGAGCAGGAGCAAGTCGGGCTTTTCGAGGAGTGCCATGCAAAGGGCGACGCGGCGGCGTTCTCCCCCGGAGAGTTGACGGACGATGGCATAATCGGGAGGCAGTACCAGTGCATCGGCAGCCATGTCGATGGTGCGTTCCAGTTCCCAGCCATGATCGGCATCAATGTCTTCCTGGAGTTTACCCATTTTTTCCATCAATTCTTCGAATTGATCCACTTGCTCGGGATCGCCCAGTGCCGTTGCTAACTCGTTATAGGCTTCAATTCTGTCAAGCATCGGTTGCACTGCCGTCAACAGATTATCTCGAACGGTTGCGTCGAGCATCAGTTCCGGTTCTTGGGCGACGTATTTGACCGTCATTCCTTTGGTGAGTTTGGTTTCTCCGTCGATGTCGGTGTCGAGTCCAGCCATGATTTTGAGCAGGGTGGACTTACCGGAGCCGTTCTCGCCGACGATGCCAATTTTTGCACCGTAGTAGAACGAGAGACCGATATTGGAGAGAACCGTTTTTTCGCCGTATCGTTTGGAGACGCGGCTCATTTCAAAAACAAAGTGCGGTGCCATCGTGGGAGGATAAATCAGGATCCGTCGGGAGTGGTCATTATAGCGGATTTCGCGGAGCCCCGGAGTACCGGCTCAATAATTATTCAACCCAACGCCGTTGGCAGAGATACCATTCCGTTACCGTCAACAGAAGTGCGAAGAACGCCAAATAGTGCCAAATCGGTCTCGAAAACAGCGACGCAACCTCCTCCGATTGCTCCGATGCTTCACCTTCCGAACGTAAATTGCTCTCCGTTGCATTGAACAGATTGACCGCAACTCGATTAAGTACACGGTCGGACTCCGGTTCGAGAAGAGACCATACGCCGATCTCGCCGAGTTTGCCCAGCGAGACCACGCCATTTTGGCATGGGAAAATTTCTTCCTTGCCCGAGGGACTACGGAGAATCACCTGCGTTCGTTCCGTCGGTACTGTCAACGTTACCGACTCGGCAGTTGAATACGCCTTTTGCAATGCCTCGCTGTCCCGAAAGTAGGTCAATGCCTGCAACATCAAAATCGGAAACGCCGTCCGCATGGGCAAATCCCCTTGATTCAAGTCCGACGTGAAGACAAGCACTCGTTGCTCTTCCGAAACAAACTGCACGTATAGCGGAAACCCTTCCGCCGTTTCTGCTAATACTTTGGCATTGGTGCTTTGAGGAATAACAGTTCTCGCGCCGGTGAAGATCAATCCCGGCTGAATGTGCCGCACCAACGAATTATTTGTCTCGACGTTTGCCGCTATCGGTCTTGCCAAACGCTGTCCCACCCGGAAGAGATCGCTGTCGTTTTGCGGATCGATGACCAAGACGTTTCCCTGCGGCAGGGTTTCCGGCACGATTTGATGAAGCACCAAGACACTGTCCGGCGGGATCGTGTCGGGAATGGTATCAATGACGCTAACGTCCGTCAGCGGCTGAACTTGCAGAACATGTCCGAGGAAAAAATTCTCTCTGCCGTACAGAAGAATACGTTGCACGTATTGTTCGGAAAGGAATGCGACGGCAACGTTGTCTGTTCCAAACAAATCAATGCTTGTCAAGTCGGTGCTTTCCAATGTTGCCCGAAAGAGTCCTCCTGCGGCGGAAGCGTTGCGGATTATCCGCGTTACTGGTCGGTTCGGCTCCAATGTCAAGGGAATAACATCGACGAGGTTCCCTTCACGGTCGATTTCCAGTGTCGTTTCCACGGTTTCTCCGCCGAAGTTGACCACCTCGACAAGAATTTCGTAGTCGCTGGCTTGCCCCGGCAAACGCCGAGGTTGAAAGCGCGTGATTGCCAAGTTGTCGATGGGTTCGGCACCGGTGTACACATAAATCGGCGTATCCGGTTGATCGGCAATCAACTGCTCGGCAAGTTGCATCGCGGCGGACAAGTTGCCGGGATAGTCGGTTGTCGGTATGTCCGACAACCTGCGCCGCAGTGTGCCAATGTGGTCGGTAAAGCCCGATACAATTTGCGGATTGACGTTCGCCGTTAAAATCGCAACCTGTTGCCCGGCAGTGGTTTGGCTCAATCGTACATCGGCTTGCTGTTTGGCAACATCGAGCCGTGTCATGTCGGCTTCGGAGAGCCACGCGTTCATACTTGCGGAGTTGTCGATGATGATGACATATCGGTTATTCTCCGGCAGTTGGACAACGGGATTGAGCACGGCGGCGGTCAGAAGCGACAGAAAGAGGAGCGCAAGAAGCAGCGAAATGATGTACCGGAGATGCCGGCGCAACATGCGGGTGCGACGTTCCTCAAAGACCTGTTGCCAAAAAATCGCCGTCGCTACGAATTCCTTGCGAAATCGTATCTTGAGAATAAAGAACAGGATAATGGGAACTGCCAATAACAACAGCCACCAAGCGAGCGGATTTGTGAATGTCATTAAAAAATACTGGCTTTGACGGCTACCTTCTCCATTTCAGTTAAAACTTGTGCGCCCCATTCTGTTTTTTGATCGAAGTCAAAATTGTCCACCATATTATGTTTGTCGTTCGTCAAACACCATGACCACCACAACCATCCGATGTTGTACTTGTTGCATTCCTCCACTAGGGGCTTCCAATCCAGGGGACCTTCATAAACTGCCCCCATATGGGAGAATTCTCCTACGATCATACACAGGTTCTTGTCTATGGACGTTTTGATTGCGTTGGTGTATCGGGATGGCGGCTGATTGATGTCCCAAGGATGCCAACTGAAGATGATATTCCGCAATGGGTCGGATGCCAACACTTTCTCGCCGCAGTTGAGGATGTAGCGTTCGCCTCTTCCCCAGTTTGCCGGATCGATCATGATCGGAACGCGGTATCCTGCGTCTCGCAGTTTTTTCACCGCTTCAATATATTTTTTCTCCCAGTCCTCTTCGGAGACACTGCCGTCTCCTGCTTCGTTGGCGATGTTCAACATGAAGTATTTTTCATACTTTTGAACGAGGCTTTTCACGTCCTCTCGGAGCCAATAATCGATACACTTGTCGATATTTTCCCATTTCCCTGTTGCTTCCCACAGACCGACGGAAACCACTAATTTGTTTTCCACTGCTTTTCCGATAGCACCGTCCAGCACACTGAGCGGTACGTTTTTATCATCTTGCCAAAACATTCGCACAATATTGGCACTTGATTTTGCGATGCCGGGAATGGTTTTTGCTCCCCCCCAATCCTGATACATGAACAACGTATTGACCCCGATGGGCACAAAAGCAGTGCCGTTACCGTCATAAATTTTCGTGTCAATAACGTAAAAACCTTTGTAGTCTTCGGGAAAAGCCTTGGGCAACTCGGCTCCCCAAACGTGGGAAAGGCACAGCGTTATCGTCAAAAAAGCGGTAACGAACCAGCGGGATTTGTAGAGTGTCATCTTTTTTGCATTGTTTTGGAAGACAAGGTATAACCCATTGATATGGAGTTGTCAAGTATGGGGCGGAAAATACTGTCCGTCAAGATCGGGGCAACACAATTTTTCGCTGCAATGTTGAGCGTTGCCAAGCCGTCCGCAGGGGCTTGAAATTGGAAGCAATCGGTGATAAACTCAAATCTGGAGTTTGAAAGCCCCATTTGTGATTCCCAAGTCCATTATGGAAAATTCAGTTGCAGACACGTCCCGAAGTGGTGAAGGAATAACTTTGGGTGCTTCCATTACTCCACTGCCGTTGCCCCGAGTTTCCAGTTACCTCGTCTGGTCGATCCTTTCGGCTTGTTGTTTTCCGCCACTCGGTATTGTTGCGGTCGGCTTTTCTATTGCGTGCAAACGTGCCTTGTCAGCGGGACATCGCGGTTCTGCGGCAAAAAAATCCAAAATCGCCTTCTATTGCAATGTCAGCAGCCCAATTGGGGCTATTATCATTGCACTTTTTGCCCTTGTGTCAATTAAAGGAGGACATATTACTTATATACATGATGTTGTTTTTGTGTACGTAAAAATGTCGAAGAATGCTGTCGAGCGTTATACGTTGGATGTAGGACAGCCGCCGACTACCGAGCAGGGATTGCAAGCGTTGATTGCCATGCCTGATCTCCTGAACCCAAACGTATGGGGTGGTCCCTATATTCGCCCGGATGCATCGTTACTTGATCCGTGGGGAAATGAGTATAGATATGCCAGTCCGGGACGAGACGGCAGACCATTCGATGTCTGGTCAGCAGGTCGCGACGGAATAGACGATACAGACGATGACATCGGGAGTTGGATGGATCGAGAGATGTTGCGCAACTATCACAAACGTTACAGATAAAAAAACCCGGAAGTGCAGCGCAGCGGAACTTCCGGGTTGCCCTGTTGGGCTTGAGAACGTAAAAATTCGTGATATAATCCACTCCCGTTAAGCGTAGGGGTTTTATGTCATTTATTCCATCATGGACAGTCAGAGACAAGCAATTTTACGCGGCGTGTTGAACGCATTTGTTCCGCCGTTCATTTTGCCAACTCCGCCGCAGCCCTATCCAATCAAATCGTTGTTTCTTTCTACTGCCTGTATTGTATCATTTTCCGCCTCTTTTGCCAACCAACGGGCAATGAAATACTGTGGGACAATGCCGTAGAGCCAGAATATGTAGAAAAGAATAAAACCAACCATCGGTAACGATGTCGCGATAAAAATATAACCGGGAAAAAGAGCGCAGCCGGTAATAGCATAGATTCTTACCAAAACTGGCAAGAACGCTGCATCTAATAGTTTGAAACATCCCCACAATGCCATTAGAATGGACACGCCTATTCCCAAGAAAGCAAGTAGCAAACCAAAACCTATACCAGCACAATCCAGCAACGCACCGGGCAAAATAATGAACAGAGTAATGAGTTGGGTACTGACAATGGGACGCAATTCATCTGCGAGACACAGTTTGGCAAGCGAATGGTCGGAACTATTTATCGGATCATCACTCATTCTATCGGCACGGAGTGAGGAAAAGGTATCGGGATACACTTTGCACCTTCGCGGTTAAATTTACCGCAAAGACGCAAATGACGCAAGGGCAATCACTCCCAATCGCTTCCCTTCTCCACCGGCAGACCTTCAATCTGCACGTCCTTCTCTCGGCGCAGTTGACCGAGAACGTGTTGCGGAATCCGGCAACGGATGACTGCCGAGGTTTCGTCATACTCGGAAGACAATACTTCCCCTTCTCTCGCAAGCAACGCCTCTAAGCGACCGTTGCCGATGGGCATGGTGATCGTCAAGTCAAGGAACGCTTTGCTCAATGTTCCACTGACACGAGCCGTCAATAATTCAAGTCCTGTGCCGCTCTGCGCACTGATCGGCACAGCATTCGGATACTTTTCCAGCAACACCGTCAACGCTTCGGATGACTCCAACGCATCGGTCTTGTTCAAGACCAAGAGCGTGTCTTTTTCCCGAATGCCGAGGTCGGTCAACACTTCGCAAACCGCTGCAATTTGTTCATGAACTTCCGCACTCGACGCATCGGCAACGTGCAAGAGCAAGTCCGCCTGATTCGCCTCTTCAAGCGTTGCACGAAAACTGGCAACCAGATGGTGCGGCAGATTCTTGATAAAACCGACCGTATCGCTGATGAGCACCGGTCCCCAGCCCGGCAAACTCCAACGCCGCGTCCGAGTATCCAATGTCGCAAAGAGTTGATCCTTCACGTACACGTCGGAATCGGTTAGCCGATTGATCAACGTGCTCTTGCCCGCATTGGTATAGCCGACGAGTGACAGTGTGCGAGACGTTCTCCGGGCGGCAACTTCACGTTTGCGGCGTTGATGAATAGCATGCAGTTCCGACTTAAGGTCGAGAATCCGCTTTTGTGCCAGTCGGCGGTCAACTTCGAGTTGTTTTTCACCGGGACCCCGCAGACCAACCCCGCCGACCCCTTGCCGTTCGAGGTGTGTCCACATGCGTTTCAATCGCGGCAACGAGTATTCGAGTTGTGCTAACTCCACAGCAAGTCTGGCTTCCGTCGTTTGCGCTCGGGAAGCGAAAATGTCGAGGATCAACTCGGTGCGGTCGAGGACTTTGACCTTCAATTCTTCTTCAAGGTTCTTGGTTTGGCTCGGTGCTAAATTGTTATCAAAGATAACAACATTGGCATCGGCGGCATCGACCAGTTCTTTGAGTTCGGCAAGTTTTCCACTGCCGATGTAGGTTGCTCCTTCGGGTTTGTGACGGCGTTGGACAATTCTGCCAAGTTCGCGCACTCCGGCGGCTTCGGCAAGACCGGCTAACTCATCGAGCGGAGAATGACCTTTGCCTTCGCCGTCGAGATAGACTCCAACGAGAATTGCCGACTCACGGGCAACATTTTCTGTCCGGACAGATGTATCAATAAATGACATAAAAATAGGAATGGAAAAATAGAGATGGGACACAACGCACACACCACCGGGGGACCTACGCCCCCCGCTCTTGCGCCGACAACGTTTCGAGAACAACGTTAATTATCAATCCACATTCGTCTCTAATTCCTATTTCTCTACGGGACAGAAGAACGGCGGCATTGTACCACGTCACATTATTCCAACAAGGCGGGGTACGTGATACGGTATCGGCATTTCTTTCCTTAAATTCTACGTAACCCTCACAATCGTTAAAGTTTCCCCAAATTATTGCCGACTTCTAGCCTCTATGGCATACTTTCGCACAATTATCGGCATCGGAGCAATCCTTTTCGGCTCGTTTGTTACCGTTCAAGCAGCAGAAATCCGCTTGAAAAGCGCACCCATCCGAATCACGGAACCGCTGGTAACGCTGGCGGACATTGCCGATGTTCTGCCGATGGGTAGCGACAATGTCGATCATCGCAGTGTCGAACGTCTCCGGCAAACGGTGCTCTTTCCCACTCCTGCTGATGGTGAAACGAGAACCCTCGACCAGTGGGGACTGCGCACCATGCTTTCGCAACTTGGGTTCAATACGCTTCACCATTCTATTACTGGGGCGGAAAAAATCACCCTCACCGGGGGGCTTACGCCCTCCGCTCTTACACCGTTGAACCCGCCAATGAATCCAAACGGGCAATTTGTCATTCAAGCCAATTATCTCACGCCGTCGGGTACGAACCCGGTGGTGCCGATTGCCGTCCGATCCGAAGTTGCGCCGCCGATGTCGGGGTTATCGATGTCGGGGTTAACCGAGGACATTGCCCGGTTGTTAGAGAGACAAGTTTCCCAAGCATTGGGTACCTATTTGAATTTCACGCACCGGATCGAGCGGTCTTGGGACATCTCGCTGAAACTCTCGCCGGAGCAGATAAAACTGTTTGCGACCAACGGTCAGATTGCCGAAATTTCCGGCGGACAGATTCCCTTCACGGGCATTCAGCAGTTCCAGATTCGGTTGCAAAACAATGTATCGGTAACGGTGGACGCGGTGGTGGCATTGCCGCTGGAAGTTGTGGTCGTTCGTCGTACATTGCCGAAAGGACACATTATCAGCGAGTCGGACGTGATGTTGCAGCGGATAGAAAAAACCAACGGCGATGACTTTTTCGTGGACATCAAAAGCGTTGTCGGCAGAGAAGTGGTCAAGCCGGTAAGAGAATTAACGATGCTTCCGCAGTCTTCCCTTCGGTTGCCTCTTTGGGTTCGTAAAGGGGAGATTGTTACCGTGAGGGCAGCGAAGGACGGCATTGTCGTCCGCACCGAAGCGATTGCTCAGCAAGACGGCGTTGAAGGGGACATGATTAGTGTGGAAAAAATTGACCTCAATGCTCCCAAACGAGGTCCGAGGGAAGCCTCGGTGTCGTACCTTGTCCGTGTTTGTGCTCCGAAAACGGTGGAGGTGTTTGTGAAGTAGTGCCCTCCATAGCCTGTGTTCCCGACTTTCATGCGATGGGCGTACATTTTCCGCTCGTGCGTTTTGTACCGCCCGCCCCTGCGTTTTGTTGCCAAATTCCTCATTTTCCCATTGTATTAAATCAAACTATTGTGTAAAATAAGGAGTCAGGGTAGAATGTACGCCCGTTATCAGCGGTCAGCAAATGAACATTTGGAACAAAGTTTTTCTAGGAGTGATCATCGCCGTGTCCATCGCCATCGTTGCATTGGCATCGCTTGAGATGAGAATCCGTAACACCGGTCTGAAACATACCGGCTCTTTGGAAGCGAGAATCACGAAGACTAGCGACGACATTGCCAAAATCCAAGCGGGTACTGCCACCGAATGGGGAGTCGATGCCCTCCGAGTTGCTCTCAGCGAGCGTTATAGCGAAAGAGGCAGAGCATGGTTTGGCGGCAGGGTTTCCGGTCGTCCGACAGTGGAAACGCTGCCCCCGGCACTGACGCAGGTACTCGCGCAGGTCATCATTACCGGTCCTCTGGTTGCCAGCGAAGCGGGAGCGCAAGCCGCAGTGGTGCATCCGGAACATTTAATGGGAGTGGTTTACGTTTTTGCAGAGGATGACAAAGGCAACTTCGGCGCATTCCTCGGACGCTTCAATGTCGATTCCGTGCCGGCACCGGCACAGTTTCGGGACGACGAGGGGAATCAAATCGCAGGGTATCGTGTGACGCTGATCACTGCCGACCCGGTGGGCAAAAGCGAAATTGATCTTATTAGTGGTGCCGCCGGTTCCCCTTGGGCAATTTTTATGGCTCCGCCGATTGACCGATATGCGGGTATTTTCGACATCCTCACGGAAGAGCAAAAGGAAGCGTTGCCGCCGGAAATGCTGGAAAAATTCGGACCCCGACCGATGCCGGAACTGACGGATGAGGAAAAGGAAGGCGTGTCTGCCGATGTAATTGCCGCCTGGGAAAAAATTCGGGCGACAATGGACGATCCCGAAGCAGGAGCCGCCAAGGATTATACAACGGTGTTGGATTGGCTCTATGAGCGATTGAGCACGGCTCGCCTCGGTATACATAGTACCACGGTGGATATTGCAACGCTGAAAGCATCGGAGGACAGAATCAGAGCAGACAACATACAATATAAAGCAGAGGGAGACCGCGAGGCAAAACGGGCAGCGTTCATGAAGACCCAACAGGACGCGGTCGAAACGTTGTTGGGGGAATACCAAGAGGAAGTTAACGATCTTACGTTACAGGCGGAGAAACTCCAATCGCACAACGAGGCACACGTCAACAAAATAGGGGAATACCAGGCAACGGCAATCGAACTCATGGAAGCGCAAAAGGTTGCGAATGCGGCGCGGGAAGATGAGTAGTCCTCTTTAACAACAAACCATCATGGAAACCGGCGAAATACTTTTACGGCAGGGACTCCTCAACGAGTCGCAACTGACTGAACTGCGGACGATCCAACGCACCGAAATGCGCACAGGACAGCGGGACTCTGTCCGGCTCGATCAACTTGCCGTCCAGCGGCGAATGCTCTCCGAAGAGTCCGTGCTCACCGCACTGGGACAGGAACTCGGCATTGGGTACGTCGATTTGGTCGAATATCCGGTCAATCTGACGCTGCTCAAAACATTTCCGACGCGGTTCATTCACCGGGAACGGATTTTTCCCGTCGGGCAATACGAAGACATGCTGATCGTTGCCACGAGCGATCCGCTCAATCTCTATCCGCTGGATGAAGTTGCGTCCATTACCGGGATGCACGTGCAACCGGTGCTGGCTCTCGAACTGGAGATCGATAAACTCATCAAAAGTAATCTCGGGGTCGGAAGCGAAACGATTGATGGTCTCATCGCCCAAACCAAAAAGGAAAGCGATGACGGTGTCGAACTCATCGGCGAGATGGAACTCGATGGATCGGAACTATCGCAACAAGCACAGGAACCGTCTGTGATCCGGTTGGTCAACGAAATTTTTCTCGAAGCGATTGAATCGAGAGCGAGCGATATTCACATCGAAACCGAAGCCGAAGGACTGTCGATCCGATACCGCATTGACGGTGTGATGCACGTTCAAAACTTCCCCTCGGAAATTCACCGCTTTCAGTCGGCAATCATCAGTCGATTGAAAATTATGTCGAAGTTAAACATTGCCGAACGCCGACTGCCGCAGGACGGTCGGATTCAACTCAAATACTCCGGTCGAGAAATCGACGTTCGCGTCTCCGTGATCCCGATGATTCACGGTGAAGGCATTGTGATGCGTCTTCTCGATAAAGGGGCGATGGAGTTTTCGCTGCAAGGACTCGGCATGAATCCGGCTATTTATCAACAGTTTTCCGAATTGATTCAACTTCCACACGGCATCATTTTGGTAACAGGTCCCACCGGTAGCGGAAAAACGACAACATTGTACAGTGCCTTGACGGAAATCAAAGATGCCTCCACCAAAATTATCACGACGGAAGACCCGGTGGAGTATCGGCTCGAGGGAATCAGTCAGATTCAAGTGCATACGAAGATCGGATTGACGTTTGCGTCGTCTCTTCGGAGTATTTTGCGGCATGACCCTGACATCGTGCTGGTCGGTGAAATTCGAGACTTGGAAACAGCCGAAAATGCTGTTCAAGCAGCACTTACGGGGCACTTGGTGTTCAGCACGCTTCACACCAACGATGCGGCGGGGGCTTATACCCGGCTGATTGACATGGGAGTCGAGCCGTTCTTGGTGTCCAGTTGCGTGGAAGCCGTGATGGCACAGCGTCTTGTACGTCGGCTCTGTCCGCACTGTAAGGTTAAGTATGTCCCGGAAAAAGCGGACATGCCGCCGGACTTCCCCTGGGACTTGTTGAAGAGCGGCGAGGGAACCATGTACCGTCCTGGCGGTTGCCGCGAGTGTCGGCAAGTTGGTTATCGAGGCAGAAGCGGTATCTATGAGTTGTTGGTTACAACAAATCCGATACGTGAAATCACGGGCAAAAACGCAACGGCATGGGAAATCAAAAAATTGGCGTTGACCGAGGGAATGAAAACGCTCCGCATGGATGCCTGGCGCAAAGCCCTCGCGGGGGACACGTCTGTTGAGGAAGTCGTGGGGAATACGAAGCAGGATGAGTTCAGTGCCTGAGTTATACTATCAACGGAACACAAAGAAAACGTCCGTTTTCACACCGTTTGCTATTGACATTCGACTCAAATATGGTATACTGCGACCATAATTGAGGGCGCATTTTGTGCCAGATCCAAAAACAACGAAAGGGGACTTACTCGTGAGACCGTTTGCAGGAAAGAAACATGTTAACTTGGGGGGGGGGGGGTTTTGGGTAAAATTCCCCGGGGTTTCACCCCCGTCGAACCACTTGTTGTCTT
>Ga0123353_10008164_pt1 | contig 14262 bp, 10 predicted proteins | sample TergutLab28metaG_3_FD_92763 | JGI IMG/M metagenome (GOLD analysis project Ga0123353, IMG submission 92763) | Labiotermes labralis P3 segment gut microbial communities from Petit-Saut dam, French Guiana - Lab288 P3 | ecosystem: Host-associated > Arthropoda: Insects > Digestive system > Gut ... | reverse complement strand
CTTACCCCGGACATAAAAGACAGGTAACAACTTGCCAATGGAACCAACCGTCAACACCGGAGACTCCTCCGGAGCTCTGGTATGTGGCTCACAATTAAGCATCAGATAGTACTCCAGCCCGTGCTCTGTTTGAAGATCTCGAAGCAGACAGACCGCGCCCATCATTCCCGCGGAGAGATTCTCCTCATCGGGAACCGAGACGAGGACTATATTACCGGGAAAATCCTCCTCAGCAGCATATTCTTCCAGCAAAGCCAACTGGATTGCTGCTCCGCCCTTCATATCAGCTACGCCCCGCCCAAAGAGCCAATCTCCACTCTCTACATCCCTGCGGATCTCTGGCGAAAGTGCTCGTTGCCCCTCACGATAAGCCTGGGTAACCTGGTAAGGTTTTAAGGCCAATGATTCTAAACGACCGAAGTCCAGAGTATCCACCACATCGTGATGATGCAACAGGACGACTGTTCTGGCTGTCTTACCCTTCAGAAGGCACCAGGGGACTCTGCGATTAAGGTGATCGTCTCCCAAAGGGTAGAAACCACAGTGTCCTGGGTTGCTCTTAAAATAAGGTATACCGGCAAACCATGAAGCGAAAAACTCTTCGATGCATGGTTCATTGGCATTAGAAAAAGATGGATAACTTACTGTTTCCAACAGGATACTCTCTATGCGATTCTCACGTGATGCTGGGTCTCCGCTCATCCTCTCACTCCTGGCAACGATAAACTGATTCCCCGGCATAAAACACTTCACAGATATCGTCTATGGCAGCGATCTCCTTCAGAGGATTTCCTTTAACAATCTGCAGGTCAGCCTGCTTCCCGCAGGCGATCTCACCAAAGCGATCAGCCATCTCCAAAGTCCTGGCTCCTGTCAGCGTCGCAGCTTCTATCGCCTTGATCACCGGCATACCGTACTCAACGAAAAACTTCATCTCAGCCTGTACCGGGGTAACTTCCCGTCCCGGGTAGACCACATCGGTTCCGGTGACGATCTCCACACCTGCCTGATATAACTGACCAAAGTTATCATGGTAACAGGCAGCGGCATCCCGGAAGTACGCATGATGTTGCACAAAACTCTCCTGAATGGATACGCCGGAACTGTTCATCGCCTTGACAATACGCTGATGGGTAAAAGTATAAGCTACGATGGTCGGAACCCAAACCATGCCCTTATCTTTCATCTGTTTAGCCTGGTCAACGGTCAGCCAGGTACCATGTTCGATAGTATCGAAACCGGCATCAATAGCCATTTGGATCGAAGGTTGAGTCCCGGCATGGACGGCGACTTTCTTGTTAACACGATGGCATTCGTCTACGGCTGCATTCAGCTCTTCCTGGGTATACTCCGGAGTGTCGCTGCGATGACTGGACATAATCTTGATCCAGTTAGCTCCCCTTTTGACTGCGTCGCGGATCGCAGCGCGAACCTGCCAGGGACCATCAGCCTCCACGCCACCCTGCCAGCCATGACCACCTGTAAAGCATATCGCTGCGTCAGTGTGGATAATTCGTGGCAGTTTCAAGGTCCCATTCTGTGTTGCCCGAACCATCGAAGCGCAAAGATTCTTGGCTGAGCCAACATCACGAATGGTGGTTACTCCTTTGCCAAACGCTTTTGCCGCGTAATCTGCAGCCAGATAGGCTCTGGTAAAATCGTTGAGATCGGTCACATTTGCCGCACTGCCAATGTGGACATGCATGTCGATGAATCCTGGCATCAAAGTGCCATCCGGATATTCACGAACCTGCTCTCCCGGGTTTTTCTTCTGCAACTCCTCGAAGGTTCCGATCCCGACAATAATTGCTCCCTCCATTAGGATTGCTCCGTCTTCGATGACAGTTTCACCGTCTCCGGTGATGATGCGAGCTACTTTGAGCAACATGCTGAACTCCTCCTTCTCGTTATGGTTTCCTGTTCTTCCCCTATGCCAGTGAGACAATCATGCGCTGTGTTCCTCCGAAATGAACCAGGTTGCCATAAGCTTCCAGCAGATCATTTCCTTCAACAATCGTCAGAACGAGATTGCCCATAAGATTACCATTCTGACAGGCTATACTGCAAGCTCCCCAAGCCAGGAAGAATTCTCCTCCCATCTGCAGATGAGGCAGGTTGCCTGGATAGATGATGATCTCCCCTCGGGAAGGAATCCTGATTGGTTGCTCAAAAGGGACATCCCAGGCTTGAGAGCCTATACCAGCAAAACAAGCATTGCCACTCCAGGATACATGCGACATTGCGACCTCCCAAGGTAGCTTTGCCAGCAGCCAGGCACAGGTCTCGGGGCTCTTCTCCTCCTCCAGCCTGGCGATGAAGGAGTATTCACCTGAAGTTAACTTGACTCTCTTCAAATCTCTGCCTCCACTCTCATAATTATCGCAGGTACAGCCTCAACTTAGCCAGAACTTCGTCGAAATCAAGAGGCTTACCAATATGCCCGTTCATTCCTGCTTCCAGGCATCGCTCGATGTCTTCACGGAACACATTGGCAGTCATGGCGATGATGGGAATCTTCATCGCCGCACGTAGATCCAAAGCTCTGATCTGCCTTGTGGCTTCGTAACCATCCATTTCCGGCATTTGAATATCCATGAAGATCATGCTGTACCTGTCAGGATTTTCGCTGAACATGCGTACGGCTACCATACCGTTCTCTGCACATTCAATACTCAATCCCATAGGCTCCAGCAACGAAAGGACTATTTCCCGGTTAATCTCCACATCCTCAGCCAGCAAGATGGTATAGCCATGAAAATCATCAGATGCTTCCGGTCCTCTTTCCTGATCTGCATATCTGCCAGCTCCTATGCTCCCATTAATGACATCGACGATCACAGAGGGAAACAGAGGTTTAGGCAGAAACATCCGTACACCTGCTGCTCTGGCTTCGTCTTCAATAAAGCTCCAATCGGTGGAGGAGAATATAGTGACAATGGAATTATGTAAAGACTTAGCGTGAATCTTCCTGGCCAGTTCAATGCCACTCATGCCAGGTAGCATCCAATCCAGGAAATAGATGTTATAGAACTCGTCATGATCGATTAACTCGACCGCTTCTTCCCCGCTGGCAACTGTCATACAGGTTATACCGAGACTTTCGGAGACTTTCGTAAAGAATTCGCGAATTTCAGGTTCATCATCGACGACAAAGATACGGATATTATCCCAATTGACGCTCTCATCCAGAAGAGGTACCTTATCATCAGACCCTCTTCTCAGTGATACCTCGAAAGTGAACTTTGATCCCTTACCCGGCTCCGATTCCACCCATATTCTGCCGTCCATCAGCTCCACGATTCTTTTGGATATCGCCAGCCCCAGACCAGTTCCGCCATATTTCCGGGAGGTCCCGGCATCTGCTTGCTCAAAGGACTGGAAGAGGCGGCTCTGTTGTTCCTCGGTGATACCTATTCCTGTGTCGGAGACGCTGAGTTGCAATCGACAGATTCCGTTCTCCTCTGCGACCAGCTGAGAATCCAGGAAGATGGAGCCTTCCTCGGGAGTGAACTTAACTGCATTGGATAACAGGTTTGTGATGACCTGCGAGAGCCTTTGATCGTCTCCGACGAGGGAATGAGGGATTCCCTTGCCAATATTGATGTAGAACATCTGCCTCCGTTCATCCACCCGCAGGTTGATGATATCTGCAACCTTCTGCAGCATCTTTTCAAATTCAAAGGTGACTGGAGACAGCTCGAATTTATCAGCCTCGATTTTGGAGATATCGAGGATATCGTTGATGATGCCAAGCAATAACTTGGAAGCTCCTTCAATCTTGCGCAGAGCTTCATCCTTCTTTTCAATGGCCGGAGACAGTTTGCCGATGGTAGTCATCCCGATAATGGCATTCATGGGAGTACGGATCTCATGGCTCATATTGCTTAAGAACGAACTCTTTGCCTTGGAAGCAGTCTCAGCGATAATTACCTGCTCCTCGAGCTGCTGAGTACGCTGTCTTACTATGGTTTCCAGGACCTCATTCATCTGAGTGGTCTCTTCAAAACGATTGGTATACTTACGTGCCAGCATAAAGGCCATGAAGATCATCAATATAGAGAATCCATAGCGGGTAAGCAGGAGACCAGTATGCCAGAAAGCCAGATCCAGCAGATCGAAGACTGCAGTGAAGAAGACGATGGTCATCGGAATACAGATATTTCCCAGTTCTGTATTCAGCAGACTGGAGACCAACAACCTGCCGGCTGTAGATGGTTGTAGTTCACTACCCTCGGCAAATCGCTGAGTGCGTATGTTCATCACCATACTGTAGACCAACAGGTAGCCGAAAATATAAAGGATGTAGATACCTCCGACGAGCATCCAGACCATCATCAGATCACCGGCAAACCATATTGTGGAGAACGACTGCATAAGGATAAGGATCGCACAAACCATACCATATGCAATGGTCACCCTCGTAACCCTGCCGAAATTCAGGTTCTCCAGAAAAACAGCAAAAGCAAACATCAACAGATAAAGCGTGGCGTACTCGATGCGTTGGGTGATGGCAGTGTTAGCGAAGACATGATAGATCACCGAACTGCGTGCAAAATAATAAACAGCCAGGAGGCTGGAGAAAATACCAAATAACAGATTATACATATCGGCTTTACGTAAGAAGAATAACAGGATGTGGTAGATTCCCAGGAATATAAAGACAGTACAGAGAGCAACCGTGAGCAGACTGGAACCTGCGTTGGATATCTGAGTGTAGTTCCCTATATAATACGGACCTCTATAGAAGAGGCCTGTAAAATCGCTGTTACGAGACCCGATGACATGGATTACCAGGCGATTACTGCCCTCATCGAGAAATCTCTTATCGAAGGGAATGCAGACTCCCCTTTGACTCTTGAAAGTGGTTATCTGATTATCGTGGTCTAAGTAAATCTGCTTGGCTATAAGCTCACTGTTAAGATAGATCTCCCAATTTTCGCCGATTCCAGCCAAATACATCCCTGGCGCCACAGGATTGTCGCCATACAGACTGCCGATTTTTTCATGACTCAAGGTAAAAGGAATGAGGATGGTGAAGTCTTCGATCATGCGCTCGCCAGGGGAGAGAAACTCACTGCTGCCCTGTGCATAGAGGCTGACTGGCAGTCTGCTCATGCGAATATCCAAGCCGTGTTTTGCTGGCAGTTCCAGTCCCCAGTCGGTCAAAAGCGGATCCAGGTTAGCATATGCAGGTTCGTAGCCGTTTTTTACATAAGCCGGAAAAGCCATCAAATCTGTATAAAGGGTATCCCTGGTAACTGAGCCGCCACTACCAAGGCTGAAAAAAAACACTATCGTAATTGCGATTACGGATATGAGAGCCAGCCAAACCGATATAGTTCTCCGCATCCAGGCTCACCTCTCATTAATTACATTAAGTTTCAACCAAAGCACGTCCGCCACAGCTTCCGTTTTCAGGACATACGCCTGAAAACGGGCATACTAAGCGGGGGTTACTCAAGAGGGTTCGCGTACCCCCTGGCGCGTAAGCGCTCCGCAGTCTTCCGTTCTCAGGACATGTGCCTGAGAACGGGCATAATAAGCGGGGGTTACTCAAGAGGGTACGCGTACCCCCTTGAATTATATCCGGGGGTACTCAGGGGGTATGGATACCCCTTGACTTCCCTCAGTACTCCCGCGCGTCGATATCCGCCTGAGTGATGGTCGCTGCATCGAAGGCTGCTTCCTCCACATAGGCTAGTTTATCGGGCACTTCGCCTGCCTCAAGCTGCTGAATGATAGCTTCCACACGGGGACCGTGCAGAGGATTGCATTCCACGTTATAGTTTATTTTCCCTTCCAGGGTTGCCAACAAACCATCATGAGTAGCATCGAAAGAAATTACGGTTACTTCGCCGTCGATACCGTATGATCTTCTGGCAACATCCATTGCTTCGATGGCGCCGTAGGCCATATTATCGTTTTCACAATAGATAACATCGATGCGATCATACTGCTTAAGGATATACTCCATAACTTCTTTACCCTTAACCTGGTTAAAATCACCCGTAGCCTGATAGATGATTTCCCAGCCATGATTGCGCTCGGCTCCGGCCTGGAGACCTTCCGAGCGGCCGATCTGAGCGGATGATCCCAAGGTTCCCTGCAGATGTACGATATGAAGGCTGTCATCATTGGCAAACATTGTCTCCATCCAGCGAACTGCGGTCTCACCCTCAGCACGAAAATCAGAGCCTACCCAGCATGTGTAGAGGCTGTCATCGGCTGTATTGATCATCCGATCGACGATTATGACCGGAATTCCGGCAGTCTTTGCCTCACGGAGAACTTCATCCCAACCTTCTTCGGTGACCGGAGCAAAAACTATATAATTAACCTTCTGGGCAATAAATTCCCGGATGGCAGCGATCTGGTTTTCCAGTTTTTGCTGAGCATCTCTGAGGATTAATCTGTAGCCACTCTCCTCGCTAAAAGTCTCTCTCATAGACTGCGTATTAGCCAGGCGCCAGTCGGACTCAGCGCCCACCTGGGAGAAACCGATGACGATAAGACCATCATTGCTGACCGATGGCATGGTTGGGGTGACGCTCTGCTGGTTGCAGGCAGCCAGGACCAGAAGCGACAGGCAAACACCGAGCAATAGATACTTCCTCACGATAATTTCCTCCAATTCGTAGCGGGTACTGCAGATCATTTCAGATACCTCACTTTATGCGGCAGAGTGTTCCTGTCGTCTCTGTACCGCATGGAAAGGAGTATCCGCTGGTAACTATACTACATCGAACGCCCAATAACAAGAGGAAAAACTATGGAGTACCTACAGTGAAAAGCGCCATAATACTCAGTAAATTTTGAGTGACACAACTCAGCATTTCTGTTATACTGAAGCGCGGGTAGCAGGTATTTTACCCTCCAACATGGAAATATATTTTATCAAAAATAAGAAAGGGGAAAACCAAATGGCACTTATCAGAGCTGCAATCGGAGCCATTAGCGGTACCATGTCAGATCAGTGGAAGGAGTTCTTCTACTGCGAATCCTTACCGGAGAACATTCTGATGACTAAGGGTCAGAAAAGGGTATCAGGGCGATCCTCCAACATCAGTGGAGAAGAAAACATCATCACCACCGGTTCCGGTATCGCTGTTGCCGACGGACAATTCATGATCTTGGTGGAACAGGGAAAAATCATCGATTACTGTGGTGAACCTGGGCAGTATACTTTCGATATCGGCGGAGAGCCTTCCCTGTTCGCTGGTGGAAGCTTTGGCCAAAACGCTTTAGCTTCATTAGGTTCAGCCTTCGAACGCTTTAAGTACGGCGGCATCCCTGGTAAGGACACCAGAATCTACTACATCAACACTAAGGAAATCATCGGCAACAAGTATGGCACACCGATGCCGATACCCTTCAGGGTCGTCGACGAAAGAGCCGGTTTCGACATCGATGTACGCATCAAGTGTTTCGGAACCTACAGCTTTAAGATTACTGTACCCTTGCTTTTCTACACCTTTGCCGGTAATGTTCCCCAGGACTATACCAGAGAGACCCTGGAAGAGACCATGCGTGGCGAGTTACTGGATGCTCTGCTACCGGCTTTTGGCCGCATTTCCATGCAGGGTGTTCGCTACTCAATGATCACCATGCACACCAGGGAGTTAACACAGGCACTCAACGAAGAACTGGATGAAAAATGGGGCCGCCTGAGGGGTATCGAGATAGTCTCGGTGAATGTCTCCTCGGTCACTGCCGATAAAGATGATGAAGCACGCATTCAGGAGTATCAGCGGATGGCTATGTTCCGTGATCCCACCATGGCAGGAGCCGCCCTGGTCAACGCCCAGGCCGAAGCCATGAAAGCCGCTGCCTCCAACACTTCTACCGGGCCGGCAATGGCCTTCATGGGTATGAATATGGCTAACCAGGCGGGTGGTGCCAATGCCTCCAACCTATACGCTCAGGGTCAGCAGCAGCCAGGTATACCTCAGCCTCCCGTCGTGCAGCAACAATATCCGCAGCAACCTGTCGCACCTCCTGTGGTTCCCGTAGCGCCTCCTGTTGCTCCGCTGCCTCCTCAGCCTGAGACTCCGGCAATCGCTGGCTGGACCTGTTCCTGCGGACAGACCGGTAACACTGGTAAGTTCTGCTCCAACTGCGGACAACCTCAACCAGTAGCGCCTGAACCAGTCGCAGATACCTGGACCTGCTCCTGTGGGCAGACCGGAAATACCGGGAACTTCTGTGCCAACTGCGGTCAACCCAAGCCTGCAGCAGCGCCTGCCGTGGTTCAGTGCTCCAGTTGTGGCTGGATGCCTGCGGATCCCTCTCAGCCGGTAAAATTCTGTGCCAACTGTGGCAATCCCATGGGCGCATAGGGGCGGGCGCCTATGTCCGAGCAATTAGTCAACTATCAGTGTCCTAGTTGCACCGGTCCTTTGCACTTCGATGGCGCGACGGGTAAGCTTAAATGTGATTACTGTGGCTCACTCTTCACTGTCGCTGAAATCGAGCAGTACTATGCTCAGCAGGTGGAAGCCGCTGCTGAAGTGGTCGATCAAGATCCCGACTGGGACCTGACCATGTTCGGCAATTGGAGCGCGGAAGAAGCAGCTCATCTGAGAGCCTACAACTGCCCCTCCTGTTCAGCGCAGTTAATCTGTGACGAAAACACGGCTGCCACCTCCTGTCCCTACTGCGGTAATCCTACCGTGGTGCCAGGACAGTTTACGGGTATGCTGAAACCTGATTTTGTCCTCCCCTTTAAGCTGGACAAGCGACAAGCCATCGCTGCCTTAAGGAAACACTATGAAGGGAAGCGGTTTTTGCCCAACTCCTTCGCCGCCAACAACCATATCCAGGAGATCACGGGAATCTATGTTCCCTTCTGGCTCTTCGATGCCAGCGTCCGGGGCAGAGCATTATTCGATGCAACCAGAGTAAGCACCAGCCGTTCGGGAAATGAGGAGATCACCTCCACCGATCATTATCGAGTCACCCGTGGAGGTGAGATCTCCTTCGAGAACGTGCCTGTGGATGGTTCTTCCAAGATGCCCGATGCTCACATGGACGCAATCGAACCTTTCGACTTCAGGGATCTCAAAGGCTTCACTACCGCCTATCTCCCAGGCTTCCTGGCAGACAGATACGACGTCAGCGCCGAAGAGAGCAGCCTGCGTGCCAACGAGCGCATCCGTAACAGCACTTTCGATGCTCTCGCCGCAACTGTCAACGGGTATTCTACGGTAACCCGCAGGCAGAGCAATGCTCAGATCAGCGCCGGGCAGGTTCGTTACGTTCTGATGCCTGTCTGGACCCTGAGCACGAAGTGGAATGGTAAAAACTTCCTCTTCGCCATGAACGGGCAGACCGGAAAACTCATCGGTGATTTACCTATCGACTATGGCAAGTATTGGCAGAGCTTCTTTGGCATCGCAGGTGTTTTAATGCTGATCTTCTATGTCCTCTTCTTCTGGATAATGTAGGGAGGGCTGAAGATGAAAAAGATCGCTTTTACCTTATTGGCAACCTTGATGCTCCTATCTCTGTTATCTCCTGGCTTGCTGGCCAATACATCTTCGGCGGATCGCCTGGATCTGGTCACCGATGTTGCAGGCGTTCTCTCCCAGGGACAATGGGAGGAGTTAAATCAGTGGGCTGAAGACCTGACAGAAGAGTACAAGATTGATGTCATCGTCCTGGTCGTTGAAGAAATCGAGGGCGACGATCCCGAAGAGTATGCCTGGGGAATCTTCGATTATTATGGCATGGGTTATGGTACCGACAAAAGCACAGTCATGTTGATGCTGGCGACAGTCAGTCGCAAGGTTTCCATCGTGGCCCAGGGCATTGGTAATGATGCCTTTACAGATTATGGTAAAGACACTATTTTAGATGATTTCTTGGTTCCTCAGTTACGGAATAACAACTGGGTTGCCGCTGTCTATGCCTTTATGGAGAAAGCCGAGGAGTATCTGGCCCTTAATGCGGCCGGGAAACCAGTAGATATCTGGATCCCTGGTGGAAACGAAGGTCCCGGAACAGGTGGAACCGGCAGTGGCGGGCCTGTCCAGGAGGACAAGACCCTGGCCACAATTGCCACCATCGCCATACCCATCGCTGTTGCCTTAATTCTCTGTCAAGCCTGGGTCGGACAGATGAAGACCGCAGTCAAGCAAAGGGCAGCTAATCTCTACATCACAGCTGCCGGACTACAGCTGACCGAGCAGACCGATACCTTCTCCCATCGTACCGAAACCCGGCGTACTATTCCGACCTCTTCCAACAGTAGCAGCAGCGGTCGTTCGGGAGGTACGACGACCTCCAGCAGCGGACGCTCGGGATCTTCCCGTTCCTTCTAGCTAGCTGAAGCTCGCCGCCCGAGACAAACAAACCCCTTTCCGTTATGGAGAGGGGTTTACTTCACTACATACTCACCTATCTGATGATGATGCGCCCTTCCACACGGCCCCTGACGGATTTCGTTTCGCTGAAGTACTCCTCCAGCACATCCATCGAAGAAGTGCAGACTATCTGTCCTTTTCCGTCGACCAGTTCCTTCAGAGGCAGGTCAAAGAAGCGTTCGAAATTCTTGAAGTGATAGAGTTGTAATCCCACTCGCATAACTTCCTCATCAGCCAGATGTTGTCCCTGATACTCCAGATAGTCAAATGTGCGGCTTTCCCGGTGATAGGACAGGCGAAGACCTCGGGAGACCTGATAGAACTCGCCATGTCCACCCTCACTAATCTCCTGATACAGGATATTATCCAACATATGACGCAGTTGACTACCCTTAATCTTCAGGACATAGATTGGTTCGTCGAAGGGAAAGGTAGCGCAAAGATCCCCATAGGTGAACAAGGGTCCAACCTGCTGCTTGCGTATGGAACCGGAAGCACAGAGAACCAGATCCAGGGCTAAAGCATCCTTCAAGGCATCGCTGATCAGATTGCCTAGTTCTGTCTCCTGGTAACGATTGGGATGAGTGAAACTGCGTCGGAAGCGGCAGATCACCCGGTCGTACTTCTCATCCACGGTCTGCTTGAAATTCAGGATGGTTTCCTCGAGCTGTAAATCTCTGGGGCACATCTCCCCGGTGATGGGTACAAGTCGCCATTGGTAGCTATCGATACTGTTGCTATCGGTATCTACGATCAGATCGAAGTGTCCGATCTGCGCCGTCCCCACCCCCGCCTGGGCGATGAGGATATCGTTCACCACTTCAGGTTCCTCCAGAATCGTGTGACTATGCCCACCGATAATCAGGTCAACACCCCAAATGGGATCGAGAAGGGCTGCCAGCTTGCGGTCTTCCTCATGACCGATATGAGTCAACAGCACGGTCAGGTCCACATCCAGAGAACGATGAGCATTGCAGATGCGCCCTACCTCCAAAGCTGCTTCCTCCACATCGACCAGGCTTCCCAGCAGAGCATCCATGCGCAGATTTGCCGCCACCTCCTGGGTGATGACCCCAATGAAGAGGATGGTCATGCCGTTGATCTCCATGATTTGGTAAGGACTGAAGAGACGCCGATAAGGGTTCTTAATAAAGAGATTGGCGCAGACGATGGGAAAGTTGGCACAACGCTCCAGGAAGAGCAAATGGGCCACACCATAGTCTATCTCATGGTTTCCCAGAGAGACTATGTCGGGAGCGAGCATGTTCATGATCTCGATAGTCGAAAGTCCCCGGTACTCCGCATCGATAAGGGAACCCTGCAACATATCCCCGGCGATACAGTAGATTGAAAAGGGATTATTCGCCCTGACCCTGGTCACATACCCCGACAGCATGGAAATACCGCCCATAAGCTGTTCATCCACATGCTCAGCCAGGAAATCCCCATGCATATCATTGGAATGCAGGATTGTCAATTTTTTAAGATTCCGGGACACTAAGGCAACCTCCTTAAAAGTTGGTAATCTAATCTTTCATGTTTATAGCCTGGAATCCTTCCTGAAATTACTCGGCGATCCCTAAGTGTGGTTCATATTGTAAATATGATGCAAAATCTATGAAGAATAAGCCTCGGCACTCTTTATTTCCTCCTGCTCAGGGTGTAGAATATACTAACAAGGAGGTTGTACACATGATTCTTCCTCACAGATATAACTATCCGGAATCCTTTCAACAGCGCTCTCTGCACACCTTAGATACAGCGCTGCAGACTGCCATAGCCTACCAACCCTGGCAGGAGTTAGACCCTGGTCCCGGGGTCTCCCTGGACCAGCGCTATGATGCCCTTCCCGAGCTGAGCAAACAGATGATCCGCGACCACTTCCCCTGGGGACTTGTTCCCAATCATCGCGATGTCAGGGAAGGACTGCTATCCGAAGCCATTGAGTACACCTTTACCAGTGGGACAACTGGAGACAGGGTCGTCAATATCTGGGATCAGGACTGGTGGGATCGCAGCGAGGCATCTGCGTGGCAGCTTAATGCACATCTGGCTAAGCTGACCTATCCTCAGCGTGAAGCGAAGCTGGCTTCCTCCCTTAATGTTGGCATCAGCTGTGAGGAGGATCTTCCCCTCTCTTCCCGCCTGGTCGGCAATCGACTCTACCTCAACGAAAAGATTAACATGGTGCAGTGGATGCCTCGGCACTACCGTCGTATGGCTGAGGAACTACAGTTGTTTAAGCCGGTCATAATCGAAACCAATCCGTCCCTGCTGGCTCATCTGGCATACTGGGCTCTGGATGAGGGTGTTAAACTCTTTACCCCCCGAGTCATCGTCTTTACCTACGAGTTCATCTCCCAGATTCATCTGGCCCCCATCCGCAAACTCTTCTCTTGCCCACTGATCAGTTCTTATGGTACCACCGAAACCGGCTTTGTCCTCGAAGAGTGCGAAGCTGGCCATCTCCATCAAAATCTCCCCTTCTGCCGCATCGACTTCTATCCTCTCAAGGATCGCTATGGCGGACCAGAGTTAGGTCGTATGCTAGTTACCACCTTCGATAATCCCTGGAACACCGTCATCCGTTTCGATACCGGTGACCTGATCCGCCTTTACCCTACCGGGATCTGCTCCTGTGGCCGCAGTGAAGGCATGATCGTTCAACGAATCGAAGGCCGATTGACGAACTCGACTTTCACTACGAAGGGAGAGCTGGTTACCACTTGGGATGTCGATCAGGCTCTGGCTACTTTGGAGGGTCTCAGAGATTACCATATGGAACAGCAGACTGAGAATCTTTATCAGTTGGAAATTATGCTTGCTCCGGGCGCAGGTGATCTCTTGCAGGAAACTGGCATCATCCTGCAGAATCTCTATGGACATGATGCGAGGTTCGACATCAGGGTGGTAGAACAGATCCTGCCCGGACCTGCAGGGAAGTTTCGTCGCACACAGACCAACTTCGCAGTGGATTGGGGGAGTCTCTTCGCATGAGCAATGCTGTCGGACCAATACCTGCCCTCCTACTGGCAGGTGGACCGGGTGGAGATCCCCGGGCGATCATCCGCATAATGAAGAATGCTCTGCAGAGTGTCGGCTGCCACAGAGTTGTCTACATTGGCACTGCTAACGGAGATCGCAGACCTTTCTTCGAAGCTATGCGTCTGATGATCAGGCAAGCCGGAGCAAGCTCAGTGGAGTTGCTGCCTCTCGCCCGCGAGAAGATCCGCCGGGAGGCGATTCTGCGATCTCTGCAGGCAGCAGACGCCATTTTTATCTCCGGTGGCGAAGTAGAAGATGGCATGTCCTGGCTGGTCAGGCATGATCTGCTGGCTACACTTCAGTCCCTGCACAGCCAGGGTAAGCTCTTCATAGGTGTTTCTGCCGGAGCGATCATGATCGGCAGCCACTGGGTACGCTGGGAAGTCCCTGATGATGATACAACAGCATCCCTCTTTCCCTGCCTGAATATCGTGCCTGCAGTTTTCGACACCCATGCCGAGAACGAAGATTGGATCGAACTAAAGACTGCCCTGCGTCTGATGGGAGATGGTTCGAGTGGCTACGGGTTGCCAAGAGGTTGCATCATCAGCGCCGATACTCAGGGTAGTCTGACCAATCTCAACGAAGCCTACTTGACTTTCCAGTTCCGGAAAAATGAGTTTTTAGTATCCTCAAGTAAGGGAGAATGATGGATATCTCTAGGGAGATGCCAACGAGTAATGACCTGCCGACACCTCACGAGCTGCATGTCGGCCTCACCTATAACCTTAAGCATAACCTGTCTTCCTTTCCTCTGGATGCTGAGGCGGAGTTCGATGATGATGCCACCATCGAAGCATTACAAAAGGTCTTAGAGCAAAATGGCTGCAGGGTTTCTCTTCTGGAGGCAACAGAG
>Ga0123353_10008163_pt1 | contig 14262 bp, 9 predicted proteins | sample TergutLab28metaG_3_FD_92763 | JGI IMG/M metagenome (GOLD analysis project Ga0123353, IMG submission 92763) | Labiotermes labralis P3 segment gut microbial communities from Petit-Saut dam, French Guiana - Lab288 P3 | ecosystem: Host-associated > Arthropoda: Insects > Digestive system > Gut ... | reverse complement strand
GGATAGGTATTTGATTGATATAAAAGGCTGCGAAACGCGGGCGTAGCAGCGCTATGTACGCGTTAAGCAAGTTTTTATAGCGGCAAACAGACGCCCTCGGACGTGCCGCGGAAGGTTAGCAATTAAGTTTTATGTAGTGCGGCATTGTGCTGTTTTACGCCTGTTTTTTGTCGTAGGATGCGGCGGCCCTCGACGTACCGTAAGATAATGCCGGGATTTGCCGCAAAAATGGGTATATTCGGCGTTGCCCATGCGCCACGCCCTATGATAAAAGTCCATTTCGAAACACTCTTATGACGTGCCTCAAAACACTCCGTTGCATGGTGCCCGAACCAATGGCATACCACTCAAAATAGTACCACGCGTATTCCCTTTGTTATCCCGCACAAAATCCGCAGGCAAAAATGCCTGCCAAAAAGCTTTTCGGCCGCAAGAATACAATATATGTCGAAAAAGGGCGAAAGTTTCCTATTTTTTCGTTATTTCTACATTAGGGCTTGTTCCTATTTTTGATGACAGGAATGCTTTCTCTTTCTATAACACCAACCTCAACTCCACTCTCCATACTCCTCACTGCGGCGTGCCGAGGCGTCACGTCCTACAACAAACTAAGCCACAACCACCTCTCCAATCCTCTATCCTCTACCCTTAGCTGCTACGAAGCAAGACCACGAATGCTTCTTTGCAGGTATTATACCTGATACCTAATCCCTGATACTTACCCTTTCCGCCGCCGCCGCACAAGCAATTCTCGCGTGCTCATAGGTAAGCGCGCCTTGAACGTACACTATGTACGGCTCGTGCAAGGGGGCGTCCGCGCTGAGCTCGATGGACGCGCCCAAGACAAATGCGCCCGCCGCCATTATCACCTTGTCCGCATACCCGGGCATAGCCCACGGACGAGGCAACACATGAGCGTCAATGGGGGACGTGCCCTGGATGGCTTCGCAAAAGCGGATTAACCGCTCCTTGCTACCTAATTTTATGGCGCGGACAATATCAAAGCCACTTTCGTCCAAAACATCAATGCCCAACGTTTTAAAAACCTCGCCGAACAAAAGCGCGGATTTGACCGCCTGCAACACGACGTGCGGCGACATGAAAAACCCCTGAAAATAGCTTTTGTAGCCGTGCGGGTTCGCGCCTATTTCAAGCCCCACCCCGGGCGCGGAGTACCGCCCCGCAACCCTGTCTATCAGGGTTTGCCGCCCGCAGATGTAGCCGCCCGTGGGAGCCAACCCTCCCCCCGGATTTTTAATCAAGGAGCCCATGATTAGGTCCGCGCCCACCTCTAAGGGTTCCTTTTTTTCGACAAATTCTCCGTAGCAGTTGTCCACAATTATCGGTGCGTCGGTCAGCTTTCTGACGAAGGCGCACAGCCTTTCGATTTGGGCGATATTAAAGGATTTGCGCCAGTTATACCCCTTAGAGCGTTGCAAATAAACCACGGCGGGGGTATGCTTTTTTATGGCGGCCTTTGTTTTGTCGTAATCAAAGTCGGCGCAATCGGAATTAAAGCACTCGTTGTCGTACACAAAGTCGATTTTAAAGTCTTTAAGCGAGCCGTCCCCGCCGCTTATCACCTTTAAAAGCGTATCGTACGGCTTCCCGCTGACAGATAAGCAAACGTTGCCGGGGCGCAACAGCCCAAAGAGCGCGGCGGTAATAGTGTGCGTACCGCTTGCAAAAAGCGGCGAAACAATGGCCGCCTCGGCGTTAAATGCGTCCGCGAAAACGGCGTTCAGCTCCGCCCTGCCTTGGTCGTCATAGGCGTAACCGCTGCTGGGCTCGAAGTGGCGCGGCGCAATCCTGTTTTTTTTAAACGCATTTAAAACCTTTTGCTGATTAAAAAACGCGACGTCCTCCGCCCTTTCAAACAGCGGCGCCAATCTTTTTTCACAGTCTGAAATTAGTTTTTCGATATCCATATTCATCCTAAAAAGTGGTTTTTTTAGACGTTTTTTACTACTATGTCTGACATAAACAGTAGGTTTTTAAGTGGTTTTCAAAAGTATTGTCATTTCGAACTCATTCTTGTCATTCTGAGCGAAGCGAAGAATCTATTCCGCTAAAAACTCTTTAATCGTCATAAAAACCCTGTCAAACTCGTCTGCCCCCGCCCAAACCGCGGAAGGAAACACGTTCTTAAAATAAGTAATCTGCCTTTTGGCGTAATGCCGCGTGTTTATCTTAATCAGCTCGGCAAGCTGTTTCAAATCAATTTCGCCCTCCAAAAAACTTGCCGTTTCCTTATAGCCGATAGCCTGCATGGACTGGCACTCACGCGGGAGGTTTAGCAATTTGACTTCCTCGATAAGCCCGTCACGCAGCATTTTGTCCGCCCTGTCTTCTATTCTCTTATACAAAACCGCACGCTCGATGTCCGGCACAAAAAAAAGATAGTCGTATTCCCCCTCGCCTACGTCAGTCTTTTCGCTTTTCCTCTCCCCCGAAACCTTGAAAATCTCCAACGCCCGAATAATGCGTTTTGTGTCGGTCGGCGATATTTTTGCGGCGGAATCGGGGTCTGTCAGCCTTAATTCCTCATACAAATTCTGCGTCCCAAATTCCTCAACTCGCTGTTTAAGTTCATTCCTATAATTCTCGTCACGCCTCACGGAGGAAAAACTGTACCCACTCAGCAGCGCGTTAATATAAAGCCCCGTCCCCCCAGCCACAACGGGCAACTTCCCGCGCAAAAAACAATTTTCAATCTCCTTTTTCGCGTCTTTGACATACGCGCCGACCGAATATTCTTGGACGGGTTCGACTATGTCAATCATCTTATGCGGCACCCCACGCATCTCCTCACTACTTAGCTTGCCTGTGCCTATATTCATGCGGCGGTAAACTTGCATAGAATCCGCCCCAATCACCTCGCCGTCAAAAACCCGCGCGATTTCGACGGCAAACGCGGACTTCCCGCTTGCCGTGGGTCCGCCCACCACAATTATTTTAGTTTTTTTCGCCGTGTCAATCGACATATTTCATCAATCCTTTGAAATAGATAAAAAATTAAAACTTGCAGTTTCTGTCTAAGGAAGTGACAAAAACCCACTACCTATGTCAGACATAGTATCTAAAATGCAATGAATCAATCAATACCGGCCGCTGTAGATTAGGCTTCAGACGGCGGGGCGCTTATTCTTTAAATTCAACAATCGTCACACCCGTCTCCCCCTCGCCAAAGCCGCCATACCTAAACGACTTAACCGATTTTTCATTCTTTAAATATGCCTGTATCCCCTTCCCTAACGCCCCCGTGCCCTTGCCGTGTACTATCCGCAAATTTTTTTCGCCGCTGTCGTTTAGCTCCAAAAACAACCCGTCAAGCAGTTCCAAAGCCTCCGCCACGGTATGCCCCATAACGTTGATTTCACGGGTAAAAATCGGGATAGCATCGCCCTTATTCTCTTTTTTTACCGTCTGTCCACCCGCACCGCTTCCTGCGGACGAACACTGTTCGCCCCTACGGTTTTGCATGACGACGGACGACCGGTGGTCGCCCCTACGGTTCCCACTTCCCAACCCCTGTCCTTTACCACCCGACCTTGACTCCACACTCCTCCCCTGACCACTGGTCACCGGCCACCGGCCACTAACCCCCGCCAAATTGTCAAACTTAATATTCGCCACCGCCGCGCCCGCCCTCACGCTCGCCTCACCTTTTGCGCGGTTCAACTTCAAAATCCGCCCGACCACCTCTAAGGAAATAATATAAACGTCCATGCCTTCCCTAAGTAAGTCGGGATTTATCGGCTCGATTTTTGCGGTTTTATAAACGCCCTCAATAACTTCTTCGCTTACATCCTCGTCCGCATAACATTCATTATCATACCTGATGTTCTCGATTTTTTTCATCAGCCGCTTGGCTTCCAATAACGCCTTTTCGTCCGAAATTCTAATCTGCTCCTTAATCTGCTCGATAAGTTCCGCCGCCGTGTCCGCCGAATTGGACACAATCCGCCGTATCTCCGACTTGGCGCTTTCCTGTATTTTTTGTAAGCGTTCCTTCAGTTTCGCCCTGTCAACGAGTAGTTCCGCCTTCAGCTTTTCAACCTCCGCCCTATCGCGATAAAGCTGTTCCAACTCAATAATGGAGCGATTTTTCACTTCTTCCGCGTGCTCTATCAGCCTTTCCATCGCAACCCTGTCCTGCGGCAAGCAATTTAACGCCTCCCTTATGACATAATCGTTGACCCCGAGCGTCCCCGCAATTTTAAGCGCGTTACTGCTTCCAGGCAACCCCTCTATAAGCCTGTAAGTGGGGCGCAACGACTTGTTGTCGAACTGCATACTGGCGTTCTGGATATTCCTCCGCCCCATCGCGTATTGCTTTAACTGCCCGTAATGCGTGGTCAAAACAACGCACGCCCCGACAAGCTCCAAATACTTAATGATGCCCAAAGCAAGCGCCGCGCCCTCCTCGGGGTCTGTGCCGCCGCCCAACTCGTCAAGCAACACCAACGAGTTTTTGGTGACATTATCCAAAATATAAACAATGTTTTTGATGTGTGACGAAAAGGTACTCAGCGAGGACTCGATGCTTTGCTGGTCGCCTATATCCGCAAAAATATTGTCGAATACCGCTGTTTCACTGCCCTCGCGCGCGGGAATAAACAACCCCGCCGCCGCCATAAGGCAAAACAGCCCTATTGTTTTAAGGACTACGGTTTTACCGCCCGTATTGGGGCCGGTAATCGTCAAAATGCGGCAAACCGGGGCGTCTTCTTCAAGTTTAACGCTGCCTTTTTGCTTTGTTTCCGCATCATTTTCGCCCGCACTAATTCCCAAAGAAACACTGACGGGCACCACTGTACCACGCTCAATCAAAGGATGGCGGCTACCGATAAGCACAACACACCCTTGGTCGTTAATAGGGGGGCGTACACAATCATACTCCGCTCCAAAATGCGCCTTGGCAAAAACAACGTCCAAAGCCGTTAGTTTAGCCTGCATTTCGCTCAAATTATCGGCAATCAAAGCGATTCTCTCGATCAATTCGCGAATAATCCGCTCGATTTCCTGCCCCTCCTCGATTTGAAGCGAGCGAATCTCGTTGTTGCTCTCCACAATATTAAATGGCTCGATAAACAGTGTCGCGCCCGTCTGTGAGCGGTCATGCACAAGGCCGGGGACCAATCCGCGGTACTCGGTTTTGACGGGCAAAACGTACCGTCCGTCGCGTAAGGTCACCAAGTCGTCCTGCAAATATTTTGATACGTCCGAGGAGCGCGAATACTTTTTAACGGTGTCGGCTAATTTTGCCCTCGCCGCGGCTAACCTTCGCCGAATGTCGCGCAGCTTGATACTTGCGCTGTCGGCGACCTCCGTGTCGCTTAGTATCGCGACGTCAATGTCCTTTTCCAGTTTCCAATCAGTTTTATAGCAAGCCGTGTAATCTTTTAAGAGGCGCCCGCTTTGCGAGCCCTCGATTACTGTTTTGGCAATCCTCCCAGCCCGCAATAAAAACATTACCCGCCTTATCTCGGACAGCGTCAAAAGCGCGGACACCTTCGCCTTTGTTATCGCGCCTTGCGCGTCGTCGAAGGCAATTAGCGGCTTCAACCCCTCGGAATAATAGATTTTAAACGCCTCTTCCGTCTCGTTAAGCAAGTTTTCGGCGGCGGCTTTATTGGTTTGCGGGGCTACCAATTCAAAAATCCCCGCCCCCGCGATTGCCGAAACGGTAAAGGCCGATACTATATCGAGTATCTTATCAAATTCCAGTTTTTTTAAAAGTATTTCGTCCATTTTTTCAATGCTCAATGCGCAATGCTCAATGCACAATGAAGGTCATTTTTTAATAAAATATGCCCGCTTGGCTATTATGATTTTATAGCAAATTTGGCAGTTTTGCCCCGTTTTTAGGTACTATGTCAGACATAGGCAACGGGTTTTTGCGCTTTGTTATCTAAAATTGTCATATTACTGTTCCGTCACCGACAGTTCGTCCGCCTTCTTTGATAATAAAATGTGTTCCCTTTTTAAGAGCATCATAAATAACCTTATCATACATTAGCCGTACCCTAACTTGAATTTTTGAACCTAAGGGTGCTTCGGGTAAGTCGACAAATTGAATCCCTAAATAATTTGAAGTTCCATCAACCACAAAATGCGGACGATACTCAAAACCAAAAGGAGGGGATTTACGCGCTTTTATATCAAATTTAATTTGCACTTCAATAACGCCTTTCAACGAAACATTTTCACCCAATTTTATCTCAACCCAATCTTGCCCGTCAAAAAACTCATATTCGCCGAATTGTGGTTTTCCTAAATTCCTGCCTTTTACTCGTATAGGGGAAATAGAATCATGCTGACAATCACACATGGGGTCGCTGATATATATCCAATCTTCGTCTTTTACTCCATAAATTTCATTGCAGTCTTTTTCAGCCAATTTTATGTTATCATACCACATATCGCCGCCATTATCAGAAAGATACTCAGTGCTATCCGACACAAAAACATAAATTTCATCGTCAGAAATTTTATACAACATTAGTCTTCTGACCGTCAAATTTACATTTTCAATAACAGGTGTTTTTAAAATAGCATATTTTCTCATAATTTACCTTTATTTGTCTGTATGTTTTCTCGACATGGGGTGAGGCGATTCATTTTCTGTCAAAATGACAAAAGAAAAAGTATTTTTCTCTGACCTCTTATCCCTTACCTAAGCCTTGCCCCTGCCGCCGCCAAATCCAACACCACTTTTTCGCACACCGCGTTTATCTCGCCCTCCGTCATGGTTTTTTCCCTGTTCAAAAGCGTGACCTTAAAGGCGATACTCTTTTTGCCCTCCCCCGCCTGCTCGCCCGTGTAAATGTCGAAAATTTCCACGTTTTTTATAAGTTTATCGGCGTTTTTGACTATCGCCACAATCTCTCCCGCGGGACGGCCGGCGTCAATAGTGACCGCAAAATCCCTTTCCACCGAGGGGAATTTGGGCAAAGGAACAAACCTTACGGGCGGCTTTTCCATCCCCAAAAGCGGCTCTAAGTTCAGCTCCAAAATATAAACGTCGCCCTTAATCTCAAAATTTTTGGCGGTCTTTGGGTGAATTTTGCCAAAATACCCCGTGCTTATCCCACTATTATCCCCGCCTTTTTCGCTCGCCAATTTTTCTTTCTCGCCCGCCTTACCTTGCGTAAAAAGCCGTATCTCGCAACCGATTAAGGGGTGCAAAAAGGGTTTGTCAGTCGGACAAATCGGCGCAAACTCAAACTCTTTGGTAAACTCCTCTATCAGCGCGGCGGCAAACGCCTTTACGTCAAAAATGTCCTTCCCTTTTTGGCAGAACCCGACGCACAAGGTCAAATTTTCTTGGGGCAGGGTCTCAAGCGGCAAAGAATCCGCGATAAAAACGTTGTCAATCTCGAACAGCGCGAAGTCCTCGTTTTGCCTTGCCTGATTGCGTCGGATTGTCTCTAACATCGAGGACAAAAGCTGCGTCCGCATAAAGGCGCAATCCTCGCTTATGGGGTTTATAAGCCTGATGGCTTTGCACAATTTATCGTCTTCGGGCAAACACAACATATCAAGGTGGCGGGCGGGAATAAACGAAAAATTATTTATTTCAAACGCGCCCGCGGCGCAGCAAATTTCCTCGATTTTATTGATATTTTCCCGCCTTTTCGATATTCCGCCACTCTGCCCTATACCGCTTTTATACCTTGTCCCCCGCAGCTTGTCATAGCCGTAAAAGCGCACGACTTCCTCTATAAGGTCGGTAAAATTGTCTATATCCTCGCGGAAAAGGGGGACGGTGACGCGCAGGCTGGAAGTCGGGGTGAGAGTGGAGAGTGGAGAGTGGAGAGTGGAGTTAAGGTCGGCGGCTGAGGATTGGGGATTCCCCTCCCTCGGAGGGGTGCCCACGAACGCTTCCTCATTCCCCTCTCGAGGGGTGCCCCACGAAGACATCTCTGATAGGGGGCGGGGTGGCGGGGCGGGGTGGTCCATGGCTGGGGACTTGGGAGTTATTTCTTCAACCTTAAACGAAAGCCGCGTCAAAATCTCTTTTATCGCCTTTCGCGGCACGTTTATTCCCAAAATCTGCTTAAATTGGGCGTATTTTATGTCCAAAACCTTCTCTTTCGGGATTTCGGCCTTATCCTCTATCAAATTACAACGGATTTTCCCCGCATTTAGCTCGTCAATCAAAGCCAACGCCCGCTCCCGCCCCGTCTCTACACTAAAATAATCCACGCCTTTTTCAAACCGCGACGAGGAATCGGACCGTAACCCAAGCGCCCTCGACGTCTGCCGCACGCTTCCCCTTGCAAAACGCGCGGATTCCAAAAAAACGGCAGTTGTATTCTCGCTGATCCCGCTGAATTCTCCGCCCATTATGCCCGCGATGGCAAGAGCCTTTTTATCGTCCGCGATAAGCATCATATTTTCATCCAAATCGTATACTATCCCGTCCAGCGCGGTAATTTTCTCATTTTTCGCGGCGGTGCGGACATTAATATCTCCCTCAATAGCCGTCAAATCGAAGGCATGCAAAGGCTGTCCTACCTCCAACAACACATAATTAGTGATGTCCACGATATTATTTCTGCATGAGTGGCCGCACGCCCACAACCTGCGCCTAAGCCATAGCGGCGACGGGCGAATTGCAATGTCGGAAATAACAGCGCCCTGATACATAGGGCACAGCTTTTTATCCTTGGTTATAACCGCAATATCATGCGACTGACGCGTTTTTGCGCGTCTTTCGCACACCTCGTAATCTAATGCTAACGGCTTCAATTCTCTGTTAAGCGTAACCGCCAGTTCCCGCGCTATGCCGTACACACTATGGCAGTCCCCGCGATTTGCCGTCACCGCAACATCCAACACATAATCGTTAAGCCCCAAAAACCGTTTTATGTCCATGCCAACAGGGGTATCGGGCGGCAAAATCAACAGCCCGTCGTCCTCCGCGCCGTCTATTACGGCGTTAGTAATCCTTAGCTCTGCCCCGCTGCACAACATCCCGTGACTTATTTCGCCCTTAAAATCGGCAGTGCCAATCGCCTTTCCGGGCAGTCGCCCCCCGTCCAAAACGACGCAGGACATATCCTCCGCCTTAATATTGGTCGCGCCCGTCACAATTTGTATTTTTTCGTCCGCGCCGATGTCCACAAGGCAGACGAACAGCTTGTCGGTCTTCGGGTGCTTGTGCATTTCGGTAATTTTGCAAGTAAAGACCTTATCAATATCCTGCCCAAGATAAATGGCGGACTCAACTTCGAGTCCGATATTCAACAGCTTATCCTTGATAAAATCCACCGACAAATCGTCGATTTTTACATATTCGTTAAGCCAATTTAAGGTTACTTTCATGTTTTTTTCTCCTACGCGCCCGCCTATAAAATAAATGTCATTCTGAACGAAGCAAAGAACTTATTCCTTTTTCTTATGTGGTTGAGATCCTTCGCGGAGTTTATCCTTAGCACAGCGAATGACCCGATGACAAAATATGAAACAGTAAAACTTATAATGCTATTGGAATCCTCAATTTTTCAGCGTTTTTAATACTATGTCAGACATAAATAGCGGGTTTTTGCCCTTGTTTTTGCAGAAAACACGTAAATTCTCCTAAAATTGTTTTAAAAACCTCACATCCCCCTCAAATGGAACACGGGCGTCGGTAATCCCGTGAATAATCGCGGTAATCCGATTAAGCCCCATACCAAACGCATACCCCGTGTAGACGTCGGAGTCAATCCCAACGCCTTTAAGCACGTTGCGGTTGACCATTCCCGCACCCAAAATCTCGATCCAGCCTGTGCCCTTACATATACGGCAGCCGCTTCCGTGGCACGCGGGACAAGACGCGTCAACCTCTACGCTCGGCTCGGTAAACGGAAAATACGACGGCCTAAACCTAATCTTTGTGCAATCGCTGAACAAAAATTTGGCGTAGCTTTCCAAAACCGCCTTCAAATCGCACATGGTGACGCCTTTGTCCACCACCAACCCCTCGATTTGGTTAAAACAAGGCGTGTGAGTGGCGTCCGCCTCGTCGCTGCGGTACACCCGTCCCGGCGAAATAATCCGTATGGGCGGGCGGGTTTTCTCCATCACCCTTATCTGTCCCGTCGACGTCTGCGACCGCAACAAAATATCTTGCGTGATAAAAAACGTGTCCTGCGCGTCGCGGGCGGGGTGGTCGGGCGCGGTATTAAGCGCGTCGAAATTGTAATAAACGGTCTCGATTTCGCGGCTTTCCTCCACGCGGAAGCCCAAACCCACAAAAAAGGCGACGGACTTTTTCAAAACGGCGTTAAGCGGGTGGATTTTGCCCACGATAAAAGGCTTTTTGTCAAGCGTCAAATCGACCTTTTCGTAAAGTAACCGCCGCTCCATTTCCTCATCGGACAGTCTTTCTTCCTTTTGAGCAAGTTCCCTCTCGATTGTTTCGCGTACGTCGTTGGCAAGTTTCCCTGCCACCGGTCTTTCCTCGTTTTTCAAATCCTTAAGCCCGCGCAAAATCCCCGTAAGGCTACCATTTTTACCCAAAACCGCCACTCTTATGCCGTACAGCGTCTTTGTATCGCCTGCCGAATCTATCAGCGCGGTCGTGTCGTTCAAAAGCCGATTTAATTGTTCTGTCAGCATGGTATTTTCTCCAAATAACCGTTTAAAAATCTCCCTTGTTTCAATGTTAAATGAAGTTTGTGTTTTTTTCATAACACAATGCCTACTGTTCAAGGCACATTACTTAAAAATTATCCTTCATTGAGCATTGCGCATATTATCTCGGGTCATCCTATTCCGCGTTAAAACTTCGTATACAACTCCTCTATAGGCTCACTCAAACTAATCAGCGCATTTTCTAACGTCTTGTTGACCTCATCCTTAACATCCAATTCCGCCTCAAGCTGCGTGGGCTTTTCTTTCCCTGCGGAGGCAAGCAAGCGTCCTATCATGTCCGCGTGTATACTCATACCTCCCTCCAATTTTGCAGGCGAAAACTTTTCTTCCTTGGCGACAAACTTTTCAATCGCTTTAAGCTGAGTTTCCTTCTCCTTGTCCAGTCCAAACACGCCCATATATTGTAAAACGCCGCCAAACGTCGCAAGATTACTATATTCGGCGGCGGGCGACTTCCCCCGCCCCAAAAACATAAGCTCGACGCAATACTCGCTGTCGATTTTGCGCACACAGACGGCGGTCTCGCGCTCGGAACTGTTCCACATATTTATCAGCTTTTCGCTGTATTCAATCAATTTTTCGCGGTTGGTGCAAAGTAGGCGCACCGTGCCGATATACCAGTCGACCACTGTAACGTTGACGTACGGGTACTCCGCACTTTTAAACTTGTTTTTGTCCTTCGCCTTGTGCAGGGGGGTAAAGCGGCTGCCGACGACGTATTTTTCGTGCTTGCCGTTTTTCGCGGCGATAAACCACGATGGCATAGCCGCGACAAAGTCAAACATCTTGTGCAAAGCGGCGCGCCCAATTTCCAAGGGGCGGTGGTACTCGGCGACTATATTCGCGTGACCTTGCACAACGGGATTCTTTTTGTAATAGAAAAACATCCTCTCGTCGCCAAGGTCCAGCGGGACGGCGCGCATCAAAAGATTGGCACCGTACCCCTCGTTTTCTCGGCAAAAGCGGCAAGCGGGATACTTTTTATTGTCGCCCTTAGGCTGCGCTCCCGTATAGGCAACCTCTAACCTGCCCTTGGTGTTTTTCGCCTCCCATTTTTTGGTCGCAGTGCGGATATAGCCGCTTTTATAACCGTAATCGCTCAGCCACTCAAAGCCCTTGGGACGCGGCAGACTGGAAAACAAATCCGCGATTTCGCCGGGGCGTTTAAGTACGGCGGCGACAAGCTTGAGGGAAAGCTCACGACGTTTGTCCTCGTCAAGCGGGTTTTGGCTCGTGGCGTAGGTCAAAAGTGTGTCGACAAGCTCGTCGGGCACGGTCATTTCCTCGATTTCCGCGTCGTTGATTTCGTACTCCTCGTACGCGTTAAGGCCAAGCAGCTCCATTATGCTGTTGCGGGCATAGACGTAATCCAACTCGTCAAGTAACAGGTGCGCGCCCGCGTAATGCAGCATGGCCTCGATTGTGGGGTAGATGTTCATTTTTTATTTAGTCTCCTTTTTGGTAGTTTTTTTGTTTTTAATGCTCAATGCGCAATGCTTAATGCGCAGTGGAGGTCGCGTTTTTTTGAGCGAATCATCGCTTACCATTCAAGGCACATTTCTAAAATTTGTCCTTCATTGAGCATTTCGCATTGAGCATTCTTACTCCGGTTTAACAACATTCACGTACTTACTCACGGCAAAGCCCTGCCATGGCGTAGTTTCGGGCGGAAAAACCTTAAAAACCATCGCCTGTTTTGTGGTCGGGTGCTCGAATTTGAGCGAATAAGCCCATAAAGCAAGATTGCCGCCTTTTCCTTCTGCCGCGCCGTACTTTTGGTCGGCGTAAATCGGGCAATTCAGACCCGCCATCTGCGCCCGCGCCTGATGCGAGCGGCCGGTGATGAGTTTAATATCCACAAGGCTGAGTTTTCCGCTACTCTCCAAAACGACATAATCAAGCTCTGCCCTTTTCGCGCCGTCCGTGGCGGGCGGTACAATCTTAACAATGTTGGCGGTCTCGTCCTTTAATAAAGCGTTTACCAATCTTCCGCGCGGCTCTTTGGGTCTCCCCGCAACTACGGCAAGGTACCTTTTTTCAAGTTCGCCGTCCCGTATCTGCTGCGATAATCGCGCCGCCGCCTTAGATGTCTTGGCAAACACCATCACCCCCCCTGTCGGGCGGTCAAGGCGGTGAACCAGTCCCACAAACGCATTGCCAACCTTATTTGCCGCCGTCTTGATATAGTTTTTGACGATGTCAAGCTGGCTAAGGTCGCCCGTGCTGTCCCCCTGACTCGGAATGTTCTGGGGCTTAACGGTTACGATTATGTGGTTGTCCTCGTATAGGACTATAAGTTCGTCCATTTTATGTTCCTTATCGCAAATTACAAATATAAAATCCAGTGTGGGGTGTAGAGTTAAGGTCAGATTTTAATGCACAACGCACAATGAAGGTCGGTTCTATGTAATAAATTTGACCACAGCTCCACTCTCTACACCCCAAACTCATTTATACATCGCGCTGTAGCCGCATGGGAGCGGTATTCCTTCGCCCGTCGAGAGGCACACCTCGTACCCTTCGACCTTGCCCTTACCGCTGATTTTGTCACCCAGCCCCAAGGACAGGACGTTTTCTAATGCGGTGGATTGCAATCCCGTCGTATAGCTGTTTATCAAAAAAAACAAAGGGTTGTCGGCCAAAACGGACGAACACAACTTGACTAACGAATACAAATTGTCCTCTAACCTCCACACCTCGCCGCCCGCGCCCCGCCCGAAGCTTGGCGGGTCCATAATCACCGCGTCGTAGCGTACTCCCCGCTTAATCTCCCGCGTCACAAACTTGGCGCAGTCGTCCACAATATACCTTATTTTGTCATTAGGAATGTTTGACAATTTTGCATTAAGCCCCGCCCTTTCCACCATGCCCTTCGCCGCGTCGACGTGAGTCACCTTCGCCCCTGCCATAGCCGCCGCGACGCTCGCTCCACCGGTATAGGCGAATAGGTTAAGGACGTTTACCTGCCGTCCCGCGTTTTTGATAAGCCCGCTTATCAAGTCCCAATTCGACGCTTGTTCGGGAAACAGCCCCACGTGCTTAAACCCCATCAGCTTTAAGGAAAACTTATAATCCTTATACCCCACCGTCCACTCGTCGGGAATCTTTTTAAGCCTCTCCCAGCTTCCGCCCCCGCTGCTGCTCCTTGTGTATTTCGCGCACAACCCCTTATAGCTTGACAAATCAAACGCGGCGGGCCAAATCACCTGCGGGTCGGGACGCAAAAGCACTACGTCCCCCCACTTTTCCAGCTTTTCGCCCCCGCCCGTGGCGATTATTTCGTAATCAGCCCATTTGTCTGCTATCATACTGCTCCTAAGTGCTAAGTGTATAGTGCTAAGTGAAGGTCAAATTTTAAGGTCAAATTTTTATGTTGTCTTTTTTTGTTATCCTTGTTTTTATTGTCATCCTGAGCGTTAGCGAAGGATCTATTCCGCTTATATGTGGTTGAGATCCTTCGCTACGCTCAGGATGACAAAGGAAGGCTCAGAATGACAAAGGATAAATGGCAGGTGCACCACGAAATCTTCTTTGACAAGGGGTGGGGTAGCAAAAAGTCGGGGCGATTCTCACGCTATTACCCTTTTCACTCCCAACCACACCTTTTTCCCGTTG
>Ga0123353_10008161_pt1 | contig 14264 bp, 14 predicted proteins | sample TergutLab28metaG_3_FD_92763 | JGI IMG/M metagenome (GOLD analysis project Ga0123353, IMG submission 92763) | Labiotermes labralis P3 segment gut microbial communities from Petit-Saut dam, French Guiana - Lab288 P3 | ecosystem: Host-associated > Arthropoda: Insects > Digestive system > Gut ... | reverse complement strand
TTGACGGCACATTGACATTTATGAAGAGTATCATCTTTCCCTCGCTGAAGTCGCGGGATCAGGAATAGCACACAGGAAACGCTGTTTAATCGGCGCTTCCTGTATACTATTCCTATTCAGCTTCTTGATTTCCCACGAAGATCAGCAGGCCGTAAATAATGCACCAGTTGCCGTATAACAGGATGCAGCTTCCGACAACAGAAGACAGTGCGCTCCAAAATTCCGGCAGGCCGGGGACTTTGACGGCGAAAAGCAAAAGCGAGCCGCCGAGCAGGCAGATCAGGCCGCGTACGGCAAAGCGCTTGGTTTTTTCGTATGTCGCGTCCAAAACAAGCCGCCTATGCCATTTTTTCAAAACGCTTGGCGCACTGCTCACAGGGCGCTTCCGGCCTGCCGGTTTCCAGCGCGTTGCGGAACGCCGAAAAACGTTCTCCCTGCCAGCATGTGAACGCATCCGTTTCCTTGGCGTTGCCAAATATCCGGCGGTTCGCATCTTGAGCCTTGCCGGGCACATTGACGTAAATACAGGGCGAAAGCGACCCCTCGGCGTCCACGTACAGGCTGCGTTCCACATTCTCCCGGCACGTTCCCCAAGGCTCCGGGCAGGGAAGGGCGTAATGAAAATCCAGCTCAAGCTTCGCGGCCCGCGCGGCGGCCTTTTCCAGAAAATCTCGCGCCTGCGCGATCTTGTCCGCCTCATGGGGGGCAAAGGCCAGGCTTTCCTGTCCCGGCGCAGCGATATAATCCAGCGTACTCACCACCACCGCATGCATGCCGAGTTCCGACGCCAGATCCGGCAAGGCCAATACGGCTTCCATGCGATCCGCCAGCAGAATATACGCGCAATGCAGACTCAGATGCACGGCCATGTGTTTTTTGCGTATTTCCGACATGAGCCGTATGTTTTCGCAGATCTTTGCAAAAGGCGCTCCCCGCCGTATGGAGTTGCTCGTTTCATCCGTTCCAGCCAGGGAAAAGGCCAGCACATCCATCCCGCTCTTCACGACCCGACGGGCGATGTCTTCCTGCATGTGCAGCCCGCAGCTCGTGCTCGACACCGCACAGCCCGCCTTGCGCGCAAAGGCCGTGAAGTCAAAAAAGCGCGGATGCAGAAAGGGTTCCCCCCATCCCTGCAAGTGTACCCGCGCGCTGCGCTGTAAGAGCGGCCACAAGGCAGCAAAGGTGCCCGCTTCCATATGCCGCGCCTTCCAGCGTCCGGCGTCCGCGCCTTGTGGACAATACACGCAACGCGCCGTACAGGCGGAGCTTACCTCCACCTGCATGCAGTCGACGGGACGCCGCCGGCCCAAAAAAAACTCGGACAGGCTTTCCAGCACACCGGGCTCTTTGAACGCCGGATTTTTGAGCGGATCGGCCATGTCATTTTTTCGGCTTATGTCCAAAATTTCCACCATGCTTTTGTACGCGGCGTCCAACTGTATTCCTGGCAGGACAGCACGACTGTTGCCTGCCATTTGCGCTTGAAGAAGCTGATGCCGCTGTTGATGCCCAAGCCCAGGTTGCAGCGCGTGTGCCCGCGCGCTTCGGCTTCGCGCAGCAGGGCGCTGAGGAGCAGATCCGCCGCGCCGAAGGGGGCGTCGGGCGCGCGGAAAGCGAAGAGGTAGAAGGCGGTGTGCAGGCTGGCGTATTCGCCGACGGCGCAAGCCGTGAGTTCGCCGCTCTCGCGGCGATAGGCGGAAAAGAGGACAGCCTGAGGACTGGCCGCGAGGTATTGCGGCAGGCGGGAATATATGAAGCGCGTGCCGGGGGCGAGCGGACGGCTGCGGATTTGCGCATCCACGAGCTTTTGGTGGGCGGCGTCAAAGCCACCCCGGCTTTGTTGAATCACGACGGCTTGTTCCGCCCGACGCAACATGTGGTGGATTTTTTGCCGCGCCCTAGAAGGAGGCGGGGCCAAGGGCAAGCTTAGGCCCCACCAGCTGTCTTCCTCAAAGGCAGCGTACGGCGGAGCGACGCGCGGACGGGCGGCGCAGAGCACGGTCAGGCGTCCGCCTTTGGCGAGAAGCGGCAGACGGCAGGCTTCGTCCACAGCTTCGTCCACGGCGTTGGCGTCCAACGGGTCGTGGAACGGGTACCCAATCAGCGTCACATCCGTCTCGCTTACGTAGGCGATGCATGAGCCGCAGGCGACGGTCTTGCTGCCGGACACCGCCTCCACATATACAGGGACTTGCTCGGGAATGACGGCTTGGGACGCGAAATGGCCGGCGCCGCGAGGCATCATGGCGTCTTTTCCGCGCGCAGCTTGGCGCGCAACGCGTGCCGCCATGTGGGCATGATCTGGCGCAGGCGAAAGCCGTCTTCTTCCAGCATGGGGCGCAGGCCGAGCATGTGAGCCGTACCTACGAAGACCGCGCAGTTCCCTGCCTCCAGGAAGGGGCGCATGCGTTCCCGGAAACGCTGATCACGCCGGTTGATGACTATTTCCGTGCGGGTGGGAAATTCCGTGCTGGTGCCCATCATGGCCATCAGGTCTCCGGCCAGATAGGCCGCCGTGTTCCGCTTGATATAACGCTTCCATTGCCGCGCGTTGCGGAAGAACTTGGCCACGCGCTCAACCGTCACGCTTTCCAGCGAAGCGATTTGTTCTTCCAGGCTTTCCATGGCGATCACAGTTTTGCCCATGGCATGGCCGAGCCGCCAAATTTCAAGATCCACGGAATGTTTCCAGCCCTGGCGTTCCAGAAAGGAGGTCCAGAGCGAAAAGAGAGCGCACCAGGGATGCGTGTGCTCAAGATAATAGCGCACGTCGGCCGGGTTTTTCGCCTCCATGTTCAGCAGACGGGGCCAAAACCCTTCCGGACCGCGCACCACACGCTCCAGAACGCGGATTTCGTCTTCCGTGAGCAACGGACCCACGCGCGGCACATCCGGGCAGGGCGTGCGGCCGGAGCGGGCTACAACATTCAGGCTTTCCTCATCCAGCGGGCCTTCCAGCAGGATAGTATCCACCTGCCGAAACAGACGGCGGAAAGAGCGTTCGAAGGAGCAGCAAAAAAAGTGCGCGGCGCCGCCTATCCAGGAGTGTTTGCCGTTTTTTTCCATTGCCCAGAGCATGGCGAAGGGGCGTTGCGGCGGCTCAAAACTGAGGATTTCGTGTCTGGGCAAGCCTTCTGCGGGTTCTGACGCAGCCAGGGCGTACAGGAGATCTCCCAGCTTCGCGCCCTGCCGCGCCGGCTCTTCTTTCCAGGCCGCCATACGGTACGGGAGAGCGGGAACGGCGCCCCATTTGCGTTTGAAGCGTCGTATGCCCTCGTTAACGCCCAGACCGAGGTGGATATAATCCTTGCCGTGTTTTCGCGCTTCGTCAAGCAGCGTGGCGATGAGTAGATCGGAGGCATAAGGCGTGTAATGGCCGCGCGAGTGCGCGCCGATAAGGTAACTGACAAAACGCTTGGGCGCGAAATCCAGCAACAGGCAGGCGGCCAAGCGCTTTTCTTCGTCCCAGGCGTTGAGCAGCATGAGGCCCGGCGTACCCATAACCTGTTCCGTGCGGGCGAAAAGTTCGCGCGCGTTGGGCCTAAGGGGGGTACGCGCCGTGAATTCCGACCAAAGGCGGCGGTGTTGCGGACTGAAGCGCGTGGTCATGTCCACGAGCAGGCAGGCCCGCGCGCGTTCCAGCGGACGGCACAGCCGGACGGGCGCAACGGCGGATGCCGGAAGGAGGAAGAAGTCGTCGGCATCCACTTGATGGGGAATCAGGCGGGGCGGCAGTTCCGGCGCGATGCACCAGCAATCTTGGGCTCCGGTCTGTTCCAGGGCAATGCGCAACGCGGCTTCAAAGACCTCGGGCGAATACGCGTTGCGCAGGGGATAACCTAGGGCCATGAGCCAGTCCTGCTCGGCCAGAAAGCAATAGTCCCCCCGCACGAAAAAGTTGCCGCCGGACATGGCGCTCATGAAGGCCGGGGAATGCTCCGGCACCTGCGCGTGTTCCAGTACATGCGCGAACAGCTCAGCGCGTCCGCTTTGGCCGGGGATGTCGGGTTCTGAGGCGTGAGGGGCTTGCATGGATTTGAGCATGTCATAAGTAATGCCATATATGCCCCCCCGCTTTTGGGGGCCATATATGGCATCATGCGGTTACAGGAGATTCGCGGAGCGCAATGTCTCTCTGAGCTTGACCGCGTTGCCTTCGCTGAGAGGGCACAGGGGCAGACGGAATTCCAGATCCATAAAGCCCATCATATGGAGGGCGGTTTTGACGGGGATGGGATTGGTTTCCAGGAACATGGCCCTGTTGAGCGGAGCAAGCGCAAAGTGCAGGGATTGGGCGCTTTCCAAATCGCCCTGCGCGAAGGAGGAGCAGAGCTTGGCCATTGGAGCGGGCATAATGTTAGACGTGACGGAAATGACGCCACAGCCGCCCACCGACAGGATGGGAAGCACGGTGAAGTCATCGCCGGAGAGCAGACAGAAGTTCGATCCGCAATACTCAAGCACTTCGGATACCTGAGCCAGATCGCCGGTGGCTTCTTTCACGCCGACAATATTCGGGCATTCCCGCGCTAGGCGCCCCAGGGTCGGGGGCAGCAGGTTGCAGCCGGTGCGGCCGGGCACATTATAAAGAACCAGCGGAAAATCCACAGCGTTGGCAATGGCGGCGAAGTGCCGGTACAAGCCTTCCTGGGTGGGTTTGTTGTAATAGGGGGTGATGAGCAGCGCGCCGTCTGCCCCTGCGTCCTTAGCGAAGCGTGTCAGCCTGATGGCTTCGGCGGTATTGTTCGAGCCTGCTCCGGCAAGTACGGAAACACGTCCTTTGGCCTGTTCCACACAGATGTGGATGACCTGTTCATGCTCGTCATGCGAAAGCGTCGCGGCTTCCCCCGTGGTGCCGCAGGGAACAAGACCATTGATGCCTTGCTCAATCTGCCATTCAATAAAGCCGCGGTAACGGGCTTCGTCCAGCGCGCCGTCTTTGAAAGGGGTGGCAAGAGCGGTGTAGGCTCCGGAAAAACGCATAAGGCCTCCTCATGGAATGGGATGGAAACAGGCGCATGCCTGTCTCCTGCATCCGCCACGCGCGCCTCGCCAACAAGGCGAGGCTCACCAAGAAACTCATCCTGTCGGCATAGGATGCGCAACGGGCTGTTCAGGAAAAAAATTGAAACGGTTTTGCGCTACGCGTTGAGGAACTCTTTGAGTTCTTTGCCGGCGCGGAAAAAGGGCAGACGTTTGGGACGCACTTCCACGCTTGTCCCGGTTTTGGGATTGCGGCCTGTATAGCCCTCATACTGCTTGACCTTGAAACTGCCGAATCCGCGGATCTCAACGCGCTCATTAGCAAGCAGAGATTCTTTCATACAGTCCACAAAGGTGTTTACCACCAAGGTGGCGTCTTCCGGCGGCAGATTGGTTTCGTCGGCAAGGCTTTTAATGAGTTCACTCTTGTTCATGCGAACACTCCGTATCCTAATGGTATAGACGTCAAAGGAAGCAAAGCGGTTAAAAACTCTCTGCCTCGCGTCTTACGATAGATCAGTTTTCCGCCTTTGGCAATGGACGCAGTATGGGATTTGTCCGCATCCATTCCCTCATGCTGTGCCGAATTTTTTGCATCTTATCGGCTACAGCCTGGATATCCCGCGCGGCACGGCAGGCAGGTTTGCAGGCCAACAGCGCCTGCTGTTGACGCACGGCATCAATGAGCGTTTTGTCATTGCGCACCGCGGCAAGGAAGGTCGGCTCGATCTGCAAGAATTTCCTGCAAGCCATAGAAAGCCGGGAAAAGGCGTGCTGTGTTTCCTTTTCGCTTTCCGTCTGGTTGACCAGGATCAAAAAGTCGCGCACCCCGCGGCGGGCAAGCAGCACCTTGATCAGGGCATAGCTGTCGGTGAGCGAAGTGGGTTCAGGCGTGATAACCACAATGCGCACTGCCGCCATGGCCGCCATTGTCTGCACGGTTTCGCTGATGCCCGCCCCGGTGTCCATGAGTATGTAATCGTAGCCGCCAAGTTCGGGCGTCAGGCGGTCAAGCAGCGTTTGACGCATGTCGTCCGTCATCTCCGCCAGCTCCGGCACGCCGGAGGCGGCCGGCAGAATATCGAAACCATTCGGCGCTATCGGATGGATAATGCTTTTCATGTCGGCGGAGCCAAGCAGAACATCCTGCATGTTGCCTTCGGGGGTAATGCCGAGGAGCACGTCGAGATTCGCCAGCCCCAAATCGCAGTCCATGAGCAACACGGAATGCTGACGCATGTGCAAGGCATAGCCGAGGTTCAGGGTCAGGTTTGTTTTGCCGACCCCTCCCTTGCCGCTCATCAAGGCGACGCTGAGCGTTTTGCCGGATTCCATCATGCTCCTCCGGAAAAAAGGAAACGTTTCTCGTGGGAATGTACCAGGGTTTTGCGAAGGGACAAGTTTTCCGCCTGTTCACGGTATACGCTGATTCTGCCGTCCTGTTCCCGGATGTGGCGCAGGGCGGCGAGAGCTTGTTGCAAAAGCGTTTCGGCACAGGCGTTTTCGGGAGGCTCCGCGCTGGCGATGCCGGCCGCGCAGGCGCCCCCTGAGTTTTCAAAGTCTTGCAGAATGCTCTCCGTCATATTTCGCGCCGTGAACACGCCAGCGCCGGGAAGAACAAGGGCATAAAGCATTTCCGGCAGCAACCCCAGAGCATCACAGGGACTTGCATGGGATTCGATACAACGGAGCAATTCCCGGGCGTTCGTTTCTTTGCTGCTGCGCGTATCCTGGCATTTGGGCGCGAAAAGCGCCAGGGAGAGCGGACAGCGTCCTCGTTTGGCGCGCAGGCTTTCTTTTTCCAGTTCGCGTTGGAATTCGGAACCCGCAAGGGGACGCAAAGAGGATTTAGCGTGTCCGGCCATGTTGATGTAACAGATAGTCGCGTTGGAATTGATCGATGCGTCCGGAGAGCACGGCGTCCACATCTCCCATTTCTGAGTTGGTGCGGTGATCTTTCACCAGACGGTAGGGCTGCAGGGTATAGGTGCGGATCTGGCTGCCAAAGGCAATGCTGTCCTTGTCGGCATAACTGGCCTGACGGGCCGCATCGCGTTTGCGGTTTTCCAGGTCATACAGCCTGGCCCGCAAAATCTGCATGGCTGTTTCCTTGTTGCTATGCTGGGATTTTTCGTTCTGGCATTGAGCGACAATGCCGGTGGGCAGGTGGGTGATGCGCACGGCGGAGCTGGTTTTGTTCACGCTTTGTCCGCCGGGTCCGCTGGAGCGGAAGGTATCGATGCGCAGATCCGCCTCCTTGATCTCGATCACGATGTCCTGCCCCGCATCCGGAATGACGTCCACGGAAGCGAAAGAGGTATGGCGGCGGCCGGAGGCGTCGAAGGGAGAAATGCGGATAAGCCGGTGGATGCCGCGCTCGCTTTTCAGAAAGCCGTAGGCGTTGGGACCGCGCACGCGCAGGGTGACGCTTTTTACGCCGGCTTCATCCCCAGGCAGATAGTCCAGTTCTTCCACGTCATATCTGTGGCTGTCAGCCCAGCGAGTATACATGCGCAACAGCATTTCGGCCCAATCCTGGGCTTCTGTGCCCCCGGCGCCCGGGTGGATTTCCAGGATGGCGTCACGCCCGTCTTCCACGGCGGCGAGCAGCAGGCTCACTTCCGTATCCTCCAGCAAGCTCTCCAGAAGATCCACCTGTTCGGCAAGGGTGCTTAAGGCTTCCTCGTCTTCTTCGGCAAGAAGCAGCCATTCTCCCATATGGGTGTGGCATCCGGAAAGGCGTCCGAGACGTTCAGCTTCAGCGTCCAGACGGCTTTTTTCCTGAAGAAGGGGCGTCAGGGCGGAGGGCGCATTCCAGGCGTCCGGTCTGACAAGCTGCTCTTCTATTTCGCCAAGGCGTTTCGTGTTTGCGGCGAAGTCAAAGCCGCCTCCACAGCGAAGCGAAACGTTCGGACAACAGGGCGCAGCGGGCGCGTAGTTCGGCAAGTTGCAGCATCGTTATATCGATTCAATGAAAGGTGATGTGTTCTTGGGGCACATAAGCAGTATACAAGCCAGGATCGCCGAGGCGCAACATGTCAACCAGGGAAAAACGTGGTGAAAAGGCGTGAAGCCTTGCTCCGGCACGGCGATGCCTGTCAGTGTTTCCGTTCGCATGAGACTGCTGCGCGCGCGTATGCGCCCGGCGGGATCCACGAACGCGGAAAAGCCCGTATTGGTGCCTCGTACCAGCCACCGTCCCTGCTCCACAGCGCGCAGCACGGAAAGCTGCAGATGCTGTTCCGGCGCTGATGTAAGACCAAACCAGGCGTCATTGCTGATATTGAGCAGCAGCCTGGCCCCCGCGCCCACACGCGCCTGCGCGATTTCCGGAAAGATTGTTTCATAGCAGATGAGCATCCCAAGCGCAAGCTCCTTTAACTGTAAGGGAAGTTCCGAAACGCCCGGCGCAAAGTTGCCCACCCCCTGTAAAAGAACTTCCAATGCCGGATGATCCAGCCAGGGAGGCAGGTATTCCCCGAAAGGCACCAGATGTTTCTTGTCGTAAAAACCCAAGTCTTGTCCTTCACTGCCGATAAGAAAGGCCCGGTTGAAGACGCGTCGCCTGTCCGTCGGCCCCCCGTCATGGGCGGGCGCTCCTAGCAGCAGCGGCACGGCGTATGTATTTGCAAATCCGCGTATAAGGGAAGCATAGTCCTGCTGATTCTGGAAAAAGAAGGGCATAGCGGTTTCCGGCCAGACAATCAGGTCAAGCCGTCTTTCCGCGGCCGCCTGTCCGCTGAGTTGCAGATAGTGCGCCATGGTGGCCCGTTGGTAAACGGGCAGCCATTTCTGGTTTTGGTCGATATTTCCTTGTACCAGCGCCAAATGCACGGCCTGGGGGGGAGCGGGGGCATCCGGCCCGGGCAAGCTTTCCAGCCGCAAAAGGCCGCCGAGGGGCAAAGCCAGCGCCAGCAGCAGGCCACAGTACAGACAGTGTTTCCGGTGCAGACCCCATGCGAGCAGACAGGCTGTTCCGGCCAGTATGCCGCCCAGGCCGTAGGCGCCAAACAAGGCCGCCGATTGAATGACGGGTGGCCAGGGCGCAAAGGCCGCGGCCAGCGTCAGCCAGGGGAAGCCGGTGAAAAGGAACCCGCGCAGCTCTTCTAAAAAGAACCAACACAGCGCCAAGGCGCAGCAACGGGCAAGCGCGGGGTACACGCGCAGCCTGTGGGCAAACACGGCAAAGAAGCCGCCGTATAGGCCCACATACGCGCCTATGGCCAAGACGCACGGGACGGCCAGCACCCAGGGCAAGCCGCCCACTTCGTGTACTGGTATCGCCAGCCAGTACAGCGCGGCGGAAGCGCCAGCAAGACCCGTCAGCCATCCCCGGCGTAGCGCGGATACGGGATTGGGCGCGCTTTCACCCAAAAAAGCCAAGGCCGCGGGATACGCAAGCGCCAAGGCAGGCAGATGGACAAACGGATTGGGAAAACCCAGAAAAAGGCCGACAGCGCCGCCCACGCCGATATATGCGGGGAGCTTCATGCAGGAGGGCCGTCTGCCGGCTCCACGCCGATACGGAGGATTGCTTTGGTTCCTGCTTCCAATACTGTAAATTTCCAGCCGTTCAGGATGTACTCTTCTCCGGCGACCGGCACATGCCCGGCGGTGAGGCTGAGATAGCCGCCGATGGTGTCCACTTCGTCGGAAGTCAGCGTTATGCCGAGTTCAACCAGATCATCCAGGTATGCGCGGCCGGAGAGTTCAAAATGCTTCTCATCAACAACCTTGATGTGTTCTGCCTGCGGAGCGTCGTGTTCATCCTCAATATCGCCCACGATTTCTTCCAGCACGTCCTCAATGGTGACAAGACCGGAGGTGCCGCCGTATTCATCCAGCGCCACCGCGAGGTGTTGTTTGCGGCTGCGGAATTCCTGCAACAACTCCAACACCATCTTTGTTTCAGGCACGAAAAAGGGGGGGCGCATGATTTGATCGATAAGGCGCTGATCTTCTTGCGGTTCAAGAAGGCTGCCCAGCAAATCTTTGGCATAGACGACGCCGACGATATTGTCGCGGGTTTCCCGGAATACGGGAATGCGTGAATGTCCGGAGGCGATGATAAGCTGGATCGCCTCAGGCAGAGGGGTTCCCGCCGGGATGCAATGACAGTCGGTTCTGGGGGTCATAATATCGCTGACTTGCATGTCGTCGAGACGCAAAACACGCAAAAGCATGGAACTTTCATCAGCGGCCACCTCACCGTCAGCGCGGGCTTCAAGGATCGCTTTTTCGAGGCTTTCGTCGTCATTCCGGGTGAACAGGCCAGCCAAGCGGGACCATAAACTTTTCACACTCCTTTCTGAATCCTGACCCAAGCGTGACTCCTCGGTTAACGGTTTGGTCGCGGCGGCATCATTCCCGCCGCTTGTTCTGCTCCAGTTGCTGACGCAGCACCCAGGACGCGAGGGGGGATACTTCTCCCGACTTGCCGGCAGGGAACCAGACAATGTTGCTGTTGCCCGTTTCCGAAAGCGACCAAGCCCTGAATTTCAGGCCGATGAGCACGTTGGCGTCCTCCAGGTTTTCCACCAGGCTGACAACCATACAGGCAAGCCAGAAGGGCATGGGGAGGTCGCTGTCGGGCGCGCGCAACAGAAGCAGGCAGAGCAATTGCGATTGGAGGGTAAGATTTTGGGGAAACTGCTGCAGCAGGGCATGGGGCACTTCTATGCGCATGCCGCCTGCGGAAAGATTGAGCAAGGAACACTGGGTCAGTTTGCCGGGACGGTAGCTCAAGGAGGCGCAGCCAAGGCTTATGGAATGCAGCGGCAGAGGCCGCGCCGGATCGAGCGCCCACAGTCCCATGCCCAGAATATGACCGGGCGCCGGGTTGATGCGCATGTAAGTGCGCTTCTGCATGGGGAAGATCTGCGACGGCGGCGCAAGTTCCACAGAAACCGTCAAGGGGCCGTCACGCCAGCCTATCAACCGGGAGGGAAAATAGTAATATGCGCTGGTGTCTTTGTAGGCAAGCTTGAAGGACACGTCTACCGCTTCGCCGATCCAGGTCTGGAGTCTATGTGCGATCCCTATGTCAACCGTGACGCAGTCGTCTGAGATCGAAGAACAGGGGCCTGACAACACGCGGTCATGCATGTCTTCCGAAGTGAATGTAAGCTCCAGTGTGCTGCGTTGGTCTATGGCGTTGTTGAGCAGTTCCCTGACGATGCGCTTTCTCTGCCGAGCGTGGCGCCGGTTTATGCTGCGTTTTTGCAGGAATGCGGCAAGAAAGCCCGCGCCCAACACGGAAGCGAGGCCTGCGAACACAAGCTCCAGGCTAACCGTAAAGCCGAGAAGCGCGGAAAGCCCGTCCAGCAGTTGCGTTATCAATGGCGAGTTATTCATGATGATGCCCCGAACGCTGCGGCATGCCGAACGATACGGCATTTCACAAAAGCAGACAAGGACAATATGCTGCGGGACACTATGCGCGAATACATTTTCATGCCGGACGCCTTGCGAATCCCACTCAGGCGCCGTGCTTGCGCAGGTGGATGGCGATACAGGAAAGCGCTGCCGGGGTGACTCCTGAAATGCGGCCGGCCTGGCCGAAATTCAAGGGACGGACTTGGCGGAGCTTTTCCTGGATTTCCTTGGATAAGCCGATCACCTGCGTATAATCAAGACTTGTCGGCAACAGCCGTTCTTCCGCCTCCCGGGTCCGGGCGACAAGTTCCTCCTGCCGGGCAAGGTATCCGGCGTACTTTGTCAGAATTTCAGCCTGGCGTCTGACTTCCGGGGGGAACGTCTCCAGGGCGGGACACAGGGGCTGCAGAAGCGTCAAATCAAGGCTGGGGCGGCGCGCAAGCTCCGCCATGCTGACCGCCTGTTGGGGGGGATTTTCGCCTAGTGATTCCAGCAGGGCGCATGTCGCGTCATAGGGCGGACGCGCGTCTGGAAGAAGTTGCATAAGTTCCCGTATAGCGTTGGTCTTTTTCTGGAAAAGCCGCCATTGCGCATCGCCTGCCAGTCCGATCTCCCGGCCCAGCGGGGTCAGACGGGCATCGGCGTTGTCCTCGCGCAACAGAAGGCGGTATTCCGCCCGCGAGGTAAACATGCGGTAAGGTTCGAGCGTGCCTTTGGTCACCAGATCATCTACGAGCACGGCCATATAGGCGGCGTCTCGTCCGGGCAGGAAGGGCGGCAGTTTTTTGAGCGCGCGGTCGATGTTCAAGGCAGCCCATAAGCCTTGGGCGGCCGCTTCCTCATAGCCGGAAGTGCCGTTGATCTGCCCTGCCAGCCAGAGTCCCGGAAGGCGTTTTGTTTCCAGGGTGGGAGAAAGCTGGATAGGATTGACATAGTCGTATTCAATCGCATAGCCGGGACGCACTATGGCGGCGTTCTCCAGGCCGGGGATGCTGGCGATCATGGCGCGCTGCACGTCTAGCGGCAAGCTGGTGGGAATGCCGTTGGGATACGCTTCCGGATGTTCAAGGCCTTCCGGCTCAACAAAAATCTGATGGCGTTCCTTGTCCGGGAAACGGGCAACCTTGTCCTCGATGGACGGGCAATAGCGCGCTCCCGTTCCTTGGATTTTTCCGGTGAACATGGGGGAGCGATCAAAGCCAGAGCGGATAATTTCATGGGTGGCCGGGGTGGTCCAGGTGATATGGCAGGGAAGCTGGGGCAGTTCAGGCCCCGGTCCGTGGAAACTGAACGCCGGGGGAGGAACGTCGCCGAGTTGGACATCCAGTTTGTCAAAGTCGATGGAGCTTTTGAGAAGGCGGGGCGTGGTGCCGGTTTTCAGCCGTCCCAGGTCAAAGCCGAGTTCGCGCAGGGAGTCGGAAAGGCCGCTGGAAGGCGCATCGCCCAGGCGGCCGCCCGGCATGCTGGTCAGGCCGATATGGATAAGCCCGTTTAAAAAAGTGCCCGTTGTCAGCAGAACATGGCGCGCTTGCAGGACGAGCCCTTGGGCGCTCCTGATTCCGGATGCCCTGCCGTTCTCCAAAAGCAGGGTTTCGGCGTTGTCCTGCCAGACCCGGAGATGGGGCTGGGAAAAAATGCTGCGCCGCACCACCCCGCGGTAGACGTCGCGATCCATCTGCGCGCGGGTGGCGCGCACCGCCGGGCCTTTGCTGGTATTGAGCGTGCGGAATTGTATGCCCGCCGCGTCGGCCCAGAGCCCCATCATGCCGCCCAGCGCATCAATTTCGCGCACCATGTGCCCCTTGGCCAAGCCGCCGATAGCGGGATTGCAGGAAAGGCAGCCCATATGATCCACGTTGCCGCTTATCAGCAGGGTGGAGTGCCCCAAACGGGCAAGGGCCATGGCGGCTTCGCAACCGGCATGGCCCGCGCCCACGACAATGCAGTCAAAAAAAACCCGCGACAATCGAAATCAACGCCTTTTGGCGGAACGCTTGGAGGCTTTGAGGGGGTTAACCTTGGCGGCGGCTTTGGCATCAACTCTCAAATGGGTCGCAAAGTTGCAGCGGCCTTCAGCCCATTTGCGGTCCGGCGCCGGATAACTGGAGCAAAATCTTTCCTCCTCAAACTCACGCACCCGATCGCAGCCTTCGCATTTATCGATAATCGGCATCAGGACAAAACCGTTTGCCGTTACGCCTTGGGGGGTGCGGGCCGCATTTTGTAAAGCGTTCATACTTCCTCCTGAACGCGGTGGGCGTTCTTGCAAAAATAGACCGCTGCGCGCATCATGCCGCACAGCGACCTTAAATATTTATCTGAAGCATGACGGATGTCAAGCTAAAAGCCGTTGTTTTTTCCACGGGGCACAAAGCGCGGGCGCCCCTTGCCGACGCGGGCGGACGCCTTGCTCAACGCGTCGTGAGCGAGGCATGCATGTTGCGCACTTCTTGCTGAATTTCCCGTATTTCCGCAAGCAGGTCCGGGTAATTGAAGCGTGTGAAACGCCCGTCCAGGTACAGGATTTCTCCGTCCACCATGTTCATGCGCACTTCCATGCCTGTGGCCGCATACACCGCATGGGAAACAGGCGCGTACAGGGGTTGCAGGTTGGGGGAGTCAAGATCAAGGGCGAGGATGTCCGCCGGCCGTCCTGTCTCCAGCACGCCAAGCCGGGCATCGCCCAGGGCGTTAGCCCCGCCGGTGGTGGCCGCTGCAAAGATCGCCCCGGCAGGACACAGGGCGGGATCCGCTCCCGCCACCTTATGCAGCAAGGCGGCCCTGCCCATTTCCGTGAACATGTTCAACCTGTTGTTGGCCGCTGCGCCGTCCGTGCCCAAGGCAAGGCGCATGCCGCGCTCCAGCATGGCGGGGACTTTCGCCACGCCCGAAGCGAGCTTCATGTT
>Ga0123353_10008156_pt1 | contig 14267 bp, 11 predicted proteins | sample TergutLab28metaG_3_FD_92763 | JGI IMG/M metagenome (GOLD analysis project Ga0123353, IMG submission 92763) | Labiotermes labralis P3 segment gut microbial communities from Petit-Saut dam, French Guiana - Lab288 P3 | ecosystem: Host-associated > Arthropoda: Insects > Digestive system > Gut ... | reverse complement strand
TGCTAGTCAGAAATAGGTGCAGCATTATTTTTAAGTTGCCCATAGAAAATCGAAGTTTCCATATCCACAACTTAGTAAAGTTAAACAGAAGGGATTACTTAAGTAAAATTCATTGTGTCTTTTGTTAAATCACCATTGCTTATGGCATGTTTTTTTTTGTGGTGTGTGAGCCAAAAGTTTCTGGACTGCCATCATGTATCACCAACTGGATATGATGCAGTAGTGTGCTGATAGGTGATGTCAGGATAATTTATTGTGTGTTTTTTTTTTCTGTGGCGCAACAGCCCAACTTGGGCATAGGCCACATCATTGTTGAGGTTTCTAGTTTACACACACACACACACACACACACACACATATCTGGTAGGACTCCTCTGAACAAGTGAGCAGCTTGTCGCAGTGGCCACTATCTATGCAACACACAACAAACACAAGAGATAAACATTCATGCCATCAGTGCAATTTGAACCCACAGTCCCAGCAATTGAGTGGTCTCAGGCCTATTCCTTTGACCACACAGCCATTGGGATCAGCTAATTGCAGATTAGTGTGATAATATCACTACAAGAGAACGGTGCATTTTTTTGCAACTAACACTGAACTGTGTTTGTATTGAGTGTGATTTCTGATCATCACTACCCAGTGAAATGGGAGATCTTAGGGCACACAGAACTTGCATAAAGTTTTGTTTTAAATTTTAGAAACCAGATTCTGAGACAGATTGCTTGAACTAGCCTCTTGTGAAGATGCCACACATAGAGCACAAATCTGCAAATAGTATTCATGTATCAAATTTGGTCAAATTTTGGTTGGGGATTCTGGAGGTTCAGGTTGGCCATCATAAAGCCAGAGTGATGAAAGTGTGGAAAAAGTGCCTCAAATGATCCATGAGGTCAGACAACTTACAGTTAGCAATGTTCATACCATTCTAGGCCTATCATGCAGCGCATACAGCGGAAAAATTAGTTCACTGTTTGCTAAGTCATGAACAGAAATAAAACTGGCTCTCTGTGTGCAAAGACTTGGAAGATAAGATCTGCAGTACATAAACTTTGTTTGTTAGGTACTGTGTTTCCAAAGCTGAAAATCCAGTAAAACTTTAGGAGATGGATTGAAATGCCAGTTGTATTTCTTGACAGCCTTAATGTTTCTGATTTAGCATCAACATTTAAATCACTACCAAATGAACTCTCAGAGATCAGCATATTGCACGCTAGGCCTTTGGCAGTAAAGTTTAGAGAGCAGGATATATCAGAAGATGATGGAGGTTGAAGGGGATGATTGCAGAGATTCAAGCTCCATCACATGCATTGCTGGATTGCGTCATGAAACATGAGTACCTGGGATGGTTACAGAAATGGCAGAGGTGCTGGGCCTGGTGAGTAAACTCCCAACGGGGACAGTATCAGTCTGTAACTAAGGTAGGTCTACAATCATTCTGCCCCAGTCCAGAAAACTTTGGTTCGCACCTCAAATGTCAATTAATTACTCCCACAAATCACATCTGTCACCCAATTTTGTGTCTGTGAACATTTGATCTTCAGCTGAAACTGATTACTTGTATGCAGAAGGCTGATGTTTGCTGTTTGTTTGTTATGTATGTTGGCAGTCAGAAAAAACAACAGCAATCTGGAGATAAAGCTGAATACTGGCAGAGTTGCAGCACTAACTTTGAAACCTCTTGGTTATTTCTGGTTGATATTGGATTAATTTGCTGCCATTACTAGTGAAAACAAACCAGCACTCTGTCTGTAATTATTTTAAAATGGCATTCTTAATCATGTTGGTCAAAATACTGTTGATATATTTGTGTATGCATTAGTGTGTGCTCCAAACTCAGGGTGTTGCATGTTCACCCCTTGTGTTTAACCTATGAATGACCTGCGTTAATACATGCAAACACACATAAAAGAAAACGCCCATAGACATTCATTTTGTATATTTAGGCAACAAAGAATTACTGCATTTTTAAGACATGCTGCTTGGTCTCTGTTTTTATTTTCCACAAAATGCCATGGAGTTCATAATTTTATCTTTCTGTTCAAATAATACTCATGTTTTTCATACACAGTGTGCTAAAACTGAAATAACAACCAGGTTGTTTAAAGGCTAATTATGTCAAAACAGTAAGACTCATAGAACGAGTGTACTGGACAAAAGGTGTGATTCATTTTTGTGTATAGCTTGTGTTTGTAACATTTTCACTCTTATGAATAATTAGTGAGTTACACTCCTTGTGTGTGGATGTGCATGGTGATCTTGCATGTTATGTGTCCATTATTGTTGTCATTTTATGACCAAAGAAGTTGTGATGTTTTGTCAGATTTTAGCAGAACTACAATGCCAGTTCTCATGAAAATCCTTTTCTTTGGTTTTTGAGTAGTTTTGTGCAACACATGACAAAGCTGTGTGGTGCAAAATAGTACATACATGCATGCACACAGTAATTGCTTAAAATTATTCAAGTGTTGTGTTAATGAACTTTATTCTTTGGTGTGTTGACAAAATTGTGGTAAGTGGCTGTTAGTTTTGCCATGTCTGTCTGTGTCTCTCTGTATAGAACAGTTCAACTCCCACTGGATGGGTTTTCATGAAGTTTGATATTCGGGGATTTTTAAAAAATTACTTAATTCAATTTCATTAAAATGTGACAAGAATAATGGGTACTTTTTATGTGAAGACATATGTACATTTATGATAGTATCTCCTTGAATTCTTCTTAGATTGAGAAATGTTTCAAACAAAATCTGTAGAGAGAATCAAAATGCACATTGTACTAATAGTGCCACTCATGAGGTAAGTGGAAATATGCAGTGGAGCCGGGCAGGCCACAATTGACAATATAATATGGCACTGAAAGGGTGTGATTTGCATGCCAAAGAAGTAAGGCTACAAACACACACTCAGAATAATACTTATTGCGTGGCCATGGCCACAATGGTTACATGAATGTGCTGCACTTACATTACACATAACACTGCCTATCTTGCACCATACACTTTAACATTTTTACAGAAGGTTTTGCTTCAAGTATAATCTTGTAGCTTCTAACATTGCAGTTTATTCTGTTTCCAACCATTTGTATCATATTCTTCTCTCTGCACCTCAGCTATGGACTGATAGGTGCAACCACAGCAGTTTGTAATGGCATAGCTGGTGACTTGAAGCCACAGATGGAAGTTCATTTGTGGCACATCCTCATGGTACTACCTTTTTGAGCATCTGCTTCTTGTATTGGTGATTATTCCTTTGATGCCAGAAGTTTCTCCAAGAAATAATGTAAAAAATTCAGTTCCTACCTAACATAACACTCTGTCTCCATGACAAAGATCAGTTTCCATTAACTGAAATTTTCGACATGTCCACTATTATAGGCTTAAAAGACCCACTGTGTTTCAGGATCTGGATCTACCTCCATTTTCAGGTGGACAAGGGAAGGAAATCTACCCCAATGGCTCAGAGTTGGTCTCTCTTTCTGGACTGGCTGGCATTTCATTCATGACTGTTACCTTATACGATCAGAATCTTTGAAAGCTGTATAACGATCACTCCATTAACGTGTAGAGAAGTAATTTCTGTTTGTTTTGAGATCATATTGAATACATAAAAAATATACATATCTTATGCAAGCAAAATGCACCTTTTTCTAATGTTAAACCCATGGTGCATGTAGTTACTATCTGTACTTTAATATACTGAATGTTTTCATTATACCAAGGTTTAGTTGGTGGCTAAGACAGGGCTTTCACTTCCTTATGTAGCTTTTGTTTGGAAGACTTAACTGTAAATTTGCATGCAAACAGGGATGTTTTGTTATTTTAATCTGGTGACACTCTGTATGTGGTCAGAAAGTATTTTCTAGTTGCATGCTAGTAGACGTTTGTCCTATGTGCACTGCATGCAAGAATACAGTTGATCATCTGAATGGAATTTTTGTGAGCATAGCAAGGATCAGGTTTGACAGTCACGTATTTCATTGGAAGGAAGCATACAAAAAGTCTGGTTATATCTGCATTCTAAATGTCCTTGTGGTCATTACCTACTGCTTTCAGCAATTTGCATCCTTTTCACTGCTTCAGTACTGCATGGTTTGTCAGTCTGCTTTCTTCTGTCAAACCATTGGTAACCCACGCACTGGAATGTACAAAGTTATCTGCACCTTCCAGTGTCACAGCTGGTCTCATGGCAGTGTTCCTTTGACATCCGCGTCTTTGTGTATGGCTGTTTTGAACAAAATCTGTAGTTCTTCATTTAATCATGATCATTTCGTGTATTTCATTATTTTAAAAACTGATCACAATGAACAGAACACTTCTTGCTATTTTCCCCTATTCCAGAATTGTGTTTCTACTTTTTTTGGTGCTCTGAATGAAGCCTTGTGACAAATGTCTATTGTATTATCTCACTGTGATTACTTTTCTTGACATCTCTTCAACAGATGATGTAAGTTTAATATTTTCTTTCACAGTATAAGAGCATAGAAGTCATTTAGAGTGGCAGTGAGTTTATTTCTTTATGTGATGTGACAGTTTCCCAGAATGCCCACACAGATGTCACTTTGTGTAGTGAGTAGTCAGTAACTGGGCAGTGATATGTTGTGATGTGTTTGGATGCCTCTTAGCTGGTGAAGCCAATAAGCAGTGGTAGTGTTTATACTAGCGTATGTGATACACGAAAGAAGGCAATGCATTAACTTCATGTTTTGTGCAAATTTAGACAAAAGTGTGAGTGGAACTGCAGGTATCAACAAAGGCTTACAATGTACGAAATTGTAGGTGCTTTTGAGTGGTATAAAATCGTTTAAAGTGGGTGGGGAAGATATAAAAGATGAAGAAAGAACTGGATGGCTGAGAATGTAGAAAGAGTGTAGAAGTTGGTTCATGCTAAGAGATAGTTAATTTTGCAAATTACTGCAGAGGAACTAAATGTAGATAAAGAAATTATGAGGAAGATTTTTACTGAAAATCTGGGAGTGAGGGAGGTTTCAGCAGAGATGGTGCCACAAATTTTGTCTGATGACCAGAAAGAGCAATAGCTTGATATAAGTTATCTCTCATTTTTTGGTTAAAAGAAACATTTTGTGGAGAGCTTTTGTGGGTGAATTGTTTTAAATATGATCCAGAAATGAAACATGAATCCTGCAGTGGGCTACATCAGTGTTGCCGAGATCAGCAAGCCATGCTTATCACAACCCTACTGAAGACAATTCTGATTTCTGTTTTTGACCATTGTTCATGTTGAGTGTCTAGAGCAGGGTCAAACAAATGTTCTGGCAGTGTTTTGACTGTGGAAATCACTTCGAAAGTTACAAGAACTGTTATATAAATAATTGAAAGCAGCTTTATGGGGCATTCTGGGACTTAATTGTTCTGCCTTATATGTGATTCTATTATTAACGATAAGTGATGCCAAATTACATTACACTTAAATTGAAAATTGCAGAAGAAATAAAAAAGATTACAATGGCAGACATATTATTCACCTCAGTATTAAGAAATCACAGTTTAATGTAATAATAATAATAATGTACCAAAATAATAGAAAACTAAATTTGTAACTCTTGATGCAAGAGCTAGAACTACATTCTCACTACCTGTAAAGTTGAAAGTAAAATTGTCCATGTGCATGCCATGAAGGCATATAGGGGAGTGGAGGTATAGCTCCACATAGTTTTCATCTTAACATTAGGTGGATTTGGCATCTTCATACCTAAGTCACTTTACATGTACAGAAAAGATCCCAAGTCCCCATGGAATATTAGGCTGGGTGGGCCTCAGAGTTGGTATGAAGACTTTGGAGAAAAAAAAAACCTGCCTCGGCCAGGGCTTGAACCATGAGTTCTACAAGTAGTTGTTAAGTTTGTAGTTTAGTCACTGTACTGACTGAGGTATCCTGGTGTCTTGTTGCCCAAAATGCTTCCTTCCTCATCTTGAATCCTCAAGACCCAACAAGTTGAGACATTGTCAGGAAAATCAATTTTTTGTCACATTCAGAAGAAAATGTTACAAAAATATCCTGTTACTTCCACCTTGCCTCTTCATATGTCTCCATTAAATGATGTGAAAGCTGCTGAACAGATTTTTCTGAAATTCACTATTGAAGGTTGTTACTAAAATGTTTAGGTTTTGTTAAACTGGGTCAGTAATGGACGCTAGCTGGTACCCTGTGTATTTGTCATAGCATGAACTGCCTGAAATGGATGTTGTAGAGAAGAACTAAATACATCTTTTGTCCAGTGTACTTTTAGTAAGTCTTACAGTGTTTGATGTGATTATAACATTTGGAATGAATGTACCAGAATTGTTACACTGTGTTCACATATCCTAATGTGGTCTTAATTTTGCATTATTATACATAAGGTCTCTTGTTGCTCTCTTATTTGCTGAATGTTAACATTTGTGAAACTGTTGAAGGAGTGACAATTGGTGTCCAGGTGTGATGGCTCTAAAAGTAGAAATATGTTGTAAATATGAAGCCAGATGAGTGTTGCTAGTGATAAGTCTGTAGTTAAGTAAACTCCCAACATGAAGAGGTCCATTTTTTTGTACATGTGTGATGGGAAATGAACTTTACTGCAACATTGAAAGGTAAGAGGAAGAGTCAGTGGAAGAAGAGCAGTCAATTGAAGAGGATCAGCTGAAGTTGAGAACATTTTAAGTTTTAGTATGTGGTGTTCTTACTGACTATTCATGGCCTCCTTTATTGATCCAAACATATTTGTTTTGGGTTGAAAGGCCCAGGGTCTTGTACAGGAGTGATGTGAATAGCCCACACATTCCTAACTTCAATACTAGATTGAGGTGACTGCTGTATACAGTTGGTGCTTGAGGAAAGAGCCACAGATAGTTACTGGGTAGAAAAATTGAATTTCAGTGTCAGGAAGAAACACATTCTGCCTCTGTGAGGAATATAATGGCATTTCTGTTTTGGTATAGGAAAATTTTTATTAGTGTACTTGTTAGGCTTTGAAGGAAGTGGGTATTTAATGCAGAAGTTTCAGTAACCAGGAATATGTCACACACTGTGCTAGTGTTTTAAAATTTATGGCTGAAATTGACATTCTGTTAAAGTTGTTTATGAAAAGTTAAACATTGTCCACTTCCTTTGTTGTTGTAACATGAAGGACTCACTTGTATATGGATCATGCATTATTAAGTTACTCAAAAGTCACTGGCAGTTGTGTGTATGTTTATGGACCTTAATGCTTTGAACACTGATTTATACTTGTCCAAATTATATATAAAAGTGTGGTTCCTGTCTCACAGAAAAGAAACTTGTTGTCTATTATAAAGGCCAGTCAGTGCTTTTCAAGTACAAATGCTGGTAAGTCAGAGTATCTGCAATGTTATGTTGACATATTTATTTTGCTGGCAGTACTGCTAGTTGCATGTAAGAGTAGGTATGCTGAATATGTTGTGGTTTGAACACTGAAGTATCATGTGGTATGTGTTTTGTAATGATGTTAATATTGCTGCTGCACTGCTCTATAGACCTAATAAAGTAGCATACAATGATGAATTTTGGGGGGCTGCAGGTGTACTGGGGATAGAAATCCCATGATTTCAGTACAGTATGGGAACTGTGCTTCACTGCAGCAAAATGTGTGTGACCGGACTGACAATTTCAAAACCTGTAGCGCAAGTACAAGATGCAGATTGACAGGGGTGACCATACATATCCACTACAGAGTCTTGGCTGTAATTGTGAGTAACAGAAGGGTGACTATTGATGAAGTGACAAATCACCTGCAGATCAGTCATGGGTTCAAGCATGAAGTAATCGGAACAGACCAGGTTTTTGTAAGGACTGTGCCAGATGGTTCTCAAGCAAGTCAAAGAAGAGCACCATTGAACTAAATATATTGAAAAGCAGTGGGGCTATGTGGAAAAATTATTCTTTTACACATCTTCTCTTGCTGTTTCATTAATTTTAAAACGTGCATTGTGGATACTTTCTGACTCACCTACATAATCACTGTTTACTGTGAGAATTGTGCAGAATGCATAAATACTGCATGATAAAATGTTCAGTTGTTAAACATTACAGGAGGTGGTTCAGAAACTTATCACTGGGGTTTAGAGGCTCAATTAGTGTTTTTTGAATAGTTGGGAGTGTGAAAGGGAAGTGTTTTGTTTAAGGGACTTCATAGAAAGAAAGTGCCCATCTGCAGATGTTTTGCTCCATGATCTTTTAGAATAGGGTTATCCAAACTTTGTCAGCCATGTTTATTCTCCAGAACTGACAGTATGGCCTAAATGTACCAGTTGCTATTGAGCTTGTTGGTCAGTCTTTCTTGGAGTGTTGTGTCACAGAGCAGTTGATCAAGAATTTCACAGTGCATATTGATATATTGTGTTGTTAATTATGGTTTGTTTTAGAGAGCAGGTTGTTTGAAACTTTGTGATGTTAAGTGAAATAATGTCATTCATATAGCTGCAAGGGAACAATATCACTTTTGCATAATTCATTACATGAAATTTCATGGCATGTGGAAGAGGAAATTTATATGCAATGTGGAAGTGACCATATGCATTGGAATGTCCTGCCCAAAATGTGTGTAATTTGAAGAGTGTGTGAAAGGCAAGTTGGTAGGGACAGTATCATCTGAAAGTGGTAACTTTTCTTAGAATGTGATGTTATGAAGAGATCTGTGCAATGATCAGGTTCCACTGGTCTTGGCACATATTGGTGGTCTCTATCTGTTGCCAGCCACAAGCAGGCTGTGGCTGGGATATTATGGATGTGTAGAATGTGTTGCAGTATTACACAGAGTTGGTAGGCTGTGTGTTGACTGGCACACCAGCATATGTGGATAGACTGATATAGGGTGCATCAAGTTGCTGCAAGAGCAGACATGCACATTGTGTTGTGATTTTGTGAAGAATTGCAGAGATGGGTTCTCATGCAGACATTGGCAGTGGCAAAGTGAACATGTTGCGTACACCTGCATTTCTGCTTTAAGAATGTTACATGTATCTGGTGAAGGAATCCAAACAGAATTAGTTATTCTCATATTGGCTGAGGCAAACCTGGAGGACAGGAACAGTTAAATGTGGACATGCAGAGGTGCAAAATAATGATGACTGGTTCCTGGCCAGAAGGATTGTTCAAGAATCAGATAGGTTTTTCACCATTTAAACTAAATGAATTGATGGCATCAGATGGAATTATACCTGGTCCTCTGAATTGTGCAGTAACACATTTGAATCTTCCGTCTGCTATATATATATATATATATATATATTGTGTGTATGGCACTTGGACATAGTTTGAAAACTTGGATGCAAGTGAAGTAGATTGTTATGTGTAAGTCTGGCCACTCTTATCTGACATGGGAGGCACTGTGAGCCAAGTATTATTGCTGTCACACCTATGATCTGAGTGGTGGCCAAGTGATATTACACGTCAGCTCAGTGGTACTTGGCAAATTGCAGCTGTGAATATTAAGCTGACAGCTGCAGTTTTTTCTCCCAGGAACCCCTTTGCATATTGTGGAACTTGGTAGAATGTATACACAATGCCTGCAATGAACCATGGGAAATACTAGGGTGCTGACTTATAAAGATTGATTGATACATTAATATGGAATTTATTCTGACAGTTGGGATGGATAAAATGATGAGCATGTTGGTTCAGATAGTAATGCCTGGTTTGAATCTTGACCAGGCCACCATTAATGAGATCTGAGGTTCTTTTCATGCTTCTATTAGACATTATTGTGAGATTGAGGCAGTTCTGTCCACAGTTTCATTGTCCATTCTCAAAAGCTTTTCACAGCCATGTTTTTCTAATACGAGTTTGTGAAGTTGTGTATCTCTCCACAAACTATTCTCTTCTTTCCGCTTCCACAGATCAGTATTGGTACTGTAGCTAAAAGTATGTCAGTTGCTGCCTTCTCTGTTGCATGTTTTCCTCTTATCGTGACTACACCAAACTGAATGTATGGTGCAATATGATTGTGATATGTAGTGAATGACTGTGATAATCCTGTTGCACGTTGTAACAGTACAGGAGCCTCTCTGATGGAGATGCACAGCAGTTGGCTGGCTGGCTGCAGTAGTATGACAGTTTGATAAAACTCATTTTATGTTAACTGTAATTGAGATGAATATGATTTTGTTTCGAGTATGAAGAATTGCACAAAGTTTTTATCAGAATGTCTGAGGGAAAGGGGATAAATTAGAATACCCAAGTGTAGAGGGGAGGATAATATTAAACTGGATCTTTAATCAGTAGGAGAATGTGAACTGGATCCATTTAGAGATAATACAAAATACTAGGCTTCTTTGGGCAGTAACGAATGTACCATTTCTGTAAAATGCAGGAAATGCCCTGACTAGCTGATTTTCCCAAGAAGGCCTGCTCTGTGGAGAATGTGTAAGGAATCATTAAATTTGGATTTTGGTCATATGCAGATGTGCAAATACTTGTGGCTGATGTATGGGAGGGTAAGGTAAACAGGTCAATTTAAAAATATACATATTGAAATATTCTTGAGCATTTCATTGCCATTCATGGTTTCAGTACTGTGTTCATTCTTGGCAGTTAAAGGTAATTGTCAGTCCCATTTGCAAGTGAGCAGTGAGACTGTAGTTGGAGGTCGGTATTTGTTGTAAGAACACCACATTCTGTTTTTGTGTTTGTATTTGTGAACTGACACCAATACCATCAGAACACAAAATACATTGATTTATTGATTTAGGAATGAACCTGTCTGTGTTGGGCACCTCAAAATCATTCTCAGGAGGTTCCTCCAACATCAAGGTTTTACAGTCACGTATTATCCTTGTATAAGTCATTATATTGGTAAAGTGTAATAAAACTGGTTATGATAAAATGTAGTTAAATAATATAGGCACATTTCTTCCATTAATGTCTCAAAATTACACATATCCAAACAATGGGTATACGAAGAAGCTGTGGTAGACCTTGAAAACATGTATGCCAGTACACCAGTTTATTGTTGCATAGATCAGTTTGATAAATTCCTGTAATATGAAAATAAAAGAGTGCTCCACTAAATGTTTTTCATACGTGTGTTATATAATTGCATCATGAGTACATGCTGTGATTAATGTAGCAGTGTAAGTTCTGTATTACTGGAGTGAGTGGTAGTATGTAAGTGAATAGGGTTGGCATTGTTATGTTCCTACCTTGAACTTGGGACAGAAAGAGATCATTGTGCAGTGATCAGGCTAGATTAAATAGTAGGCTTAATGTGTTTCTACTGTGATCAGTCTTATTCTTCCAGTTTTTTCCAAATGTCCATCTTCGTATGTTGTTTGTAGTGCCAAGTTTTTTTCTTATCAGTTACACGAAAGGTGTGATCATTGTTCAGAAAGTGTAGCAGTGTCAGCCTGTTGGACCAGTATACAGGGGAAGTGTAACTATAAGGTAACAGCACGGCTCACATAAAGTAGCATCATCGGACCTCAGATTTCACCATGAAACAAACAGGCCTGTTGGAAAGAAGATGAATGTCCAAGTATGCAGTGTGATTTGATTTAGGCATGTGAAGGATCTTGCATTGGTGAAAACTGATCACCTTTGGTGAAGGTACACAAAGCACAAATACTGAAAAGAATAAAACAGGTGTGGCTCACGTGCAGTGCTTTAATTTATGGCAGGACACATGCTGACAACAAGCAGTAACCAGAATACCGAGGCATGCCCACTATGATTGTGTGTGCCATTAGCAGAAAGGACAGACACATTAAGTTCAACAAGTGTGCCCCAGAGCCTGATACTTTTCTGGGTAGTACATATAACATAACCCATGACCAAGTGGATTACAAAAAAAAGTGTGTAGACTGGGTTTCAAAGAAACTTTCAGATAATCACATGGCCCATCATATTGGACTTATTTACATGCATTTGACACATTATGCCAATCATGGACAGCAGTTTCTGCAGTACATTTTTACAGGGGATGACACATTTATTAATAATGTGACACTCAACCAGTATATCATCCCTGATGTGGAAGCAACCATCATCTCCCACAGCAAACGAATTCATAGCAATGCCATAAGAAACGAAGTTGAAGAAAATGTCTTTTGTAAACATAAAGGTGTACTTCTTATGGATTTGCTTGTGGTGACACTGTAACTGCTGAGCTTTTTGTTGTGGTTCTGTGGCAGGCCATTTGTTGTAAAACACTTGCAGTGGTGTTGCATGACACAATAATGCTAGGCCTCATACTGCCAACTGCATTTGTGTCTTGTTACATTGCTATGGATGGTGAGGTTATGGCCCAACCCCCTTGCAGTCCAGAGCTGCCCAGTGGTTTCCATCTCTTAGGATACCTCAAGAAGCACCTTGTTGGCAAGTGACATTGGCATGAAGCTTGCTGTCATGTCTTGCTTACAGACACTTGACAAGCATATCTTCTGTGCTGGGATACAAGCTTTGATGTCACACGGGAACACGAATGCTGGAGGTCTGATGTGTACTGTCTGTGCTACCCATGTGTTAAGTTGATGACAGAAGAAGATTCTAAGTGGCAGAGTGTTTGTGTGTTTAATATCAGAGTTTCTGTATGATGTGTTGATAGTTATTTCAAAGAATTATTTGTTTTAAAAGTGACTTACACCATAATCCGCTGCACAGTTTTGTAACTTGTCTGACTTATGGCTTGACATGTCAAAGTTACATATTTGTAGTTCAATATTTTCATCCATATTATTTTACAAGGATACATGTCACTTTTTCAGTTTATGTGTTTCCAAGTTCACCTGAGTTGCTTACAGGCGAATTGTGCATATGGTTAATTAAATACATGCAGCCAGTTTGTTTTCATTGGGATCAGTTAAGTTATATATATTTGTGCCTGTGTGAGTATGATGAATCTAAGAGTGCTGTAGGAAGATTTAAATTGCCTGTTACCTGTAGCTGTATCATAACCAGTGTTTATTGTAATTTACTAATATATTGACAAATACAAGTTTTTATCACTTTATTAACAGCTAGCATGGAATCTATTGATTTTAAGCAAGTTATGTTTGAATGTAAGAAGCTTCTATGCCTATATCTTTTGCATAAATATATCTTCAGTGCAAAAATCTTGACTGAGAAATGGAAGGGTTTAAGTGCAGGTGCGACGTATTTGAGGTAATACATAATTTTTCTTAGATCCGTATGTTACTTACTGCTGATTAATTCTTGGTCCATCTACATTGGGACAGGATTTGGACTTTGTATCGGCAAACCTCTGTATTGGCATGAGCTTGAAACTCTAAAGAAAACTATGCACTATGTGAAATATGATAAAACTGGGCTTATGCCCTTCTGCTCAGGTCCAGAAATATGAAGAACATGCTAAAGAATTTTTCAAAGTTTTGAGTTGCTTCTAAATTTGTGTATTTTTTTGTTAGGAAGTATGTCTAGGATATGAATAAATGTTATTCCCGCTTATATTAGACGCAATTCTAAGGGAGTTTTTGAGGCTCCAAAATGATATGGATTGTAAAAATACCTTCCAATCCTGAACTGGTCAAGGGATTGCAAAAATTAATGTCCTGCAAGTTTTTATGTCAAGACAGAATGAAGCTCATAATAGACCACACTAACCCCTAAGACTTGGTTTTGAACAAAATTGTACAGAACATTTTGAGGAGCCTTGGTGCTTACCCAGTTAACTTGGAAAAGACCCTGTTAGTCTGTTGACCTTCAGGCCTTGTCTGCTTTTTGAAAGAGCATCCTGAAAGCATCATTGATGTTACATGCTGCATGAAATACTGTAACAGGACAAACATGCATACAAGTGAGGCTTGTAAATATAGTTGCCTTGTTGACAGAAACCTTCCAGATCTTCTCCCTTTAGAAGGTACAACATGCAGAGCTAGTCTGTTAATTCAGTATGAGCTGGATTTATATCCTGATGGTATTAGTGTTGTGTAGGAATGTAACCATGTTGTCATTTTATACCAAGAGTATGACAAAAGTTTTAAACTCCCATAAATCCCGTCCATGTCCATGTCCAACTCCAGTGTATTACTGGAACATTGTAATAGTTTGTGGATTATGGTGTGTGTTTTTCATATTTGTCTTCAAACAAAATGGTTACAGCCATCAGCAGATACAACGATCCATAAAACCGGCCACACGGACCAACAAGACTGAAGATAAACCTACATCTACAGCCCACTTACCGTACACCCAAACTACATACGGCAGACTCAGTAGAATGTTGGCCAAATACAATATCAAAAGCGTCGCCATACCACCCAGGAAAATATCAAGCTACATGCCACCAACCAAAGATGCAC
>Ga0123353_10008155_pt1 | contig 14268 bp, 8 predicted proteins | sample TergutLab28metaG_3_FD_92763 | JGI IMG/M metagenome (GOLD analysis project Ga0123353, IMG submission 92763) | Labiotermes labralis P3 segment gut microbial communities from Petit-Saut dam, French Guiana - Lab288 P3 | ecosystem: Host-associated > Arthropoda: Insects > Digestive system > Gut ... | reverse complement strand
AGGCGCATCCTGCTCGCGGAGGACATGGAGATAAACCGTGAGATAGTGTGCACGCTGCTCGAGCCGACGCTAGTCTCGGTCGTGTGCGCGGAGGACGGCGAAGAGGCCGTGCGTCTCTTCTCCGAGCAGCCGGGCGCTTTCGACATGGTCTTCATGGATATCCAGATGCCGGCGATGGACGGCTATGAGGCAACGCGCGCGATACGCGAGCTCGGAGTGCCGGGGGCCGCGGACGTGCCGATCATAGCGATGACGGCGAACGTCTTCCGCGAGGACGTCGAGAGGTGCCTGGAGTCCGGGATGGACGGCCACGTGGGCAAGCCCATCAACCTGGACGAGGTCGTCGCCAAGATGCGGGCGCATTTAAAATAGGGCCCCATCCGACCAAAGGGAACCACCCGATCATTCAGCCCCATCCGGCCTTAGGGCCCCTTCCACAGCTCCATCGGGTAGGCCGCGTCGGCCTCGTAGGGCAGGCGCACCTTTGACCCGATGCGGGCGGACGCATAGGCGGCGTTGAGCATCCCGAGCACGGCCAGGCCGTCCTCGCCCGTGACCAGCGGCGCGCCGCCCCCGCGGACGCAGGCGATGAAGTGGCCCAGCTCATGCGGGTATCCCTGGTTGAAGGCCTCCTCGAAGGCGGTGAAGCTCCAGCCGCTGGAAGAGCCGGCCTTCTCGCTCGCGTAGTCGTAGCCCTCGGCGCTGTAGGTGAGCGCGGCGTTCCCCTGGAAGAGGTCAGCGTAGCACACGCCCTTCGTGCCGTAGACCTCTATCCTGTCGTCCATGCCGCCGTGCCTGGCCCAACTGTCCTCCGCCATGCAGGTGACCCCGTTGTCGAACTCCACGATGGTGACGGCGTTGTCCTCCGCGTCCGTGATGGCCGAGTGGAGCACGGTCTTCATGTCCGCGTAGACGCTGACGGGCCTGGCGCCCTTGTTCATCCAGCGGAACCAGGCCAGGGCGTGGCAGCCCATGTCCATCATCACCCCGCCGCCGGAGAGGCGCTTGTCATAGAACCACGCGCTGTGCGGGCCGCTGTGCTTCTCGGACTGCTTGAGCATGTAGACTTCCCCTACGGCGCCGGCCGCCACCAGCGCGCGGACCCTCTCGTACTTGGGCGCGAAGCAGAGCTCCTCGGCGTACATGAGCAGCACCCCGGCCTCGCGGCACGCCTTTATCATCTCTTCCGCCTGCCCGGCCGTCAGGGCCAGGGGCTTCTCCATTATGACGTGCCTGCCCCGCGCGGCCGCCTTCAGGCATATGCCGTGGTGCATGAAGTTCGGCACGCATACGTCCGCGACCTCGAAGTCCGCCTCGGCGATCATCCTGTCCGGGTCCGTGTACCGCCCCTTTATGCCGTGCGCGTCCGCGAAGGCGTCCAGCCGGCGCCTGTCGCGGCCGTATACGGCGACCACCTCGGCGTCCCCGACGAACCTCGCGTAGCTCTCCATGTGCACCCCGGCGCAGAAGCCGGTCCCGAACAGCGCGACCTTGGTCCTGTCCCCCATGGCCTACCCCCCAATCATGTGTCTTCCGCGTCGCCGCCCCATACCCTCAGACATATCCCTCGCCGAAGCCGTACCTTTCCGTGATGAAGTCGACGTCCTTGTCCCCGCGCCCGCTGCAGTTGACGAGCAGTGTGCGCGTCCCGCCCTCCCTGGCCATCCTCATGGCATGGGCGATCGCATGGGCGCTCTCGATGGCCGGGATGATCCCCTCGTACCGCGAGAGCTTGAAGAACGCCTCCAGCGCCTGGGCGTCGTCCGCCGAGACGTACCTTACGCGGCCCTCGTCGTGGAGCATGGCGTGCTCTGGGCCCACGCTCGGGTAGTCCAGCCCGCTCGCTATGGAGTAGACCGGCGCGGGCTCGCCGTCGCCGCCCTTGAGCATGTAGCTCTCGAAGCCGTGCATGACGCCCGCGCTGCCGTAGGTGATGCTGGCCGCGTTCTCGCCCTCCCCCGGGCCCCTGCCCATGGGCTCCACCCCATACAGCTCCACGCCCGGGTCGGCCAGGAACGGGGCGAAGATGCCGATGGAGTTGCTGCCCCCGCCTACGCAGGCCAGGACGGCCTCGGGCAGGGAACCGGTCATCTCGATGAACTGCTCGCGGGCCTCGACCCCCACGACCGTCTGGAAGTCGCGGACCATGAGCGGAAACGGGTGCGGGCCGACCGCGGAACCTATGCAGTATATCGAGTCGCCGTAGCTGGCGGCGTACGACTCGAAGGCGGAGTCGACGGCCTCTTTGAGCGTCCTCAACCCGTGGGTCACGGGCACGACCTTTGCGCCCAGGATCCTCATCCTGGTGACGTTCGGGGCCTGCTTGGCTATGTCGACCTCGCCCATGTGGATCTCGCACTCCAGCCCGAAGTAGGCCGCGGCCGTGGCCAGGGCGACCCCGTGCTGCCCGGCGCCGGTTTCGGCGATCAGCCGCCTCTTGCCCATGTGCCTGGCCAGGAGCCCCTCACCCATGCAGTGGTTCAGCTTGTGCGCACCCGTGTGGTTGAGGTCCTCGCGCTTCAAGTATATCTGGCTGCTCCCGATGAGGTCGCTGAGCCTGGCGCAATGGTAGACGGGCGTGGGCCTGCCCTGGAACTCGCGCCTTATGCGCCTCAGCTCGGCGATGAATTTGGCCGAGCGGCTGATGGTGCGGTAGGCCAGGTCTATCTCCGCGAAGGCGGGGACGAGGCCGGGGGGGAGGTAGGCGCCGCCGTATCGTCCGAATCGGCCCTCCCGGTCCGGCTGCCGGCTCAGATAATCCGAGAAGTCCATTCGTTAAGCCCCCCCACATGTGGTATATTCACTCCCGGCGGCCATTCGCCGCGTTTGGGGATATTCTATTAGATGCCCGGCGACACATCAAACACGTTAATCCGCACGCTGTCGCGGTCGGTCCGCGGCCATGTCAGGGAGTCGGCGCTGGCGCCCATCCTCATGGCCTTTGAGGTCGTGATCGAGGTCATCATCCCGTTCGGGATGGCCTCGCTGATCGACGACGGGATCACGGGCGGGGACATGGGCCACGTCGTCAGGATGGGTTCGGCCCTGGCCGCGCTGGCCGCGCTCTCCCTCACGTTCGGCGCGTTCAGCGGCGTCTACGCGGCGAGGGCCTCGGCGGGCTTCGCCGCCAACCTCAGGTCCGACCTCTTCAGAAGGATCCAGGGGCTGTCGTTCCCCAACATGGACAGGTTCCCGCCCTCGAGCCTGATGACCAGGCTGACCACCGACGTGAACAACATCATGATGGCCTACGGCGCGGTCATACGCATGGCCGTGAGGGCCGTCCTCATGGTCTCGTTCGCCCTCGCGATGTCGTTCCGGATAAATTCGAGCGTGGCGCTGGTCTTCGTCGGGGCCATACCCGTGCTGGGCGCGGGGCTCTTCACCATCACGATGAAGGTGCACCCCATCTTCGTCCGGGCCTTCAAGAGATACGACTCCCTGAACAACGTGGTCGGGGAGAACCTGAGGGGCATCCGGGTCGTGAAGTCATACGCCCGCGAGGCGGGGGAGGCGGGGAAGTTCTCGGAGGCCTCGGGCGACATATACCGCGACTTCACGAAGGCCCAGAAGCGCGTCGCGTTCAACATGCCCTTCCTGCAGCTCTGCATATACTCGTGCACCATCCTCATATCCTGGGTCGGGGCCAGGCTGATAGTCTCGGGCTCCATGTCGACCGGTGAGCTCATGGGCATCGTCAGCTACTCGATGATGATACTCATGAGCCTGAACATGCTGTCGTTCGTGTTCGTCATGATCGTCATCTCGCGGACCTCGGCCAAGCGCGTGATGGAGCTGTACGGCGAGGTGCCCGCGATACTCCCACCCGCCAACCCGGTAACGGAGGTGGCGGACGGCTCGATATCCTTCAGCGGCGTGGGCTTCAGCTACGTGGGCGACGCCGGGAGGCTATGCCTCAAAGGGGTGGACCTGACAATCGGGGCCGGCGAGACCGTGGGCATAATAGGGGGGACGGGGAGCGCCAAGTCCACGCTGGTCCAATTGATCCCGCGGCTGTACGACGTCACGTCCGGATCGGTCAAGGTGGGCGGCGTCGACGTCCGGGACTACGACCCCGCGGCCCTGCGCGACGCCGTCGCGATGGTCCTCCAAAAGAACACGCTCTTCTCGGGGACCGTGGCCGAGAACCTGAGGTGGGGCGACGCCCAGGCGACCGACGGCGAGCTGCGCGAGGCGTGCGGGCTAGCGATGGCCGACGGGTTCATCATGGACATGCCGGGGGGCTACGGCGCCAAGGTCGAGCAGGAGGGGCTCAACCTGTCGGGGGGGCAGAAGCAGAGGCTCTGCATAGCCAGGGCGCTCCTGAAGAGGCCCAAGGTCCTGATACTGGACGACTCGACGAGCGCGGTCGACGCGAGGACGGAGGCCGCGATAAGGAAGTCGCTGTCCGAGACGCTGCCCGAGACGACGAAGCTGATCATAGCCCAGCGCATCTCCTCCGTCATGGACGCGGACCGCATCATCGTCATGGACGGGGCGGGCGTGGGCGCCGTGGGCACCCACGGGGAGCTGATGGCAGGCAACGCGGTCTATAGGGAGGTCTGCGCCTCCCAGGCCAGGGGGGTGGGCGACTTCGATGAGGGATAGGCTGAAGACGGCCCGCGGCATCCTGGCGGAGATGACCGGCGCGTACAGGCTCGCGCTCATGGCCGCATTCGCCTTCATACTCGTGAGCTCGGTGGCGGGCGTCGCCGGCTCGTTCTTCATGCGCAGGCTCATTGACGACTGCATCGCGCCGCTCCTGGGGGCGGAGGACCCGTCCTTCTCGGAGCTTATTAGCACGCTCGCGCTGTTGGGCGCGGTCTACGCCGCGGGCGTCGCCTCCACGTTCGCCTATAACCGGGTGATGGTGGAGGTCGCCCAGGGCACGCTCAAGAAGGTCAGGGACAGGATGTTCGCCCACATGCAGACGCTGCCGCTGGGATACTACGACTCGCATACGCACGGCGACCTGATGAGCCGGTTCACCAACGACGCGGACACGCTGCGCGACATGCTCTCGATGACGCTCCCGCAGCTCCTCTCCGGCATCGTCACCGTCACGGCCGTAACCGCCTCCATGCTCATACTGAGCGTGCCGCTGAGCCTCTTCGTCTTCGCCGTGGTGATAGTAATGCTCTTCCTGGCGAGGAAGATGGCGGGCAAGGCGTCCAAGCACTTCCGCGGGCAGCAGAAGGCGCTCGGCGGCCTCAACGGGCTCATATCGGAGATGCTGGGCGGGATGAAGGTGGTGAAGGTCTTCTGCCACGAGGAAGCGGCGCAGGCCGAGTTCGACAGGCGGAACGAGGTTTTCCGGGACCACGTGGCCAAGGCGAACGCCATGACGAACATACTGATGCCCGTCCTCATGAACGTCGGGAACCTGCAGTACGTACTCATAGCCATAATCGGCGGCTACATGGCCCTGAACGGGGTGGCCGGGGTGACGCTGGGCACCATCGCCGCGTTCCTGACGCTCTCGAAGGCGTTCAGCGCGCCCATAGGGATGCTGTCCTCGCAGGTGAACGTGGTGACCATGGCCCTGGCCGGGGCGGAGCGCATACAGGACCTCATGGCGGAGCGGCCGGAGTCGGACGACGGCGCGGTGACGCTGGTGGGCGCCAAAGGGATGGGGGGCGCCCCCGGCGGGCGGACGGGCGCCTGGGCCTGGAAGGTGCCCTTGGGCGCGGACGGCGCGGGGGCGGATGACGGCGGAGAAGGCGCGGACGGCGGGGGAGGCGGCTTCCGGTACGTGCAGGTGCGCGGCGACGTGCGCATGGAGGGGATGACCTTCGGGTACGAGGAGGGCAAGACCGTCATCTCGGACGTGACGATACGCGCCGAGCCCGGGGAGAAGGTCGCGTTCGTCGGGGCGACCGGGGCCGGGAAGACCACCATAGCCAACCTCATCAACAGATTCTACGACCTGGGCGCCGGGAGCATAACGATAGACGGCGTCGACGTCCGCGACATAAGGAAGGGTGACCTGAGGCGGGCGCTGGGCGTGGTCCTGCAGGACACGCACCTGTTCACCGGGACGGTCGCGGACAACATCCGGTACGGGAGCCCGGGCGCGACCGACGCGGAGGTGCGGAAGGCCGCGGAGCTGGCGAACGCGCACGACTTCATATCGAAGCTCCCCGAAGGCTACGAGACAGTGATCACCGGCGACGGGGGCAGCCTGTCGGGGGGGCAGAGGCAGCTCCTGGCGATCGCCAGGGCGGCCGTGGCGGACCCGCCCGTGATGATCATGGACGAGGCGACTTCCAGCATAGACACCAGGACGGAGGCCATAGTGCAGCGGGGCATGGACAGCCTCATGAAGGGCCGCACGGTCTTCGTCATAGCGCACCGCCTGTCCACCGTAAGGGACGCCGACGACATCATCGTGATGGAGGCCGGGCGCATAGCCGAGCGGGGGAGCCATGAGTCGCTCATGGCTGAGGGCGGACGCTACCACAGGCTCTATACGGGGGCGTTCGGGGGCGGCGGCGATCCGCGGGCTTATGTGGGCCCGGGGGCGAACGGCGGGGGCCCGGTCTGATAAAATCCAATAAAACATTTAGTCGGAGGTTACGGATGGCAGACGCTAAGTACGTATGGTTCAACGAAAGGGACGCCTCGAGGAACCCCTATGCCGCGTTCCGGAGGACGCTCGTCGTCTCGGGCGGGGCGGTGAAGGCGGAGCTCAGCGTGTTCGCCGACACCGTGTACAAGCTCTCCGTGAACGGTGAGTTCGTGGGCTTCGGCCCCGTGCGCTTCGACCCGCGCTACCCGCAGTACGACACGTACGACCTCAAGCCTTACCTGCGCGAGGGCAGGAACGTGGTCGCGATCCTCGCGAACTTCCACGGCCATAAGGTTTTCAAGAGCATCCCTTGCCAGGCGGCCATGATAGCCTGGGGGTCCGTGGAGACGGGCGCCGGCCCCAGGACGGACCTGAGCACCGGGAAGGGCGGGTGGAAGTGCGTGCGGCACGCCGCCTTCGACAGGTACACCCCCAAGCTCAGTTTCGCGCTGTTCGCGCAGACCCACTATGACCAGTCACGGTTCGGCGACGGCTGGGAGGGATTGGGCTATGACGACTCGCAATGGCCCGAGGCGGTGGCCTTGGCGGACCAGGGCGCGTTCGGGGAGCTGACCCCCAGGGACATGCCGTTCATGTCGCTCGCCGAGGTGAGGCTTACGAAGAAGACGCGCGTATTCCCCGTCGTGGCCGACGAGGACGTGCATTCGTTCTGGATCCCCCTACCGTCGGAATACTTCGTGGACAACGACCCGGGATGGGTCCCGGCCTTCTGCAAGAGCGTCGCATGGTCGACCTACATATACTCCCCTAAGGGTCAGACGGTGATAGCCGGGGGGAACATACACGAGACGCTGTACGTGAACGGCGCGCCGGCGGGCGGGCGGATGGAGGACGAGATAAAGCCCCTCCGCCATAACTTCGCTCTGCGGCTCAAGGAAGGCTGGAACCACGTGTTCGGGAGCGGGCAGATTGGCGACGTCTACAACGGCTACCTAGGGCTCCCGAAGGGCAGGGGCCTGGTGGTCTCGGCCGACAAGGACATGTCCGGGGCGAGGCCGTTCAGGCACACGAAGGTCCTGCCCGCCGCGGAGGCGGAGAGGTTCGCGGCCATCAAGGCGCCATGGGCCGAGGATGAGGACATATCCTCGATAGGCGGCTGGGTGTACGCGTCGAAGGGCGACCCCGCTGAGGACCCGTGCCGCGAGTCCAGCTGGGTCACCTACGGGCCGACCGTCGAGGCCCTGGACCCGGAGGGCGTCGACGGCCGCGTGTTCCCGAAGGCGCTGTACCCGGACGGGTTCACGGTGGCCGTAGAGCTCGACCACATGATGCTGCTGTTCCCCCGCCTGGCATTGAAAGGGGCCGACGGGGCCAAGGTCGACATCGCGTACAACGACAGGTACGTCCGCGACGGCAGGCACGTGAGGCAGCAGTCATGGATACCGTTCGCCGACCGCCTGTCCTGCTCGGGCGGCGCCATCGACTACGAGCCCGTCCAGCCCAGGGGCTTCAGGGTCATGAACATTACCGTGAGGGGCGCGTCGGGCGACGTGACGCTGGAGAGGCTTACCTTCCGCTCCGCCCACTACCCCGTCGACAAGGTGGGCAGGTTCGAGTGCTCCGACCCGGCCTTGAACAGCATCTGGGAGTACTGCGCCAGGACCCAGGCGATAAACATGGAGGACGGGTACGACGACTGCGTGGACCGCGAGCGCGGGATATACACGCTGGACGTGCTGGTGCAGTACCACAACAACCTGGCCTGCTTCGGCGACCACAAGGTCATGAAGAGGGCCCTGGAGCTGTACGCCCAATCGGCCTACAAGGACGGGATGTTCCGCTGCGTGTACCCGAACACGGGCAGGTACACGCTCCCGGACTTCGCGCTGTACGCCGTCATCGGCTTCGCGGACTACCACGCCCAGACGGGCGACGCCGCGACCGTGAGGGCCTGGTGGGGCGAGCTGAGGACGAACCTCGCACGGTTCAGCGCCCTGGCCGACGAGAGGGAGGACCTCCTCATGAACGGCGACAGGCCCGACAGGAAGAACCCAGACCCGGCGGACAGGCGGACGGGCCACCTGGGGGACGGCGGCTGCTCCGTATCGAACGGCATAAACTGCATATACAGCAGCCTGTACCTGATAGCGCTCCGCTCAGCCTCCGCCATGGCGAAGGCCATAGGGGAGGCGGGCGACGCCAAGGAGTACGACGGCCGCATCGCCATACTCGAGAGGTCCATACCGGAGGCCTTCTGGAGCGATGAGGCCGGATGCTTCTCGGACAACACGGAGATGACCCACTTCTCGCCGCACGCGTCGCTCTTCGCGTTCAGGGCGGGCGCGGTGCCCGAGCATAGGCTGGCGCCGATGAGGAAGGCCGTCGCCAAGAAGCTCTCGCCGTTCTTCGCGAACGGGTACGACTATAAGGGCGGCGTGGGCTTCACGCTCAGCTACGGCTACTACATGTTCGACACGCTATATAAGGCGGGCATGCATGAGGTCGCCGAGAGCTGCATGCGCGAGGGCTGGGGCTACTTCCTCGCGCAAGGGCTCGTGACGACGCCGGAGCACCCGAACATGAGCGAGAGCCAGTGCCACGCGTGGGCGGCCAGCCCGGTCCACGTCCTGTCCAAGCACCTCCTGGGGGTGGACTTCAACGCGCTGGACGGCTACGACAAGGTCACCATCGACGTCAAGCCTTCCACGGACAGGGTCGAGTGGGTCAAGGGCGTGTACCCGCACCCGTGGGGCGGCATCGAGGTGGAATGGCATAAGGAGGATGGGAAGGTCGTCTTCGACAAGGTCGCCGTGCCCGAAGGCGTGACTTACAGGCTCGCGTGAAGGGTGGTGCGTGACGGTGGCGGGATCGGTGGGCGATGGCGGCCGCGGCGCGGCCTATGCGGGCCGCCTGAGGATGCCGGATGATAGGGGGATATATGGCTGACATGCCCATGAAGGATGCGCGCGGGGCGGCCGAGAGGATCAGGGATTGCCTCGTCGGGGCCGTGATAGGCGCGGAGTTCGGGATGCTGGAAATGCCGCGCATAGGGGGCTTCGCGACGGCCGACAAGCTGGGTGAGGCCTTGGGCTGGGCCGTCGACTGGGACAAGGCGGTCGCACAACCGAAGGGTAATACGTGGGTGACCTCGCTGACGCCGCTCCTGCGGGTAGCCGCCGACGCATACATAAGGAAGGGCGGACGCGCCTTGCCGGAGGACTTCGCCGCCGCCTTGGCGGCCGACGAGAGCCTCGCGGAGAGGGCTTCATTCAACCTACTGGACGTGTACTCGGCCATCGAGCGGCTCCGGGAGGGGGTCCCCGCCCGGATGAACGGTATCGGGGCGTGCCCTTACGGGACGATATGCGTGGCCATGGTGGCGGTGGGCGCGTTCCACGCGGGCGACCCGGAGCAGGCCTACATAGACGGGGCCGAACTGGCCGCCGTCGTGCAGAGGCGGCCGGCCGTCGATTGGGCCGCACTAACCGCGGCGGCGGTGGCGGACTCGCTGCGCGCCGGGAGGGATGCGGCCCAGGTCGTCGGGACGGTCAGGGATTTGGCGTTCAAGTATTGCAAGGACGCCTACTATGATCTGAACAAAGGCATCAGGGACGCGGAGGGCCTGGACGACGTGGCCTTCCTGAACCGGCTGGTGGGGTCGGGCCGATCCTACTTCCGGGTGTACCGCGGTGAGGACCCGATCGCCGCGGTATCCGTGATCCTCACGAAGGCGGGCGGCGACCCGGAGCGGGCGCTCAGGCTGGCGGCCGTCAGGGCGACGTCCGACGCGGCCGGCGCGGAGCCGGAGATTAACGCGCCCATAGTGGGAGCGGTGATCGGCGCGCTGCACGGCATGCGGGCCTTCGATTGGGCGGGCGTCCCCGACAGGGTGTTGGGCCTGGCCGAGGGGATCACCCCGCTGGCGGGCGTGGCCGCGGATTACCTGGCCTCGCGCGTGGCGGTCGCCGCGGAAACCAGGAAGGTCGCCGAGGCTGTGGGGACGGAGGGCGGCAGCCTGCTGCACGAGAAGGTGCTGGGCTGCATGCTGGCGGGCGCGATCGGCAATGCCATGGGATCCCCAATGGAATCGAAGATGTACCATGAGATAGACGCCCTGCACCCGGGCGGCGTCCTGACGGTCCTGGAACCGTGGAGGCTGGAGGCGGAGGACGACAACCAGGTCGCCATGATGCTCCTGGAAGCCTACATAGGCAGGGACGGACTGCCCGCCACGGCCCACGACTACGGGGAGCAATGGAAGAAGCTGATGGACAGGGACATGTACTTCTATTGCCTCCGCAATACGTACGACCTCCTAAACATGGGCATGGAAGCCAGGCTCTGCGGCCAATGGAACCTCGTCACGGGGTCCAGCGTCATGTGCATGGAGCCTGTGGGGCTGTACCACATGGCCGACGCGGGCAACGCGTACATGGACGGGACGTCGATGAGCTACATGAACCAGCGCGGGCTGGACGTGGTTGCGGCGGCCATACTGGCGGCCGCGACGTCGGAGGCCATGCGCTTGGGCGCGACGGCCGAATCCGTGGTGGCCGCGGCGCTGGCGGCCGCCCCGAAGGGCAAGGCGGCGACCTTTGACAGGAGGGTCGCCGATACCCCGTATGACTACCTGTCGAAGTGCGCCGAGATAGCCGGCGGATATGACGACGTATTCGCCGTCCGGGCGGAGCTGTATGAGAAGTGCCTGCTATACCACATGATAGACCCTCTCGAGCTCCTGGGGTTCGCGTTCGCCATGCTGCTCATATCCAAGGGCGACGTAAGGGCGGCCGCCATAGGCGGGACGAACGTGGGCAGGGACTCGGACACGATCGCCGGCCGCGCGGCCATGCTCGCCGGGGCGATATCGGGCGTCGGCAACGTGCCCAAGGAATGGGTGGACATGGTCAGCCCGAAGGCGCTGGCCAGGATAGAGGGCAACGCGAAGAAATTCTCCGATCTGATCATAAAGGGCAAGGTGCCCATGATGGAGGACCGGCTCAGATCGATGGGGTGCCATGGATAATCGGGAGCGGGCGATAAAAGCCGCGCATTACAGGCCGGTGGACAAGCTGCCCCTTACGCCCGGTGGGCCGAGGGAGTCGACGCTCGCCAGGTGGCGGGCCGAGGGCCTGCCCGAGGGGGCCGACTGGTACGCCCATATTTTAGGTGAGGCCGGCGTGCCTTATGAGAGGCCCGTCGGCTACGTCCCGCACCACGTCGATACGAGGATGGTCCCGACCTTCGAGGAGGAGGTCCTGAGCCATGAGGGAGGGCACTACATAGTGCGCGACTGGATGGGGGCCGTGACGGAGATATCCGACGAGTTCGACTACACGTACATACGCGGCGCAAAGGACTTCGTCACCCGGAAGTGGCACTCATTCCCGGTCAGGGATAGGGCCGACTGGCCTGCGATGCGCGCCAGGTACGACCCGGACGAACCGTCGCGCTACCCGGCCGACGCCGGCGGGCTGAGGGAAAGGATGGAGGGCAGGGGCTACGCGTCCAGGCTTTCGGTCAACGGCCCCTTCTGGCAGATGCGAGAGTGGATGGGGTTCGAGGGCCTATGCATCGCGCTCATGGACGACCCCGCATTCGTGGCTGAGATGGCCGAATTTTGGCGCCTCTTCATTGCGAAGGTCATAAGGCGGGCCGCGTCCTTGATCCCGTTTGACTTCCTCTGCATATCCGAGGACATGGCCTACAAGGCGCACGCGATGATCTCGCCCGCCATGGTGCGCGAATACTGCGCGCCGGCGTACAGGGAGTGGGGTGACATCGCGCGGGGGCATGGCGTCTCCGTCGTCTCCGTCGATTCGGACGGCTACGTAGGCGAGCTCATCCCCATATGGGTGGAGTCGGGCGTGGACATGAACGAGCCGCAGGAGGTCGCGGCCCACAATGACGTCAATGAGTACAGGGTTAGGTACGGCAGGGACATGGCGTACGGCGGCGGGATAGATAAAAGGGCCATCGCGGCCGGCGGGGCCGTGATGGAGGCCGAGGTCAGGAGGGTCGTCGAGCCTTTCATGCGCGCTGGGGGCGGGCTGCTGCCCGGGTGCGACCATGGCGTGCCGCCGGACATATCGCTAGGGAACTTCGTCGAATACACAAGGCTGCTGGCAAAGCTGACCGGCTGGCTATGACCGTAGCGGGCGGCGATCCGCCGTGCCGTCATATTCGGATAGGGAAAGGGAGGCGAGAGGATGTACAAGGCGATAGCGCCCGGGGCCGTAGGGCACGGGAAGGGGTTCATGGATTCGGCGGAGACGATCGCCAGGCACGGCTACGAAGGATATTGGTTCGACATCGTGGGGGATTCGGCCTTGGCCGCCGAGGATGTGAGGGGGACGCTAGCGAAGGCCGGCCTGAAGGCGGCCGGCTTCAACCTGCCCGTCGAGTTCCGGGGGGACGCGGCGAGGTTCGAGGACGGGCTGGCGAAATTGCGCGGGTACGCCGAATACGCCGAGTCGATCGGCGCGAAGCGGTGCATCACGTGGATAGTCCCCTTCTCGGACGCGCTGTCCTATGAGGAAAATTTCAAGATTCACCGCGACCGCCTGCGCAAGTGCTGCGAGGTGCTCGGCGAACACGGCATACTGCTCGGCCTGGAGTTCGTCGGCCCGCCGAAGCTGAGGAAAGGGAAGAAATACTCGTTCGTGCACAACCTCGATCAGGCGCTTGAGCTATGCGAGGCGATAGGCACTGAAAACGCGGGCCTGCTCCTCGACTCGTTCCATTGGGACCTGGCCGGCCAGGTCAAGGAGGACTTCGGGAAGGTGTCGCCGGACAAGGTGGCGCTCGTCCACATAAACGACGCGGTCGCGGGCCTGAGGGCGGATGAGCAGGAGGACCTCGTTCGCCGCCTCCCCGGTGAGACGGGCGTCCTGAGGATCGGCGAGTTCCTCGGCGGGCTGGCCTCGATCGGGTATGACGGCCCGGTGTTCGTGGAGCCTTTCGAGCCCAAGCTGTCCAAGATGACCTTTGATGAGGCCCTGAAGGCGGTCATGGATTCCATGGTCAAGGTCTGGCCGAAATAGCGGAAATGAATGGGCCCCGATTTTTATCGGGGCCTTCGCCTACGCCTCCTCGAAGTCGGAGAGGGCCTTAATGAGCGACTCGACGTCCGCGGCCTTGCGCATGCGCCCCATCCTTACGGCTTCGGCCTCCAACAGCCTCTCGACCCGCGCGAGGACCCCCGGCAGATGCTCCCTGGGGAACTTGACCGCCCCATTCTCATCCATGTGGATCACCTCGCCGGGCGCGACGCCCATGCCGGCCACGGTGACGGGGACGTTGACGGCCTGTATCACGAAATCGCCGTGGCCCGCGGTCACGCCTTTGATGAGGTACTGGAACCCCATCCCGCGTATCTCGTCTATGTCCCTCGAAGGCCCGTCCGATATGACGCCGACGGCGCCGGCCACCTGCATCGCGGTCGTCATGTTCCCGCCGCTCACGGCGCACTTGCCCATGTAGCGGTCGGGGAAGTTGGCCTTTATAACGACTATGGCCGGCTTAGGGTTGGCGTCGATGGCCCTGAGCACGTCGTTGAACGTGACGCGGCTGGCGTGCTTCTGCGGCGGGCCCATGACGAACGTGACGGCGTAGCCCACCGAGCGCCCCAGTTCGGGGTACATGCAGCGCAGCGAGTCGTCCGTGTACCAGTCGCTCTCCCAGGGGTCATACAGCCCCAGGCACAATTCCCTGTTGTCCGGGTAGGTGGCGACCACGTT
>Ga0123353_10008153_pt1 | contig 14268 bp, 14 predicted proteins | sample TergutLab28metaG_3_FD_92763 | JGI IMG/M metagenome (GOLD analysis project Ga0123353, IMG submission 92763) | Labiotermes labralis P3 segment gut microbial communities from Petit-Saut dam, French Guiana - Lab288 P3 | ecosystem: Host-associated > Arthropoda: Insects > Digestive system > Gut ... | reverse complement strand
GTTCTTCTTCTTTTCCCATTCCTTGGGAGTTTTCATTTCTTTAATATCTTCATTTTCATCTTTTGTATTGCGCTGTCTTGGTACATCTACAAATGTGGCATCAACTATGCTGCCGCTATGGGTTATTATTCCTTTTTGTTCCAATTGTTCTATAAAACGATAGAATATTGTATCAAGTATTTTTGCGTTGTTTAGCTCTTCTCTGAAATGCCATATTGTTTTTGCGTCAGGGACAGTGTCGCATAATTGAAGACCCAAAAATCGTTGAAAACTTAGACGATCTTTTATCTGATATTCGGTTTTATCATCTGCCATATTATACATTTTTTGTAGTATGAGTATCTTAAACATCATTACATAGTCAAAGGGTGGTCTTCCGCCTGGACCTTTGGCTTCTATTTTGAATGTTCTTTTCAATATGCCTCGGAAATTTTCCCATTGAATATTTTTATTTAGCTTTTCTAATGGATCGCCGAGATCGCTTAATTCTTTCAACCTGTCAATCTCGTCAAAAAATCCTTTTTGTTTCATCTTTTTACTATATCATATTTTCTGCTAATTTGTTATAGTTTTTAGAGGTTCCCTTATATATAATCAATCTCATTTTTTGTTTTTCCTCTTATCATATTGTTATAATGCCGATGTTTTTAATTTTCTCTGCTGTCATGCGCTAATTTTTTTCATATTAAAACCATTAAGGCATTTGCCAAGATTATGCACCATGCAGTATAACCGCCATTGTCCATTTATTTTCTCTTTTCCGCGTAAAGTAAAACGATTTAGACCTTTACAGCAAGATATGTTTGCAAACATAGGTTCTATTATCTGTATCCGCTGAGCGTAAATTTCTTGATACTTTTCTGCTTCAAGTTTATTACGCATCTGCCGGCATAATCCGTCAAAATCATTGCTTTTTCTTATCACAAGATTTTTTCCTTTGTCCAGCATGTTTCTTTCTTTTTTAGTGTGATACGCCATACGCTCCTTCGGGCGTTTGCCGAAAGGAAAGATTTACTGCACCGCCAGTCGGCGGTGCGACGTCATCCGTTGTCGGGTAGGCTAATTCCTTATAACATAAGAATTTACGACTTGGAGCTAAGGGGAATTGAACCCCTGACCTCTTGAATGCCATTCAAGCGCTCTAGCCAACTGAGCTACAGCCCCAATAGATACATCACTCTACAAAATTGGCAAATTTATGTCAACTGGAGAAAGTGCCCGGGTGTCTTTGGTGTAAAATCATCAATTTTATGGGGTAATGTGACCACTTGACACCTTCATAGTTATAATATATTCTTACATGTATTTGAATTATTTTCGGTAAGGGGTAAAGCAATGAGTTTTGAACTCTGGATTGGCTACCTTCTTGCCTTACTTGCCGGGTTAATCTTTGGCTGGATTATAAGATGGCTTTATGCCAGATATCAACTTACGTCATCGGAGCAGTTTGCTGAACGTATAAAACATGATGCAATTAAGGAAGCTGAGGCTAAAAAGAAGGAAATTCTTCTTGAAGCAAAAGATCAAGTAATCCGTGAACGGAACCAGCAGGAAAGGGAGACTCGGGAACGAAGGGCTGAGTTACAGCGGTATGAACGCCGTGTTGTACAAAAAGAAGAGGCTATAGATAAAAAGACCGCACAGATTGAGCGGACTGAGCAATTATTTGCAGAAAAAGAAAAGGCTTTTCAACATCGTGAAGAAGCGCTTTCCCATGAAGAACAGCGTTACAGGTCGGAGCTTGAGCGTATTTCCGGATTATCATCCGAAGAAGCCAAAACTCTTATCATTCGGGATCTGGAAAACGAGGCTAAACATGACGCTCAATCGTTGATTAACAAGATTGAGCAGGAAGCCAATCTGGCAGCGGAAAAAAGAGCCCGTGATATTCTGGTCTCCACGATACAGCGGCTGGCAACTGATGTCACGGGTGATATAACAGTAACTACTGTTACGCTGCCCAATGATGAAATGAAGGGACGGATAATCGGCAGGGAAGGCCGTAATATTCGTACTCTGGAAACCTTAACGGGCGCAGATATCATCATCGACGATACGCCGGAAGCGGTGGTAATTTCCTGTTTTGATCCGGTAAGAAGGGAAATCGCGAAAATTTCTCTGGAACGGCTTATTCTGGATGGGCGGATTCATCCGGCCAGAATTGAAGAAATTGTCATCAAAGTAAGCAAGGACATTTCCCAGAAAATATTTGAAGAGGGCGAAAAAGTCCTCTTTGATATGGGTATCCACAATTTCAAACAGGATGCTGTCCGCGCTCTTGGACGGCTTTATTTCCGTACCAGTTATGGCCAGAATGTACTCCACCATTCAAAAGAAGTAGCAGTAATCGCCGGTATGCTTGCAGCCGAAGTTGGCTGTAACCGCGAACTGGCCAAACGGGCTGCCTTGTTACACGATATTGGTAAAGGTGTAGATTCGGATTCCGATCTTAACCATGCGGAAATCGGCATGGACATGGCCCGCAAAATGGGCGAAGACCCGCGGATTATCAATGCGATAGGCAGCCATCACAATGACATTGAACCAACCTGCCTTGAAGCTGTCATTGTACAAATTGCCGATGCAATTTCCGCAGCACGTCCAGGGGCCCGCAAGGAAACCCTTGATAATTACATGAAGCGCCTTGAAAATCTTGAAAGTATTGCTTCAGGCTTTAACGGTGTAGACAAGTCTTTTGCCGTACAGGCTGGACGTGAATTGCGTATCATGGTCAACAACGAAACCTTAACAGATGAGCAAACACGGGATCTGGCAAAAGAAATTGCCAAGAAGATCGAAAATGATCTTCGCTACCCGGGACGTATCAAGATAACAATGATTCGAGAGACACGTATTACAGAATACGCAAGGTAAACAAACTAAGGCAAGTGTAAAAGTACAAACTTTTACACTTGCCTTAAAAGATTTTTTTTAAGGCAGCAAGAGTATTCTCCATATCATTATAAAATCCTTTGTTTTTACACCACACGCTTAAAACAATATCCGTCCCCTTGCGGTCGATATCATGATTAAATAAAAGAAAATTATTATTCAAACTGGCAGTATCAAAAATTTTTCCGGCCTGTTTTTTATCGCACATAATAACAAGAATCCCGTCTTGTGAAATAAAAGAGGCGGTCTTTTTCAGAACTGACACAATATCATCAATTGCATTTTCAGAAAAAGGCGTTTCTGTTATTACAGAATCAAAGCTGTTTGCCGGAAACGAGGCTGCTGCTGCATTCATCACATAATGAACTGCCCCGTAAAATTCAAGGCCGGGTTTTAGAACAGGGTCAATATCAATACTTGTTACATTTCCGCCGGAAACAATATACTTAAATTGAAAAGCAATACTGCCGGCCCCGGCAAAGGGATCCAAAGTTCTTTTGTTTTTATGCGGAATCGACAAATTAACCATGCACCGCGCGTCCTCAACAGGGAGAGACCTTCTTCCAAATTCACTGCCGTCACCCCTGTAGCCAAAGACAGTTTTAGTTATACCATTATGGCCTATTATTTTGAATTCTCTTTTGTGCGGAGATTGTTCTTCGTAAATCTTATTATCCTGACAAAAAAAATCCTCTATGGAAAAATGCCTTCCTTTCCATACTTGCGGATTAATGGATTTTAAGTCTGTCGGATTATTACAAGCCTCATTTTCAAAATCCAAAAGATAAAATTTGCAGCAATAACCAAAACCGTATAAACGTTCCCTGAATAATAAAAGATTTTTTTTGGGACAGAAAAAAGTTATAATTCCTTTTATATCTCCCAAAGGCCCGTTAACAATTGCAAGAATTTCATTATCAAACTGCGCAAAAATCGTTTCCAGAATAGCAGCCTGTTTTGCCTTTATTCTGGAATTCCTTATCCTACAGGCAATTACGTAATGTTTATCCAAGTACCCGTTTATATCTGACTTGGTTACTTCAACAAGGTAATCCATTATCATGCTATAGAGTATATCGCATTTTTTAGGTGAGGCTTTTTCAAAACTTCAGTTTTTGAAAAAGCAACCTTAGATTTAATGGGAAAACCAGCTTTTGGGCTGGTTTTCCCGAAGCCATTTTCAAAACTAACCGAGGTTTGAAAATGGCTCAGGTGATTGAAAAATACTCGCTAATTGGCCGGCGCCATTCACTAATACTATCTTTAGCTTCCCACTCAAAGATTTTTTTAACAGTAAAGTCTCTTGTGTCAGGCGGATTATTATAATGGACTATTCCAAAACGCCCGCCGCCAATATAACAAACACAATCATTTGTTTCCAGCGTTTCCATTTCGGTAATTCTGGCAAGCACACAATCAAAATGTACGGGAAGACCACTCTCTTTATCAGAAATTGCAGTGGCAATATCGGTTATCTGTTTTCCACACCACGGACAATTGGGCGTTGTAATGGGATTAGCAGGCAGAATAGGCGCTGTCCATAAAAGCCGGTCAGTTCTATCTTGCCGGTTTTTTTCGAATTTACCTTCTGTAACAGGGTTGTCACCATGTCTCTTTTCGTGTTTTTGAGCCTCGTCTCTCCGTCCCGAAAAACGATGGCGATTTCTGCGGTTATTTCCGCTTTTTCCGCTGCCGCCCATTATATCCACCTTCCTTGGTAATTTGCATAAGTTCATTGCTCAGTATAAGAGCCAGTCTTTGTATTGCGGCATAGAGATAATCCTCGTCATTTATACGCCGCTGTAATAACTCCAATTTTTTGGAATTAAAAGCCTGCTCTATCATAATACACGCTCCGTGAAGGCTGATGCAAGATGGGTAATTGCATTATCTTTAACGAACACTACATCAAATCGAATTGCCATCTTACTATATTCTCGATTTTCTGACAGGAAATACTTAGCAGTTTTGATAATTTTTTGTTGTTTTCTGATATCAAGGCTGTATTGAAGATTTTCCAGCCCATAAGCAGACCAAGCCTTAACTTCCGTAAAAACAACTGTTTTTGCGGCTGTAAGAAAATCTTTATCCCCTGAATGTGGTTGTGATTCCATAGCTATAATATCTATTTCGCCATACCTTGACCGGAAATTTCTTGCTAAAATTTCCATGCCCGCAGCTTCAAGAGCGGCAGCAGCCTGCTCTTCTCCCTTTTTGCCCCGTTCATGGTCGCCGCTTTTTGGCGAAACTCTATTCATTTGTAACGTTGAATTCAGCAGGATCTATAGCGGTTTTTATGAACAGTGTCTTTTCAATTAAAAGATCGATAATCACTACTTCTCTGGAACCAAGGACTTTACCGCTATCATCCATCAGCATTTGAACCTTAGGCCGTAACGGAGCATCAGGATGTATACTAACAACCCTTGCAACAGAGCTGTCGTTAAGCCGGACAATTGAACCAATAGGATAAATGCCAATAATTTTTGTGAAGGCAATTATTACCGCCGGATCAAAACGCCGGGCATTATCGGCAAGAAGATTTTTTACAGCCTGATAGCCTACTATGGAATTACGGTAGGATTTTTTGCTTACCATAGCTTCAAACGCATCAGCAACCGATACAATTCTGGCGCCAATATCAATGGCCTGACCAACAATTCTATCAGGGTAACCATGACCATCCCATCGTTCATGGTGATGCAAGGCTATTAAGTTCACCTCACGAGGGCCTAATAATTCTTTGGTAACTATTTTGGATGTATGCAGGGGATGGCTTTTTATTTGTTCAAGTTCAGCATCTGAAAGCCCGCCTTTTTTTTCGGTTATCCCCTTGGACAGCCTGAGCATACCCACATCATGGAGCAGCGCTCCTGCAACAATATTGTTAATTTTGTGATTAGGCAGCTTGAGTTCCTGAGCGGTCAGCGCTGAAAGAATTGCCGTATTTACGGAACTTTTTGCCAATTCATTACCCGAAACTTCTCCGCCAAGAATAAAATCAACAAAATTATCAGGGTGACTCCGTAAATCCTGAAGCAATTCAACTGCGATATTATCAATTGCCCGCATTTCAATATCGCTTCCGGTTTTTATGGCGGCAAACGCGCCGGCAATTTTTTCAATAAGAGTTTTATATGAGCGGTATGGAATTGAATTTTGCTGAACAGCGCTGATGGAAAATTTAATTGTCTTTTTTACAGGAGCGCTATTGTCAGCAAGAAGAGCTTCTGCCAAAAGTTCTTCCGGGGAAGGCTCTTCTACTTCATCAGCTTCAATAACATATCCTTCAGTTTTTACTACTTTAATGCCCCATGTATGAAGAAGTTCTATATCTTTGTGGCGCAATGGAACTAACGGCGGTACCAGCAAATTTTCGCCTTCGGAATAAACAGGCGCCGAAAAAATCTGACCCTCTTTAAGATCACTGGTATTTATAGAGTTCATTTATAACATCCTTAACAGTGTATTAACATGATACAAGGGGTTTACTCCGGCAACAAAACAAGGATTCCCCTTATTAGTATCGGTAAAAAAATGAGATAATGTTAACTATATCCGTATTAACCGTATTAACAGGCGCCCTATTCAGTGGTAGTTGAAACCTGCGCTTTTGGAGCAGTTTTTTTGATGATAAGCTCCCTGATTTTCGCACCCTTACCGATTTTTTCCCGAATGTAGTAAAGTTTCGCACGCCTGACTTTACCGGGACGTACTACCTCAACCTTGACAATTCGCGGCGAATGAAGGGGAAAGACCCTCTCAACACCGACACCATAGGAAATTTTCCGTACTGTAAAGGTTTTCCCGACCTTGGAGTTTTTTATTGCAATAACCAAACCTTCGTATATCTGAACACGTTCGGTCTTACCTTCCACTATTTTGAAATGTACCTTAACTGTATCTCCAACCTTAAACTGGTCGAGTTCTGTTTTCATTTGAGCAGCTTCAATAGCCTTAATTTCGTTCATTTTTTTCTCCTTAATTGCAACCCGCACACCTGCGGTATTATGCAAGATTATCTTGAACAGCTTGAATCCTTTTATCAATCATGCTGTTAATTTCATCGTTAAAAATCCCAAGGTCTTTTCCCCGCTGTATCAAGTCCGGCCTTTGCCGCAGGGTTTTTTCGACCCTCTTTTCAAGACGCCAAAGGCGTATTTGTTCATGATGACCCGACAGCAGTACCTCAGGAACCTTTATTGTATCAAAAACTTCAGGTCTTGTAAACTGGGGATACTCCAAAAGTCCTGAGGAAAAACTTTCTTCGTCCAGCGAACCTGCGCATATTACACTGTCAACCAGCCGGTATGTAGCGTCAATTACTGCCAAGGCCGCCACTTCGCCGGAAGAAAGAACATAATCCCCAACGGAAATTTCATCATCTACATAGTGGTCTATGACCCGCTGATCGATACCCTCGTAACGCCCGCAGATTAAAATTAGTTCCTGTTCGGCGGCCAGTTCTCTTGCCAGCTCCTGATTAAAAGGTCTGCCTGAGGGGCTTAAATAAATTACCCGGGCCCCTTTTTTCCCCTCTGCGTTCCCATTCGGGAGGCCTTTCGCAAATTCTATCGCTTTTCCCAGCGGTTCAGCCAGCATAAGCATACCGGGCCCTCCGCCGTATGGCGCATCATCGCAGGTTTTGTGTTTATCTACGGCAAAATCACGAATATTAACCGCCTGATACTCGATAATACCCCGTTTTATCGCCTTTGCCATGATAGAATTGGCGAAAAAAGCGCCGGTTATTTCAGGAAATAGCGTTAATACAGTATATTTCATTACAATAGTCCAATCAGAAATTATTCCAGAATCCAGAGATTTTGAAGCACTGCTTTGCCTTTTTCCGGGCCGTCTTGAAGCGAAATCCCTAGAAAAAACTCTTTTCTAAACGGGATAAGCCGCTTTTCGCCATTTACAAGCTGAAGCTCCGCCAGATCTCCTCCTCCGCCTTCGATTATATCCGTAATACAGCCGATGATTTGGCCGTCCTCTCCTGTAACCGGCAGCCCTTTCAAATCTTCAATGTAAAATTCACCTTTTCCCAGCGGGGCTGCCTGATCACGGCCTGCAATAAGCTGCGCTCCGGTGAGATTTTTCGCTTTTTCGGGATTATCGATACCTTCAAAACGCATCAGTACCGCCGGAGGAGCGCAGCTGCTTTCTTCTATTTGAAGCAGCCCTTCTTCTCCGTCTTTCTTTACAATTACCGATTTTAATTTTAACAGATGATCGATTTCCCCTGAACAGGGGCGAATCTTTACAAAACCTTTAACCCCAAAGGGAGAGCCAATAAGACCAATTATGAACTTTTCAGTCATTAATACTTAATATGGTAGTTTACCCTGAGGGTTTAGTCTAATATTTCCAGCACTGTGTGTTTTCCGGTTCTGGCGCCGGCTGCCTGAAGTACTGTCCTGATTGCTTTGGCAATCCGTCCATGTTTGCCGATTACCTTGCCAATATCACCATCCGCTACACGCAGTTCCAAAATTGTCGATTTTTCGCCTTCTACAACATTAACCTGTACCTGTGAAGGATCGTCCACCAGGGACTTTGCCAGGTATTCAATCAAATCTTTTTCCATAATGTATTCCTTGCCCGATTGGGCGTTGGTACGTGAATCTCTTTATTTTACAGTAACATTCTTTTTATTAAAGATTTTGCGAACCGTGTCAGAAACGACTGCGCCTTTTTCCAGCCATGCCTTGGCTTTTACCTCATCAAAAACAATCTGTTTATCTTCCACTTCGATAGGATGATAGTAGCCAAGTTCTTCAATGGTTTTCCCGTCTCGCGGCGCTTGCTTGTCAATGACGACAATACGGTAATATGGCCGCTTTTTTGTCCCAAATCTCTTGAGCCGTATAGTAGCGCTCATAAAAAGTCCTCCTGTTCCCTTTCCGTCTATGGCGGAAGCCTGATTAATTAGAATTTTTTAGCGGCTCAGGCCTGCCGCCAGTGTAAAGAAAGTGTATTGGTTTTATGAGATTTTGTCTATAGTATCAGCCTGATTTAGGGGGTATCCGTCTCTTTTGTTCATTGGGCAATTAACCGCTCGGCCTCTACAATTAAGCTGGTGGCAGAAACATCATTTTCAAGAAGCTTGGAAAACCTTTTGATTATTGAGACACAATCAAATATTTTCAAATTTGTCTCGATTCTTGCCATAACAAGGGATCTATTAAACGGTTTGGTAATATAATCTACCGCGCCAAGCAACATACCCTTTTCTTCATCTACGGCGTTGTCCAATCCGGTCAAAAATATTACCGGAATATTTTTTGTTGCTGCGGATTCTTTCAGCTTTACAATAACATCAAAACCACTCATTTCCGGCATTATTACATCAAGTAAAATAATATCCGGTTTATGCTTTTCAGCAGCTTCAAACCCGGAAATACCATCTACCGCAACAATAAGCTCATATCGTGGTTTCAAAAAATGCGCCAGAGCCATAATATTCATTTTTTCATCATCAATTATAAGTACCTTTTTATTGCTGGTCATGTTCCACCTGCTTTTTGATAATAGCAAGCGTTTCACGCGCCTGCCTGAATTTCATGCCCTCCACCTGTTCTGCCAATTGTTCTGTTCCCGGAATCATGCCTAAATCTTTTACAAGATTTAAGCTGTCAAAACTGTCGGATGCAAGAAATGAATCTAGTTTTTCAAGGAGTTTCAGGGCGCTCTCCTTGTTCAAAGAAACATTAGCGTTTTTATTTCTGATTTTGCCCGAATGTTCATGCATAAAGGGCGCAAGTTTGCTGAGAGCGCCTTTTAATTCATTTTCAAGCATATTCATCTGATCGGTTAAAAACTCTAATTTACCCGTAGAAAGAGAATGTTCGACAACTTGGGAAGCTTCCACAAGAGCAGTCATACCGACTATACCTGCTACGCCTTTTAATGTGTGAGCCAATCTATGCGCAAGTTTTAAGTCTCCTGTTTCGATAGCATCATTTATATCTTTGATCGTATTTTGATTGCTCTTCACAAAGGCAGTTATCAATTCCATACGCTGCTCTTCTTCTTCAACCAGATCCGTCTCCTGTTTAATGGACAACATGCTGACAGGTTTTAAGTATTTTAACAGGCAAGACCATAGATCATGCGCTACGAAGGGTTTTGGCAGACAATCGCACATTCCCGATTCAAAATATAATTCCCTGTCGTTAGCCATAATATTCGCAGTTAATGCAATGATAGGCACTTTATTTTCCATTTCTACAAGTTTTCTCGCAGCCTCAAGACCGTCCATTTCCGGCATGTGAATATCCATGAATATCAGATCAAACGGCTTTTCACCATTTTCTATACGTTCACGTATAAAATCTATGCCTATTCTGCCGTTACCGGCAATAACAGCCTTGATTCCTACCTTGGAAAGATGGTCGCTAATAACCATTTGATTAAGGGTATTATCTTCACAAACCAGAATTTCGCCGTCAAAAATGGGTTTTTCGTCAATGTTCATTATCGTGGAAATTTGGGAAAGACCGGATGCTGAGTCTATCGTATCAAATGTTATATCAAAGCTGAATCTGCTGCCCAGACCATAACTGCTTTCAACTTCCAGCTTGCCGCCCATAAGTTCAACAAAACTATTGGTTATTGTAAGGCCAAGCCCTGTTCCGCCAAATTTACGTGTTGTGCTGTCGTCCGCCTGCACAAACGGCTGGAATATCCGGCTGACCTGCTCTTCAGTCATTCCGATACCGCTATCCTTGATCTCAAAGTGCATGGTGATTGTATCTTCAGTTTTTGCGGTAATTGCAGACATAAGTTTTATCATGCCGTTATTTGTAAATTTAATGGCATTGGAAAGCAGGTTGAGCAATACCTGCCGAAGCCTTGTCGGATCACCGAGCAATATCCTGCCAATCGACGGTTCTGCGTAACAAAACAGCGTCAAACCTTTTTCACGCGCTTTAGGAGAAGCAATCATACGGCAAAGCTTGAAAACTTCACTGACATCAAACGGTATCTTTTCCAGCTCCATTTTTCCGGCTTCAATTTTTGATACGTCAAGAATATCATTGATAATCATAAGAAGGCTTTCGGCGCTTGTTTTGATTTTTGATAAATAACTTCTGGTTTTAGTTGATATATTATCATCCAGAGCAAGTTCGGAAAAACCGATAATTCCATGCATTGGGGTTCTTATTTCGTGACTCATACTTGCAAGGAAAACGGATTTCATGCGTGATGTTTCTTCTGCCTGCTCTTTTCTCTTGGCCAGTTCGAGAGCTTCGCCCTCAGCCTTCATTTTTTCTTCCGTAATCTTTTTTACATCAGTAATATCGACCGAATGCTGGAGGTGTACCTTTGTACCGTCGATCCAGTCGATATAACAGTCTGTATTATGGTAGAAACGGTTTGTTACAGTATTAAATTCCTCCCATGTAACAAACATATCCGGATCCTTATCAAGCTTGGGACATGGACAGAATTCACACATACTGTCAAAGCCTCTCTGCAAAACTTTATAACAAGGCTGCCCGATTACATTATCATCGAGATTGAATGTCTGCTTCATTCGATCGTTAATAAAGAGTAATTCGCCGGTTGTGGGGATGGAGACATAAATATATGCATCAATGCCTTTTAATATATTTTTCAGTATTTTAAGCGCATTATGGGACTCTTTCATATGGCTTTCTATACGTCCAGCCATAATATTCACAGTATCTTTTAAGACAGCAAATTCATCTTTATAATCGCCCGCTATTCTGATACTGTAATCACCTTGGGCTATTTTATCGGCGCTCTCTTTAAATTCTTTTATCGGATTTGTCATTCTTCCTATCAGGTAGATCAAAAGTAATGCTATCATTGTCACAATAACCACACTAAGTGATATAACGATAATCATTAACCGTGTTCCGTTCGCATTGATTTCTGAAAAAGGAGCCGCAACCGATATAAGAAAATGGCTGTCAAGCTGGGGAACATGTATCTTGCTAACCGCTATAAGAGATCTTTTGTAATTCACGATGGATCTAATCTCGAAGAAAATGGTATCTTCGATAAATGTCGGGATATGATATGTAAGCCCCACTTCTTCCCGCATTTTGCCAATATCCTCGAACCTAGGGCTGTAAATCAACTGATGTCTATCGTTTGCGATAAGGATATAACCTGTTGAATATATTTCTTCCGCCTGAAGCTGCGCGTAAATTTCCCCAAGATGAATATCAGCTGTAATTGCCCCAATAAATTCATTATTTCTATCGCGTATCGGATACACGATTATGAACATAAAGACATCTTCGCCATCTATTTCAAACATAGTCGGTTCTGTGTAAACAGGAGCATTTAATGTTTTAGCGTCAATATATTGCGGCTGGGTAAATTCTATATCATTTTCCAAAGCTTCCGGCAGATAAGACGTTCTGCCATTAACACGGTAATAATAGAAACAAATTCTCCCCGAAAGTCTGGTTCCAAATTGTGTGCCTCTGAATTCTGAATCCCTGTTATCGTACATATTCGGTTCAAAATAGATACTGGAACCGTCGATATTGGGGTGGCTTTCAAAAATGCTAAACAGCATTTTCTGCAGACTTTCCCTGTCGGTTATACCTTCGTTAACCTGAAATTCCAAAACACTGGCAACAAATGACAAATAATCTATTGCGTTGGAGATTTTATTTTCAAAGAGACTTGAGTGTTTTCTGACAATATTATCAAACTCAATTCTTACCAAATTTTGCTGTGTACGAAACAACGAAACAAATAAAACGGAGCATATTATGGAAAAGCTGATTACTACTGGAACTATAATATAGATGATAGCTTTTGTTTTTATTCTTGAGACCTGTACTTTCTTTTTCATGAGATTATATAAACCCCTTAGCATAATGATAATGCTTAAGTGACACAATTTAGCCGAAACCGCAATTTCATTATAATACTACAATAAAAAATAAATCAATGATAGAGCTGGTAATATCATCTAAATTTTGTTAATTTTGGGTACATTCACAAACCTTCCATTCTCATGTACAATGCCTGTATGTCAGAACAACAAGAACACTGTGCTGCAGAGCAGTACCAAGGCAAAGCAACGATGGAAAAAATCACTTCGCTGGCAAAACGGCGGGGTTTTGTTTTTCAATCATCGGAAATTTACGGAGGCCAAAGCGGAGCGTGGGATTATGGCCCGCTTGGCATTGAATTGAAGAACCGGATACAGACACAATGGTGGAAAGAGATGACACGTCTCCACGACAATATCGTGGGTTTGGACGCGGCTATTTTAATGCACCCCCGAACATGGGAAGCATCCGGCCATGTGGAAAATTTTACAGACCCTTTGGTCGATTGCAAAAAATGCAAATCCCGCTTCCGGGCGGACATGATTCCCGAAGAAAACCTAACGGCAAAAAAATGCCCCGACTGCGGCGGTGAACTTACCGATACCCGTAAATTCAATCTGATGTTCAGATCCCATATCGGCCCTGCCGAAGACACTGCCAGCGTTATTTACCTGCGCCCTGAAACCGCACAGGGTATATATGTCAACTATAAAAACATAATTCAATCCAACCGGATGAAAATTCCGTTCGGTATCGCTCAGGTTGGCAAGGCCTTCCGCAACGAAATCGTTACCAAGAACTTTATTTTCCGTACCTGCGAATTTGAACAGATGGAAATGCAGTATTTTGTAAAACCCGGCACTGATGAAGAATGGTTTAACGAATGGCGCAAACAGCGCTGGACATACTACGAAAAACTGGGCGTTAAAATGGATCATCTGCGCTGGCATCAGCACGGCCCGGATGAACTTGCCCATTACGCCAAGGATGCCTACGACATTCAATACCTGTTCCCGATGGGCTGGCGTGAATTGGAAGGCGTGCATAACCGCACCGACTACGACCTTGGCCGCCACAGCGAGTACTCCGGCAAGGATATGCAGTACATCGATCAGGACAACAACAATGAGCGTTACACTCCCTACATTATCGAAACTTCCGCAGGGCTTACCCGCAATGTATTGATGATTCTCTGCGATGCCTACGACGAAGAACAGGTTGCAGACAAAGGCAATGACGATGACTGGAGAACGGTTCTTCGCTTCCACCCCGATCTTGCGCCGGTTACTGTCGCAATTCTGCCATTGATGAAAAAGGACGGTCTTGCAGAACTTGCGCAGGATATTCGTAATGAGTTAAAAGAAGATTACTCTACCGATTATGATCAGTCCGGGGCAATTGGAAGGCGTTACCGCAGGCAGGATGAAGCGGGCACTCCCTTCTGTATCACAGTTGACTACGAGTCCAAGGAGAACGGAACAGTTACTCTGCGCTTCCGTGATTCTATGGAACAAGTACGAGTACCAAAAGCGGAACTTGCTGCGAAACTGCG
>Ga0123353_10008152_pt1 | contig 14269 bp, 6 predicted proteins | sample TergutLab28metaG_3_FD_92763 | JGI IMG/M metagenome (GOLD analysis project Ga0123353, IMG submission 92763) | Labiotermes labralis P3 segment gut microbial communities from Petit-Saut dam, French Guiana - Lab288 P3 | ecosystem: Host-associated > Arthropoda: Insects > Digestive system > Gut ... | reverse complement strand
CCCCGACTTCCATCATTTTGGGCCCCTGAAAGCTGCACTCTGATAACGCCATTTTGCAGATGGCAAGCTGAAACATGGCGTGCGTGAAGAGCTCCAACACTTCAGCAAAGAGTTTTACACAACTGGCATAAAGCATCTCATGAAAGGGTGAAAAAAGTGTGCTGATAATGGACACTTTACAGAAAAAGTATCTACTTTGTAAAGGATGTATCCATGATATATTACTTGCAAACTGCCCCTCATATGTAGTGCTTAGTGTCTAATGGCTACTAGTTTCAGCAGCTGGGCCTTTGGCAAAAATACCTTTAATCTAAAACATACATTCATATAAAGCAGTGTTTTGTTCTGCACCACAGAATTAGGAATCGCTCCTTGGTAAGAAGACATGTAACTGCCAAAATGGAAACATATTCTTGTTTTAGATTTGAGCTCTTTTTGTGTGGAGTGTGAAGCACAGAAATGTTATTTGGGCCGTTTCATTGTTCTCTGTCATTTCAACTAATGGTGCTTAACACTCAGTGGTGGCCTTACATATGGTATTTATATGTACGAACATATTGTACTTCACTTGCAATTTTTTTTTTTTACTCAAAACAGTCATACACAACATACAAAGTGGGAGAAAACAGGCAACATGTTTCAGCTTATTAAGCCTTATTAAAAACATTAACAAGACATAACAGACATTAATAATCCACCTAAAAATATATTTTAAAAATGGGGGTTTAAATACAGGATTCCTTTATATATATATATATATATATATATATATATGGTGCAAGTGTATATATAAACTAAAGGTAAAAAAGGATAGTTTTTTATATATTCACACTTTTACCATATATATTTGGGCACCTTGCATTAAAAATCATTTTTAAATACATTTATAATGTATTATGAAAAGGTGCAGCTCTTGCACCTACTACAGTGTGAAGTGTCTTTTTAATGCTCTTAATAAGGGCCTGAAGATGGCTCCATAAGCCAAAACATGTAGCCTACTTTACCCTGCTTTGCAACTTGCGCATGATGTACGAGTAAAACACTGTGATTGAATACACAACAGCAATATGTCACCTCAAACAACAGCACTACAGGCTTCTGTATATGTTAATGTGGAGACCTTATGAGCTGCACTTTCTGGTATGGTTGTTATTTGTGACAGTTCAATTTTCAGTCACTTTTCTTTTGTTTTTGATGCACATGTAGTTTGCAAGAACTGTGGTTACCACACCAAAGCTGCTGAAGATTCAGGTCTTCTGAATTGTTACACCACGTCATTAGGCAAATAGTTACCAACATTTTGAAGGATCATCTTAGACTGCTTGACCCACAAGATAAGGGACTATGATCTATGGAACTACTGGGAAATACTTCTTACACAACAACCCACAAGACTTTCATCTTCAGCCTATAGTTTGTTACACAAGATGTCTCCTTTTTTGAGAAGTAGTTTTACTAGTGAGATTTTAAGATGGTCAGAGAAAACAATTGTACACATACGTATACACAGACTACAAATAAATTTAACAGAAGACTTATCAGCAAGGACAAGACTTCCTTATTCTCTGTCGTGTTCAGTCATAACTAGCTACCACAGAACAAAAGAAGAAACATGATAATGTAGCCAAGTACAACCACAAACAGTTAACACACACGATTAACCCCAACTCACAAACATCACAAACCAACTTGGAAAGGCAGCATGCAGTACTTTATGGAAACAAGCAATCACAAAAAATAAAATAAACTGTAACAAGCCAGAAGCAAGCCCGACAAGATTGGAGAAAGAAAAAAACCACTTATGTCATATAAATTTCTGTACCAAACACTTCCAACCTCCAAGAAAAATATCGAGAACAGTAACAACATATTTATGTCCAAAGGAATAAATAGTGCAAATGTCACACCAAAAGCATAAGTAAATAGCTCCAATATTTCAGTCTTCTACTACATCATTCCAAAGAATATCAAACGTCTAGTACCAACCAAATAGCAACCAGATTCAACTTAAAAACTAATGGGTATACACATTTGTTACACATTCAACACATTTTTAAATGACATCTCATTACTATGAAGACAGTCCACTGTTTCTGACCCAGAACCATTCGACACATTTCAAACATTTTTTAATGTTACTCGAATCATGCACTTCCTTACATTCAATATATTAACCAGCAAAATACACTAGGTAAAATATAATAAAACAAAAAAATCATACAACACACTACATGTTATGTGCCAACTCCTACATGTTTCGGCACCAAGGTGCAATTCTCAGATGGTTTAACAACAACAAAGAATCATAAGTCCAACAAAAACTTCAAGTGCTAGTCAACCTCAATTTCATAACTTTGTTACACCATACAGCTGCATTGGTCCTACAAAGTTTCTCCTTTGTGTTCTTAAAGTTGTAAATAGCTTTTGCCTGTTGGGGATGTGAGGGCAACCAGCACCTGAAGTACATGTTGGACTTACAATCCCTCATTGTTATTAAACTCCCTGAGAAATGCACCTTGGTGCTAAAACATGTAGGAGTTGGCAACCATCATAAAATGTGTTTTACTGTATTTTATTCAGTGCATATTGTTGGTGAAAATATTGAATGTGTACCAGTTAGTTTGAGTGTTTTCAGAACACCCAGCAAGCCACAATGCACTAATAGGTAAGCCTAAAAGGTACCAGTTTCAAATGCCAGACCGCAAAAGGATGAACAGAGGTACAAATCTAAAAAATATTAAAAGGAAGATAACTTGAAGTATGTTGTGTCAATATGCATAAAGCCCTGTTATACGGTACATAAAGTATTACAATTATATGGCATGTCCTTTCAAACAACATGTTACATACAGTTTTTGAATAACTTTTAGGCCTCTATAGCCTCCAATCCTTCCCCCTCTCTGCCCCAATTATTTTCACTTTTCTACATCAGATGTCAATAAAGGTCAATCCACTTTCCTCTTCACATCCTCAGCACTGCACCAGAGATATAACAGGTATCTGAACTCAATTTCAACACATTACAGCACCAAAAATAGCAGAACATTATAGACAGATATACCATGCTGAAATCTGTTGTTGTTGAATCATTTGTTGTAGTAGTAGTAGTAGTAGTAGTAGTAGTAGTAGCAGTAGCAGTAGTAGTAGTAGTAGCAGTAGTAGTAGTAGTAGTAGTAGTTGTTGTAGTAGTGGTGGTGGTGGTGGTAGTGCTAGCAGTAGTAAGAAGTATGATACAACAGTATCAGTAACAATAACAGTAACAATGATAACATGACAGCAGGTACAGCTGCCACCCATTATGACTTCAACAAACCTGAAGGTGGCAAAGTCATGTTAAACAAATGGCTTAACAGAAGGACTTATATATGCAAACTTTGTCCCTTATGGTAGCTAAACAGGCTCAGTACATTAACATACGAAACTACAGGACAGATGTTCCTAATGATCTATCAACTGTAATAGATTTATGCAGAAAATGTGGCTCTGATAAGGAAAGATGCAACATTTATGCCATCTGTAAACTTTTGGCATCAAGAGAACACAAAATGAGGCATGATAATACAGACACTACCTGACGGATGCAACAGTGACATTTTGGAAGGTTCAGCTCAAGTATAATTTTGTGCAAGTCAGAATTGAGTACACATATGGTCAACTACAAATATATATATAAGGGAATCCAGCTGAAATCTATACTCCAACACAGCTGAACTTGACTGGCTGATCCATGACTGCCCCATTGTCTGTTTTAACACTCAGCATTATTCTTTTGCAACTTTTTTCTCATTGTGCTTTCATTCCCACATTCCAAAAACAATACTTCAAGTTTAATATTTTTTTTTACAGCTGTGTTAAGTCTGGAACTGCGTAATTTCGAATTGTGAGAGTTGGTAGTATCTGTATAACTACTCTTGCTGAAAAACAATTTTGTCAGCATTTCAGTACCATGCTACACACACATACACCAGAAAATATCACAGAAAATGAGAGAAACAAAATTTAGTGCAACCAAACACTGATAACTAATCAAGTAGGGAATAACAGGTCTGATATTATATGAGTTTACAGCACCAAAAATATTAAACACACAACTCATACAACTGTCCTTAACACTGAGAATAACAGAATTCTATACAACAATGAAATCTGGAAGCATACCAACATATCATATGAAATAAAACCATGCCACAAGAACAGCTGACAAATGTACTGATAATTCAATCAGCATCTGACATGGTGCCACAGACCCTGCAAAAGAATTTGGCACTTGAAACTTGAAAGAATGCATTTTGAGTAACATTCAATAGGCAGCAGTGCTGGGAATATGCCGCATTATCCATTAACTTCTGAATCTTCAAGAATAACTGTTAACATCTGTACATACTCTGCCAAAACTCTTAAAATCGAAACTACATTAACTGGTCCAAACCCTAAGGGAGAGCAAGTAAAATAATAAAATTAACTTGAGAGAACATTGTACTTACATGATTAATTAATTAATTAGTTCACCACCATCAACTACTACTATATATTTATTGCATAATGATCAACTACATGTTTGGGTCCTACCAGACCATCTTCATTTTGTCTCTGCAACTGACAAAGATCAAGGATATTCTGATGTTTACTTTCCACAGTTGAGATTCAAGCATCTATACATCACACAAAGAAGAAGCAAGGGTTCAAAGTGGAGGAAATAATCAGTAATACATAATAAATGTCATATTCTAAGAGGCTTTTATATACACTACACTGAGTAATTTGTCAGCATGTTATGTTACACATGATGCAATAAAGACATCTAACAGGTGTCATGAATTCAACATGCAAGTACAAATACCATGAAGTATTCATACCTGAATCTTCAGTTTATGGGATGTGATTCATTCATATGTGTTGCTAGAAACACAGGCTATATAGTATCAAATATTTGGATGACAATAAATTATGAAATGGAAAGTACAAGGAGGCTGCTGTCATGACCTAATTTAAGATACTATTGTGGCATTGACCTTAGGGCCTGAAGAAAACCATGGAAGAAGTCTTCAGTGAGGCTACCTTGTGTCCTGCCTAAGGTTTAAACTGGACATCTCCCAACCACCTGAACCAACCGGACTGGTTTCAATATTCAGGCAAGTAGAATACCACAACTGAAATTACACTTAATATTAATTATTTATCAAAATATGAATAAAAAGTACAGTGATGTATGATATCTGGATGTGAAAATGGGAACAGTTTAAACTAATAACGTTACTTGGAAGGAGGAAGAGTAACATCCACTATAATTAAAAACCAAACTGTGCAAATATCATACCCATGCTTTAGCAAGTTCTGCTGGAGCTGCTGCGGCCTCATGTACAGGTTAAACAATGACTTGGTTGCTAGTCTAGAACAATACAATTACAGTAAGTAACAATGAATATATGTGGCCTCAATGTACATTTTAAAAAAAATCTGTAATACTGAAAATGTATGGAATTCAGAGGTTTACTTCCACTTTACATACATAATCCTCAAAATATTGCTGTAAATTTTAGTTAGCATAAATGAGTAATGCTTCCCCCTTACAGGAGGAATTCAAAAGGTGTTACACTTATTCATGAAGCCTTCAAGATATTTCTTCTCTCAGATGAATGTTAGCAAGATACGTGAGTAATCATACCTAAATAACACTAGTCTAAAATGAGTTACATATAATTGAATTTACACATGGTAATAAACATAGCAGAAGTGTACTGCACCAACACACATCAAAACCTGTAAAAAACTTGAGAAATGTGTGTGTAAAAGTTCAATGAAAACATTAAGTTGCTGTTTAATATTGATAAAACTAAAACAGAATGGGAAAGAGGTTGCCTCCAAATACTGCAAAGCTCAGACTACATGGTTTATGACACTTCAGAGCATGTAATTATGTGTAAGTACGATATTCACATTGTGTTACAACATACTACACATACAGCAATGTATCAGAATATCAATGTATACAATAGCATAACAGTAGAATAACAACATAATGCAAACTATTAAGTTACACTGTAAAGAAATCAGAACCATCCCTTTCATTTAAGACACAAAGTTCTTAAGGCTAGTTTGTTGTTGAAATTATGATCGCTTCTTTGCTAGAGTATCATGTCACTTTATCAGGAGCATAACATCAGTTGGGGTGGCTTCCATTTGCTATTGTATGTACCATAGTCCTATTTCAAGGGCTACCAATCCTTCAGCATGAAGCACCCTACTTTCCTTAACACCATCCATCTCACCATCATCATTGCTTCCTTTGTCAATTTTTTCTTTTATCTTCTGAAGAACAGAAGTGTCATTTATTTCATAGAAATCACCTTTATCAAACCATTCTTTCAGAACAATCTTGGCAAGATTTTCAAGTAATTGCAGCTGCTGGACCATCACTATGTTTGTCCAGCCCATGTTTTCTGCCAAATCACCCTTGGCTTCAACAGCTTTCGCCACAATTTTCAGCATGAGATGACAACTAGAGTGATGATTCAGCTGTACAATATGCAACACCCTCCACAATAATCTGCTTCCAGTTGCTGTTAATATTGTCTTCATTTTCCGTTGTACCAAATAAAGTTTGCAATATTTTTCCTCTATATTTTCTCTTCAAACATCGACTGCAAGAAACTGGTTATAATGGGTGGTAAGAATAAAGCACAAATACCACTACTGATCAACTTCTCTTCATTTGGATAAGGTGCATTATTGAGTATCTATATGGCTCTATAAGATTTTTCACTTTTAGAAATATCGGTTTTGGGGATGAGGTCTTCAAAAGCCCATCATTTGAGGAGCTCATGGTCCATCCAAGCACTATTCTGAGCTTTATATAAAATAAGGCTCAAAATGAAATGTATCTGAAAGCTCCTGGTTTAGCAGAATTGCTAACCAGTACAAGCTACAATTTATGCTGTCCAGATGCACTGCAGCAAGCAAGTATGACCACCCCTTTCTCCCTTTTTTTTTTAGGCCTGGAGCTGACTTTTCAAGGTGAAAAGATACATGTTTCAAAGAGAAGCATTTTATAGTTTCATCCTTTCTCAACGCAGTTGGTCTCTTGCAAGATTTCCATTTTCTATGACATTCAGTATATTATTTTGTAAAGTTCCAGCTACTTCCAGGTCCAATGAAAGTTTTCCCAAAAATATTGTGGTTGACACACCCTATACCATTTCTTCCATCTGTCTAGTCAACCTACACTAGGAGTAAAATCACATTCATCACCTTAAGCTGCTACTGAAAATTGTATGCTTTTTGTTGCAACACTGGTTCTGTAATTGGTCTTCATTTCAGTTTCCACTGTGAAAACCACATGAAGTTCACTGATTTTTTCATATTCAGCCCTTTTCATAGTTTTTCATAAGACTGAGGCATCTTCAAATCATTTTTCTGTACACCATTTTTCAATTTTCAGTTTGTTTTGGCATTAGTCACCAGCAGTCACTTCTCATACACATAGTCTAACGCCATGTTTTTAATTATTTCGCCCTTAACAAAACTTTTTATAGCTTCAAGCTTGGTTTCAATGGAAACACAATTTCTCCTGCTTTTAGCATTCATTGTTAAGGTATATTTAAACACATACATAAATCTAGGGGCAGCTTGTCCATAAGGGCCACAACCCAAACAGAAATTCTCAGAAAAATTAAACTATCTGAATGAAAAGTTTTGTTAGGAGATATGTACATTCTTTAAAAGTATATGAACTCATTTTACATTCAGATGATCGCCAGCAAAGCTGTGGAAAGTGAGTGGGCTGCACCCTACCCAGACGCTGCGCACTGGGTCGGCACAGCTAGGGTAACAGGTGGGAAGACAGTGACAGCAAGATCATGGGCCAGTCTGCAGCCAACGCCGTCAAGAGACGGTTTAAAGGACTTAGAATATCTGTTTACCTCTTCTAATGTTTCAAAAGCTGGAATTTTTATAACCATTTTTATCTAGCTGCTTTCACACCTACACTTGTGAATGTTTTAATTTTATTATCTGCAATTTTAAGATAAACATGAACAAGAACAGTGTGAAGTACTGACAGGACATCAGTTGTTTACAATTAAGCCTCGCCAAGAAGACTGAGATTAAGAATTTAGGTTTTGCAACATATTAATTATTTCTCATTCATCATTGAGCAGAATAAAAACTTGTGTGAGAAAATTTAACCCTGCTGTATATGGTACACATAAATGGTTCAGAGGCCATGCTGAAAGATGCGCTCTATTAGGCCTTCTCATTCATCACATAATAATCCTAGCCCCTGCCCTATTGTAAGCAGTCCCATGGGCCACCACTGCTTAAATCACATAACAATACACATGAAAATACATAGACAATGGCTAAAAAGAAGTACAGTGATGCCTGAAAGACACATGTGCCTACAGAAATATGCACATCACCTGCAATTTGTACAGAACACAGAAATGACTTTGATTATTGCACATCAGCTCAAAGACACAAAATCTCAATCAGGACCCAAGAGAACTCAGAATGCACCAAAATAATGCTGGGCAGACAAATGTCTGAGCAGGTTCACCATATGGAGTTTCATTTAAATTATTTCCACAGTTCAGGAACACACAAACAGAAAACACAGCATACATGTAAAACATAATGTGATTTCCTAACTTTTTAAACATACCCAAATATCACAGCTTTAATTAAAACAATCGGCAAACTATAAAAAAAAGTGCATTTCTAAATTCAGCAAATTTTTGTTCAAAATAACATTTAACACAACAAAAAAAGACCCACTTTACCACCCTGATGGTGCAGGCACGTGTCATGGCATGTTTGTTATAAGTGAATGTACGCCTTCATCACTGAATTCTGGACTTTAAAATGACTGTGAGACAGCATCCTGCACTTCCACATTAGTCCAGCATCTATGACCACCAAGATGGTCCTTCAGAGCGCCAAAAAGATGAAAGTCACTTGAAGCCACATCAGAGCAGTATGATGGCTGTTCAATACACTGCCATCTGTCAGATTGTGTGGAGTCACTGTTTTTTCTCATGAGAAATGTTATTTTGGATAAAAAGTTCCTGAATAAGCAAATACTATGTATTCTTAATTTCTCATCGCCTACATATACTGCTACATACACAACAATTTAAAGTAAGGCATAAGCTCACATACAAATAAACACATGAGCATATGCAATAGAGTGGTATCACTCTGCTACACTCCTGATATTTATAATTTCTGACACCAAAATGCAAGACAATTTTACAAAGCGCTGTTACGAAAGTTAATACACTAACTAGCATGCCCATGCAAAGTGCAAGGACTTGAATCTGGAGACAAATCCAGCCCCAGTTTTAAGACCTTCAATATTTTTACATTATTCTTTAGGCATTCTCACCAAAATATATAATATTATTAATTATCATTTTTTTATAATCCATTTGGGAGATACCTCACAATTTTAAAGTCCCAGTGAACTCCGTACAGAATGCATTTATCTCATCAATACCAGGAAGGTTACTGCTTGATACCTTCCTCTAGTGTATTGAAGAAATAAAGAAAAGCAAATAGATGAAAGGATTAACAAATCATCTCTATTTCATGGCACAGCAGTAAGAACAAGCTACAGATTACGTGGAAGACAGAACACATGAACAAACATCAAATTACATGCAAGCTTCAAGACTTGATGGAATGCAGTTAAGATTACTTTTATCACTGTTTTCAATCTTTACAAACACACATAATCAAAAATACAGCAAAGTGCATGACAAAATTCCACATAATACACAGTAAACAATTTCATGAATCTTAAGAAGGTAACAAACTTGTACTTTTGTTGAACAATGATATCCACTGGTATTGTTATGGTTGTCTGTTCATTCATTTAGATTTGCTTAACACACAATAATTCTCACTTTAACAATCCCCATGTATGAAGAACATATTTACTTACAAAATTTCTTTGTCATATGAACATTCCCACTTGATTTCTTGTCCCTTTACTGTGCAAAGTCAAAACTGCCACCCTATTTCAAAATAGGCCTTAATCCTCTCGACTTAGTTTCAACACACAAGGTAAACCTAGACAACAAGTCACATAGTTTGAGACTAGTTCATAGGCAAGATATGTAGAATTTGGGAAGAGAATCATTTGAGAGTTCAACATTCCTTTACACCTACATGTGCATTTAATGAAATTAATCTTTCACGTCATCACAGACATATACGATATATCTAATTTCCCTACAAATTGTCAGTGTGAAACTCTCAGCCTTCATGCACATGAAAGAGAAGTACATACAATATGAGGCCTGACATTTTAATGTGTCTAGAACCTCATGCAATGAAATGATTGCCTTTGAACTGGACAACTGTCATTCCATTCCCCACTGAGGCAATTTCTCTCTTCAACACCTTACCTACATTTGTCTTTGGGCCCACTTAGCCTCTTATACAATGAGTACTGGTGTAATGGGAATATGCATTGTACAATACATTGAGTGGGACTGCACATAAAGCAGCCAAAGCATGATCCTGGTTGCTTACCTCTTTCTATTATTAAAATTAAGAAACGGTGGAGTTATACACCCACTTGTGCTCCAGGAAAATTACCTTTCATGTTTCATTATAAACATGTCACCCCATCTTACCCTCAACGATAAATCTGTGAAACAATTCTGAATCTGCATTAAATGCACTGTTTATAAGAGAAATTCCACATATTGGTCATTTGTGAAATCTGTTTGGACATGCCATGGCTCAGATGGTTGTCTCTGGTATCCCAGGCCAGACAATGTGAAACAGGGGGTGTACAAAGCGTCACAGAGCAGCTACTTCCCCAAGTACTTCAGTTTTTTCCTGTCACTATCACTCCACCAACACTCCACTTTCATTCATTCATTCATTCACTCGTTTATTCATTCTTCTATCGCCACTCTATATATAATCTCAGTAACTGACAGTTTCATAAAATAACACCCTTATGTGTGACATGAACAGTTGGTGATTTTGTCTCCATGCATGATCTCTGATAAACCCAGTCCATCTCTGAATGGTTACGGTGAAGACAAAAATCCGCATTTTAAATGGAAGCAATGAGAGGTTGAAATTTCCACTTTACTACCAATAATAAGATGACAATATGAAAAATCCCCATAGGCACGACTTCAATATAAAATCTCAAGCATGTGAGGCAATAAAGGTCATCCATCAAAATATGCATCCCAAAATATGTATGATGTTAAATCATTTAAAATATGCACCAGACAAACAGCTGTGTAGAAAGAATTCCCTCTAGAGGCACTGGCTGTTAAGAAATTGAGCACACTTAGAGAGTTGACAAATGATACTAACCAAGAAATTTTGTCTGAACGTGGTCTTGCATACAATCACTGCACACTGCAATCATGAATAATGTTAAGAGTATCGCAACTTCTTGAAATGTATCAATATCCTTGCCCATTATCTATTTCATATACTGTATCTACACGAATGAGAGGCAAATTTGGTGCTTAAACATGTGAGATCATCTTAAATTCGTATATGAAGCACCAAACTGGACAGCCCCAAATCAAATTGCTCCAAAGCAGACCAAGTGGAGCCAAACCAAGGTCTGCACCACCTAATTGTCAAGTGTAAACAGAAGAGAGAACAGTGCAGGACTAAAGTTAACTGACATAATCTTATTTTTTGGGACTTCATCCATTATCTAATTCTGTAAAGAAGCATGATGTTTCAGAAAACAGCTCTGTTTCAGTCTCAGGCATAGGACCATCTAATGTTGTGCGTGGACCCCTTATATCGAGGTAATCTCAGTCACTGAGCATACAGAAATGGTAAACTTGTTAAGATAAGCAACTTAGAACAGATCTAGGCCAAGGGTAGTTACAGGAAAATGGCTACTGAAAAATTAAAACTTAACTACAGGACTCAAAAATAAAACCTGGACAATCCACAAATTAAAAACTGTAAAAAGCCATCAACTATGACTAATCAGACCATAGACATAACACACATCCAGAAGACACATACCTAAAATTCTTTCTTTGTGGATTCAAGTAAGTTTATAAATCAAGAAATATAAATGTATTATACAGTCAATGTGGGTCATAATGGCATGCAGCGCAACTCACCAGAAAAGATTGTGAAGGGTTTTAAAGAAGCACTGTATATCCAATGCAGTGGATGAGACTGATGATATGTTGTGGGATGGCAGCAAAAAAGATGAGAATGTTAGCAATGATTGTGAAGAAAATTAAGGCAGTGCCTGTGAAGGTGGAGACAGTGACACTGGTTGATAGAGGTACGTAGAATCCAACATGCTCTGTGTATTAGGTGTACGAAATTAACAGCCAAATATTTTTACTTTGCAGATGTTTTCATTTGGAGGAGGGGGGGAGGGTAATCTTAGATCTGGATAAGTACACATTGTCCCTTGGCAGACGTGTTTTATTTGGGGGGTCATCTTGGATCATAGTCGTCTTGCATTCGGGTAAATATCTAAAAGAGATAATTTAAAGAATATGATGCTAGTATGCACTATAGCACCGGTGTGAAACTAGAATATGCTTACAACCTCTCTCCATCGTGTATGACCTGTGTTGAAAAGCTGATATTCAGCTCATAAAGAAATGTTACACTCAGAACCAGTAAGCTCCTCACTGTCATTATGACAATAAACGAATAAATTCCATCGAAAAACATCCACCCAATCAGAATCCAGCTGAGCATTCTACCTTCATCCTGTGTGGATTTGCTGACTATATTTCATAAGGTTTCATGACCAAAATTATGTCTGTATCTGCTACTTTTTTTCCATGCGTGCTACATGTCCCACAAAAATGAAGTAACAACGGGCTGAAATAAAATAAGTTTCTCCTTGCAAGTCTTCCACGGATCTTGTCTTCAGGACAATCCTACATGAAATATGACACAGTAGTCTTTACACATATATTTGGGGGGGAGGGGGCAAAATTGAATAGCTGCATTTCCAAGACATCTGTGGTCCAACCAAAAAAAAATCATAAACAGCTGCCAATGTTGTGATGACTGACACATGAACAGGATTGATGTTCAACAAGGTCTGAAATTTTTCATATGATCATAACCAGACTGGCTCTGGACCAACCCAACCTCCTATCTAATGTGCAGTGGGGACTATCCCCAGGTAGAATCAGAGCATGAAAGTGATCACTTACCTACATCCAGTGAAAATGTATGCACGAAGCTTTTACCCACTCTCCCACACACTGTCATAGTATGGTGCTTAGACCAAAGCATAACTTTAGTTTTACCTTTTGTAACCACTGATGGGTAAACATATATAAGGAACTTCAACAGTGAAACACACAGCACAACAAAAGTCACATGTTCTGGTCTCTATAAAATACAGAAATTCTGACCCAACATTTAAGGTTATGTTTCCAAACTCTCATACTGTCTACTACAGTAAATCCTTATTTATACCGTGAGTATATTTCTGAAAATCACAACACAGAAGAGCATTTTTTTCCTGTAAGAATTAAAAAACTCTAATCTAGTGAACAAAGGTTCCTCAAACTGCCAGCAAAAACAACTCCAAAGTCCTGACAATACTCATAAAAATTTGTCAACACTGAAGTCAAACAACACTGTTGGGAGAACACTAGAAAGAGACCTGCCTATACCTAAACACAATCTTTCAGTACAATAAAATTTTTCTAGTGCCTAAGCATTACACTATAATGGAATATAGGAAGCATGGTTGTAAAAGCTCCATTCATTCTAGACCTCCACATGAAACATAAATAAATGGTCACCATCAAATTCTTGCTGACTTAAAACCTAGAAAATGAGTTTCTGTTCCAAACTGAATAGAAAGCTGGGTGAAACCAAGCTCCAGTCTGCATGCATTGGTTCATGCCCCTATTAGGATTTATATGCCATTCATTCAGTCTACAGCCAGTTTACCTTATGGTTGAACTATTCCTGCAGGCTCAAGAAGTACACTATTTGCTGCTGTGGAGACACATCTCACTGTTTCAACTCATAAGAGACATGGCACTACGAGGGGGTGCTGATAAGTCCTTAGTCCGACCAGGAAGGAAACAATCTACAGCGACCAAACTCAGGATTTATTCAACATACTTCCCACAAAGCTCAATACACTTCTTAGCCCAATGCTCTAACTTTTGCAAGCCACCCAAAAAAAAAAAAAAAAAAAACAGAGGGTTTTCCATCCCACCTTTTTTCCGTGGCAGACAAAAGGTCGGGGGCCGGGCCGAGGGGGGGGGGGGGGGGGGGG
>Ga0123353_10008151_pt1 | contig 14269 bp, 4 predicted proteins | sample TergutLab28metaG_3_FD_92763 | JGI IMG/M metagenome (GOLD analysis project Ga0123353, IMG submission 92763) | Labiotermes labralis P3 segment gut microbial communities from Petit-Saut dam, French Guiana - Lab288 P3 | ecosystem: Host-associated > Arthropoda: Insects > Digestive system > Gut ... | reverse complement strand
TAGAGGGGGTCCCATTTTTTATCTTTTTAACCTTTTCCCTCCAAAAGGTCCCCCCCCCCCCCACCCACACACAACTACCTGTTTATTAGACATTACGGAAGAACGCTTGGTTCCGTAAAGTCTACAGAAGGCTGAACACAGGTGTCTACAGACAAGGGGATGATTTTGGTCTGTTGAGCGACTGAAACATTGTAAACAGCACCCTAAAGTTACCAACCATACGTAAGGTCATACTGAAGAAACAGGCAGTGCTGTGGTGTAAAGTTTGGTCACAGGCATAAAATTTCAAATGAATTTGGCAGTTTTTGACGTTCAGGTGACCGTGTATCATGATAAATTCTTTTAATAAAACAAACTAGATGCACTGATTTCTCAAATTTATTTTTGGAATTAAACTCTACATGTTTCGGACAGTTCCTCTGTCCATCATCAGGAATTTTTCACTGGGCACACAGCAATGGTATATGTCAGCAAACCTGTACGACATATACCATTGCTGTGTGTACAGTGAAAAACTCCTGATGATGGACAGAGGGCCTGTCCGAAACATGTAGAGTTTAATTCCGAAAATAAATTTGATAAATTAGTGCATCTAGTTCGTTTTATTATAAGATATTTGGCAGTATTCTACTGGGAGGAATGCGTCAACTGATATTTTTACAATTTGCATAATGCCTTTACAATGAAAATCTTCCCTGTGAAATGCAAATGTCCTTTAAATTCACGTACATTATATGTAAGAACTGAATTCCTAGACAGCAACAAAGCTGTTTCTCCATTCCAAATTATTCAATGATATTTATGGAAATAACTTTTTAAACTAACAATTATACAGAACGCAAACGACAGATAATTTTTTAAGATCAAAACAGCTGGTACATAGCTACCATTTTGCTGGAAAATGTTTAAGTATGCAAGTATGGCCAACTGCCTGCTACAAAAAAGAAATTCCTACCGCGTGACATAACAGTTACGCCATCCATGTTCAAGGGTCATAACTGATAACCTTAAGTTTTCCTGTAATGTTTTCTCCTCAAGTACGTCTGTTGTCCAAGTGGCAGCTTAAGATGGTTTTCCCGTTCAGAATTCTGGGTGCAAAGGTGCTTCCCCGTCTGAACGGTATACTGGTTTCACTACTCCAAAAATGTCAAAGGAAAAACACAAATCACGAATCTTCTTGAGCTGATCGCGTTTTTCAATGGAATAAACTTGCGTTAGTTTATGCAAGTCATTATCTTGAGTTTTCTATGGAAACAGCAACTGGACACTCCGCTGATGACATCACGCATTGCCACAAGGTTGTGTACCCATCTCTTCTGGCTCAGACAGGAGTCTGGCCATACACCTCACGTCACTTCCGAAAGATGTTTTGTTTCTACTCTCCGGTAAACCCTCAGCACTCCCTTTTAAAATCATATAGGGGAATCACAAGTGACACTGCTCATTCTTCGAATTAAAGCCGGGGAACTTTCCGTGGGTACTGGAACCTTCTAAAAAGACAGATCCCCAATCCTTGAAATTCCAGTGGCTGCTTTATTAGTATACATTTAAACACATTCTGCCCCCATACTGCATTATATGTTCTGTAATATTCTCAGAAGGTACGGGGACTGTTTCACTACTCAGCACTAGCTGATAAAGGTAGTACTGGAGGCGAAGAATGTGCGGTAGGGAGAAAGAATATTCCCCCGGCACCACCGGATTATTGTCTATAATTTGGTACGTACCCGGGGAAATCCCCTAACCGGCCAACTAGATCAAGGTTTTTGTGGTTTTCCTTGGTCCTACGGGAAATTCCGAGTCGGTACCCGAAACCCACGTTGCATTGCTTGCTTGTATTGCAGCCCTCCCAACATTAACTTCAAAATTTGCGCCAAAACGCTGCCGTCTTAATGTTATCAAAATCTCTTCATACCGCGGCCTTCCAAACACAAAGTTCGACATAATGTTCGACTTCTTTCACCTGGTGCATACTCCAAAAGTCCATTTCGCATCGGCTTTCTTTACTTCCCAAATTGTCTCCATCCTACCACACTACAGAAATCCGCTTCCCATCACTTTCATCTTCTTCACTTTCCAACGCTCTGCCCTGCCGCCTTTAACCTACCACGCTATTACTTCAGATAAAATCCTACTTCTGTTCGCGTCTGTTCCAATTCAGAATTGCCGGTCTTCTAAATATGAAACACTCAAGACCCTGAATACAGCGGTGGATGTATTTATGAATATTTATTCGAAATGTCCTCGGTTCGAATCTCGGCTTGGACACCGACTATCCTAAGGATTATGCCGTTCTCTTCAGTGTTTCCAAGCAAATGCCCGGGTATTAACTTCAACGACGCCACGATCGATTCCTTCTACATTCTTGCTATTTCTTCTCGCACAAACACCCAAAATTTCATGGCGTACAGACAGAGTCACTGCCATTATCTTTAAGAAAAACACAAAGTAAAGAATTCAGAAGGTTAGTTTAAACATCTGGTAAAATAATATGAACGGGATATCGGCCCATCGCACAGCCACGACCCCCACTGGAAAACCGAAAACAGAAACACCCGGACATCAAAATCGCGATTAGCAATCGAATCTCTGTCACTGAGTTTTAAAACCACAGGATTTGTCCCTGCGATTGGCCCAAATTACATTATACGTCCTAATAATATTCACAGGATACTTATTATTTTTAAGCAACCCCATGTACCAGATCATCATGCTCTATTTCCATCAAACATTATAATTTTACGTTTGGTAACGCCACCGTTATGAGACGTAATTTAGAGGAGTACGTCGAATGTAGCCAAAATATACAAACGCCCAATTCTTATCTAAATATAGGTTACACATGTGAGTTTGCTCCACGTGACTTGAAGCACGTTGTGGTAGGTTTCATTTCACTGACGTCACACAGGATGACACACTTGACTTGTTTAATCTTGCAAAGTGCTTAAATGAATGCAATGTAACAAGGATATATCACATGGTAGACGGAGACTCCAACAGTTGCAGTATTACAGGAAGCTTTAAATTAGCTTTGAAATTCCACCTATAACACGTAATGAATACGATAAAAAATAATTAAAGTTTTTTTTCTTCTTCTTCTTATTCTTCAATCTTTTGATTGGTTGGCAGCTTTCATCTGGAACTGTCGCAAGCCATTCTCTTCATTGCTGTATAACTGTCAGCTTCTGTGTTTCTGGCGACTTCTTTAAGTACTGTAGTCGAGTAACAGCACCTCAAGACTGTAGTCGAGGTCTTCCCACGGCCTTTTTTTTTGCGGATATTGTTCCTTGAAGGATGTTCACTACAAACTCGTTATGGCTAAATGTATTTTTTAAAATGTTTTAAAGTAATCTTTCTCTTTCGCCCTTTGAAAAACTTCATCATTCATACCTGTCCATTTTATTTTACCATTCTTCTCCAACAACATGTTTCAAATGCATTTACTAGCCTCTCTTCTTTTTTTCCTAGGGCCCATGTTTCTGATCTATAAAGAGCGACACTCCAAATAGAACGTTTTATAAGTTTCTTTTCCATTTCCAAACTACGGTTATTCGAAAACAGTAGTTGCCTTTTATTATTAAACTTTATTGTTTAATAACAAAGTTTATTTTAAAATTTGAAATTGTGGCAGACTTTATCCTGTTTTACATAACCATGTGAAAACACAAAAATATTTGTAAGCCATCAATAAACATGCTTTTCAAATCTGCTGATTCTTACTGCGCTGCCATTCGACCTCTTCCGAAGAATCATCATGTGGCTTGAATTCCGTAATTGCATTACTATATTATACACCGTAAAATTTCCTAGTGGTTCCTTTAAGAAGGCGATTTGGCTATTCGAAATAAAAAACTGAAATTTAATATAACGCAGTAAAACCGTGACGGTTAGGTTACTGTAGACACCTGCTGATAACACTTCAGGTGAAACTTCAATGCCAAAGAAACCACAGAACTTCGAAACTATGTCGTATTAAATTTGTACAAACATTCGTTTTATTAAATTTCTTAGGTCTCTTTGTTGTATGAAAGCCTAAAGGATAGAACTCACAGAACAATAAATCTGCCCGTGGCTTTGGACGGACGTTAAACTTCGTCTCTCGCATTAAGGGAAGAATAAAGGCTAAGGGTGTTCAAGTATACGGTGCTGAGGAACGTATCTTGTCCTGAGGAAGAGAAAGTAAGAGGAGCTTCAAGATTCGTACTGCTCACACAACATTAAGTTGACCAAATGAAGGGAGATGAGGTGGACGGGGCGTGTGGCGTGTACGTGGGTCTGCTCGAGCAGCTTCCCTCATTCCGGACGCATAGCCTGCTGCCCTGCACCTGACCGCCGACCACCAGCAACCAAGTCATTACAGACCATATGCGGTAATAACACATGTATAGTCTCGAGCTCCTGATGATGGGCATATAAGTGCCCGAAACATGTTGAGCAGATTACAAGTGCAATAAATCATTCAGTAGCATCTAGTTGCTTTTCTTCTCTACGCATATACAACGGTGCACGTATAAACATACATCAAATTCACATTAATGAATATTCGGGTTAGTTATAACGATATTAACAGTCAGTAAGCTCTGCTGAAATAAAAAGAATATTTCTTTATGCCAGATATGCGTTATTATTTGGAATCGAAGAGTTTAAAAAGCGACGAACTGTAGTAATAAATGCAGACGGCTCACTCATTCAACATTCATTGCAAAGTTCTGGTTCAAAGTTGAATATTAACGAGTATATTACACTCCCAAATTTCTTTCTTTCTTACTCCGACCTCTTTCTACCTACTAATTGTAGGTGTACGGGATTACTGTTGTACTTCATCACCCTCATCCACACACACACACACACACACACACACACACACACACACACACGCTCGGTACGACTCTTCCAGAAGAGGAATCGGCACGACGCAGAGACCTCTACCTGACGACAAACGACACTCTCAAAAGACAGACGTCCACGTCCCCATCGGGAATCGAATCCGCAATTCCAACAAGCCAGCGGACGCTGACCGACGCCTTAGACCGTGCGGCCACCGCGAACGACACGCTCCTTACTTCCTTAGCCTTCCTTAGCAGATGCAAGTATACAATACTTATGTTTCGTATTTTACCTCGCAAGACGAATATGGCAATGAATCAGTTCTTAACAGGCTTTTTATAGTAACAGCCGTACTTTAAAGTCTTGAACTTTGTTATCCAAGAAATAACACTTAATTAGTATCGAAAAATCTGCAACAAGAAGGGCGGGGCTATGGAAATAAACACAAAAACACGTGAACGTAATTGGGCCGGGATAGCTAGTTGGTACACCGACTAGCTAACAGCTCGACGATCTGGGGATCGAATCCCGGTGGGGAGACGAAGTTTTCCGCACCCCTCCAGATCGGCCCTGGGGCCCACCCAGCCTCCTATACAATGGGTACCGGGTCTTTCTCGGGGGGCACAGCGGTCGGGGCGTGGCGTTGACCACCCACTCCCGCCTAGCGCCGAGGTTAAGGAAAGGGTAGAGCTATACTTCAACTCCTCATCTGGGCCTTCGTTGCCTGTTATAGGGTGCATTTTAACTTTACCTTTTAACATGAACTTCATGTAAAATATATTTCATTTTCACATGTTTCCGCCTCAAAGGCTGCAAGATGTTGCGCACAGCACCAAGCTGATTATTCTCCCGCGCTGAATCACTATTTCCATTATGAAGTTTGCATTTAAATCGTATGTGCTGTACTAATTCACACTGTCCAACAGCCTACTGCGCACGAGAAAATTCCTGTGGTTTCGACTTAACATAAGCTGTTATACTTTTTAACAGTTCTTTGAAACCTTTCCTTCTTGAAAGGTAAAAAGCAAAGCAAACACTGTACTGGCCTGGACAGGCCCTGAGGGTTTCAGGAGGTTGAGGCTCCCAGATTTCAAGACAATCGGCACATGAAGGTGGTAAGGTTGTCGGCCTTACTCACCGGCCGCCTTTACCCCAAGGAAATATTCCTGGTACTCATTTCTGTTAAAGGCTGAGTCAACCCCAGGGCCGTAGTGCGGCAGGAAGGATTATGTCAACGAAAAATTCCAACGACACCATCGGGAATCGAACCCGCGACCTTCCGGCTTGTAGCACAGTGCCTTGACCAACTGCGCTACTGCGTACCCCCCTTTTTTGTTGACGAATGCAATAAAGTCTCTCCACGGATTTCTGCTGCTTGTTTTATGCAGTAGCATTAAACAGCAAGACCGGATGACAAGTGGGTTTCCTGAATAGGAGTTACTGTAATTTAATTTACGACTTTTACAGAAGTATGCCTTTACCTGCGCCGCTTTTCATGCAACTCATCCTTGCTCAACAACCACAGAAGTCTTGCACTGAACTTCACCGACATAACTCGACATTTGTGTAAGTAAAGATTTCATTACTGCGATTTTCAAGAAACTCACAAGTACTCGATAAATCATATTATTATAATATTACTATTATTTATTGCAATTGAGTTTTCACTCGGTGGCAGCAGTCCTTGTATTAGTAACAAATAAATATACATAAACGAAACAATAAAAAAAACACAGTACAAACAATACAAAACACAGTAAATACATGTACACATATTACCAAAACATCCACACATTACAAAACCCACACATACACACACCCACACAAAACCCACACATACACACACCCAAACAAAACCCACACATACACTCACATATTACAAAACAAGTTAAAACAACCACAGTCCAAGATGCACACCAAATAAAATAATCACAGTACAATCAAGTACCCTCAGTATAAGGTCACCCTAATGTACATTGTCCTTTTGTCCCCAAGAACTTTAGCGTAACTCACTTCACTTCACTTCAAAACAAAGTCACTTCATATAAATCACGTCAGTTCACTCCACATCACTACACTTCACATCACTTCGCTTATTTACACTCAATCCCCACTTGAATTCCCTTGCTTGTAACCACATTCTTAACACTCTTTCCTGTAACCAAAGAAGAAGAATGTAAAGAATGCGAGAAAAATTCCTTTTACCCCCTTAAGTAAAATAATCTCTTCACTTACACCGATTTTCAGGAAACTCATAATTGCTCAAGACATAAAGTGGAGATTGCCTGTATAGAATTTTATCTAAATCAGTAAATAAATACGGATTTTGCGAGGACAAATTCGCCATGAATAAAGTACAGCTGTCACTGAGATGATTTTCACAAAAACTCGTGCATGCTTGATACATTTTTTTTTCAAGAACTCGTGAACAGTATTTGATAAAAATTAAACGACTGCTTTAGTCGCTGACGGATGGACAGAGAAACGAACATGGTCACCACAGAAGGTGTTCATTTTTAGGCGCGTTTGCAATATTTCAAAAAGCGGCTCTTAGCTTCCTCATGTGTGTATGTCCGTCTGACCGTCCGTCTGTCCACATGAAACAACTCGGCTCCCACTGGACGGATTTTCATGAAATTTTATATTTCACTATATTTCGAAAGTCTGTCGAGACACTTCAAGTTTCATTAAAATATGACAAAATTAACGGGTAATTTACGTGAAATCTGATACACATTTATAATCATATCTCGCCCAATTCTTGTAGAATGATAAATGGTTCGGATAATAGTTGTAGATAAAATCAAAACACATATTTTACGTTCGATAACTTTTTTTCAGAAAATCGTGCAATTTATATGATAATGTGGAGAAATATGGTAGAGGCAGACGCGCCACAGATGACAGTATAATACGACGCATGCGCTTTGCATGCCGGATAACTAAAGCTACGTATAAACCCGCAGAATATGTAATAATGTTTGCTTTTCCATGTCAACAATGGTTACGCGAACGCGCCTCAATATTACGTTACACGTACAGTACATTGCCTGCCTTGTTACTTTCAGAACGCCTAGTAACCACAAGACACCCGCTTTCTCTAGCACACTTCCTTAAATCTCCAAGAAAATTATCTCTTTACTAAACCCAAAGGTTTGTCAATGACAACACTTCAGCCATTGAACCCAGCACTAATCAGATGAATTCGGTCCACAACTTCAAACCAGCTTCTCTAAGATCCAGTTTACTGTTAATCTTCCAGCTCCTTCCATAACCAAGAGAAGTGGTTTAAACTTCTCACTTACATTCTGGATGTGTCCAGTTCGAATTTCGATCGGGACATCGAAAATACTCGCTTAGATTTTTTTTATGATTTGCCTCAGAACTCTGAAGTAACTAAACGGATAGCATCGTGGAATAGACCAATGTCGCTTCCTGCCTAACACAGCAGGTCTTTGTTATACTTGGTCATTTGGGACCAGACAAACGCCACTTCAAGCAAAGACCCTTCCAGCGGAGAATTTATGCCCATACCCAACAATGCAGGTTTTGCGACGGTCCGATCCCTCACCAAGGGTCCTGCCAAGTGTGTCTCATTCAGAGTGATCAGGTTCAACAATAACCATCTACACCTACAATGCGTAGACAGAAGAGGTGAGTCTAATAAATAAATAAATAAATAAATGAGTACGTAGTGTACACAGTTCAATGCTCAGGTCTGCTAGCTCATTATATTAACAGATTCAGTGCAATGCGAAGCTTAACGCTTTGTAATGAATGAGAATATTTTTTCCGTTTGCGTTAATCTTTCTTTCCAACAATGAGCATGCGTAACATTCCTTGTAACATTGACATGTCGGACAATAACGTAAGATCGCCATATATTTATCCATTTAAGGTAAGGAATCATTCCTCAAATATTTGCTGATAATGCTTCGACAATTATCGTGACTTTGTCTGTGGTTAGTGACATGCCGGCGGCAAAGAACGCTGACAAATAACCGATATCAATTATTACCTAGCACAGAATGCAGAAAATGACAGAACTAATATTTGCACACAATGCACTATATATTTACTTTATGTGCTTTACACGATCACCCTTTTTAACTTGTATATCCCGACGCGCTCAGTCTGGTAAGTGATCCCCTTTCAGGAAACGGGTGTGGTTCACCGAATCACATTTAGTTTTAGTTGTTTCTTTTTTACTTGTTGTTTATTTACTCATTTTATTCTTGATATAAAATGAAAGGCTTTCTGAATCTAGTTAAACAACTACATCTTTTTTTTTTTTTTACTAAAATAACAGTCACTTTCAATCCCTCACTCACACTGTTCTCGTACGCGACTAATTTCCTTACTGCACTGCTAGCGTCTGTTGTCCGCTGCTAACGTTTTCTCATTTAAATCTCTCCCCATACAACTCCTCCTACCTATCGCCAACGGTTCCGGAACATACGTTGACAGACTGGTATAAGGAATACAGATTGCTCTAGCCAAGTCATTTGCTTCTACTTCACGGCTGCACTGTTCAGAAAATTCACTGCCCAATATCGTTCTGGTACAATTATTAACACTAGTGAATGAAATAACTTACACCATCGGCGTACATTCCGACATAACAGGCGAACTACAGAATTCCAGAAAATCCCATATCACGATGTAAAATGTGAAATTTTCACACGTCAATCTTTGTTTACGCTTCAACACAATATCCTGTGAGACGTGCCTGTTAGAGCTCGCAGTGAGAAGTAACTTTGGCTTTTTGATCGTCAGAAGGATGTGGGCGCAGAATTTAATGGATTTCATTTAAAACGTTTGACTCAACACGAATTTGCTTCAGCAGACTCGAGGCCCAGCTCGAGAAAATTGGTAGAGTTAAGAGCAAAAATACAGTAGAGCTCCAAGCCGGTACACCCAAAAACAAACATCCGCAATGCCTTCGCCCTTATTGCAGTCAGGCAAAAACAGACTCATGTCAGGTTTCTCTCGAGACTGGTGTGTTGAAGAGCAACAAACCCCATTTGGGAATCCCAAAGTGGAAACCGCACAAACTTTAGAAAACAAGTGAAGGTGACTCGGACTGATTACTCCAACTATGTGAGTGGGTTGTACAACAGGTTCGAAAATATCCCTTTGTGGCTCGAACATTCCTTTCAGTGATTTGACAATTGTGGGTTACCACCTAACAACAACCCACAAAGTTTCAATTCTTGCAAAGACCAAAGTCCTGATTCTCTGACATTTTGGCGCCGAATTTGAAAGGATCGTACTTTAGACCACTCTTCTTCACTGATCCATTCACTGGGGACGGCTCTTTGAGGATGTATGAAAAGCAAGCTTTTGCCACTGTGTTAAAGCCAGAAGACATGTCCGGGTAAAATTTTATGTAATAACCCAACACTGACTTGGGAAGACAGCTCTCTTTCAAAGTTCATCTATATCTTGTCTATTACAAGTAGACCCTCTTAGGTGCCTTGTCTGTACAACTTCTGCCTGATCGGGTGTACAGGAAAGGTGTTCTGCGCAGTTTGTTGGGCCGGTTACTCATATCGGATAATAATAACTAGTGTCACCTTCATCATAACCAAATAGTGAATGAGGACATATGCACAAACAGGTTTAGTAGCCAGGCTATAACAGCAAAAATAAACCTACTCTTCACGCTACATTTCGTACTACGCTGACACTATGCTTGTACATACACGTCCATAAGTCTTTTCTTTTCTTTTTGTGTACCGAAAGAGGTGCTAACTTGAAACAGATCGTTCTCTTTAACAATTTGCTGCAAGAAGTTTCGCCTTACGTACACTCACAAATAAAGTTCCTGATGAAATCTGGTGTTCCTTTAACACACCCATGAGAGATTCTAAATCGCAGGATATCTTCACTATATATATATTACGGTGCTGGTTATTTTTATCTTTGTTGTTTCAATACATTTTCTTGACTAGGTTGAAATCCTTTCTCCTCAAGTGTTACGAAACACAATCAGGGATTCAGACCCTGTGTTTCTCTCTGAAATGCAGCTTTTCGAAACTGTTTATTTTTGTAAGTGGTAAAGCCGATTCTAGAAAACGTAAACATCGAATAAGTTCTTTAACGCACCGATATTCAAGCAAATGTTATTTGCTATGGGCAGATATTTGACCGCTAAACTCTGAAATCGTGACTTTTTTTAATAAAGTAAACTTGAAAGAATACTGTCGATTCAACAAACACGTACAATTGAATATTAAAACGAAGGCGTACTGAAATACTATCAATTTCTTACAGAGCTAATAAAATCTATAATAATATTGCTCTTCAAAATTAACTTTATGGAACTGGAGGTGCAGGTTTTCTAATTCTTGTTCAACATCTGTAATTTTTTGGGTTGAGGTAACTGAACCTCCTTATTCAGATTTAGCAGTTTACTTTTCTTCTTATCTTATCAAAACAAACTTATAAAATCTAACATGTATTCAAGTAGTCAAGGATAGTCCTCAGTCTTATGTAACCCGAAGACTGCTGTTCACAACAGCACGCCCTTGAACCCTACCCTACGCGAGACGAATATATTCAAAAACCTCAAAATTATCCATTAAGCATATTATAATATTATCTCCAATTTACACCAAGGTCTTACAACTGGCCACTTTGCCTTCACGTTTACCGACTAGAGGCTGTGTATGTACAGTACCTCGCAACACTCCCATCCGATTGCATCACTTTTGTACAGACACCTACAAGGTTTTTACAGACCCATTCTGGATTTGTATGACTTCTCGTCTGTCATTTTTACACATTTTCTGTTCTTACGGTATCTAACTGACTTGATATTTAACACAATTTCATAGATACAGATTTATGTCATGAACTTCTTCAGTTTAGTACGTTTAAATCCTGTTCACTCTCTCTTCATTCTCTTTAAGTTTCATGTCATGGAGCATTCTGTAATATTCACTAAACGCAATAAATTCTCGTAATAGATTGTAAAATGGACAGTACATAAAATTATGACAAATAACGACCACGAGAACCTAATGATAAGCCAACAAATGTTCTTCCGGTGTTACAATTTCAGCATGTTCACTTTTTGATTTTTCAGAAAGACATAGCAAAAAATTGGAATCGCTAATAATTCTATGTGTTGTTTACAGGGTGTTCTAAGTGACAGAATAATAAGCGGGGATTGTGGCCTCACCGTTCACCAGATCTCAACCGTGAAATTTTTGTATTTGTGAGGGACGACTAAGGGTGAATTTTACAGTGATAACTCTCAAACTGAAGACGATCTGAAAGAAAGAATTCGGGATACAGTGTAGCCAGTATCCTTCTGATCGCGGAAACACCATGGTTTCAAGGCGCCAAATACAAGATGATTTTCAAAATATTGTAATGTCACATGTTCCAGAAGTAACTACATTTACAACACTTCGAGAAATTTGCATGCAATGTTTTATATAAAACAGTAATGTCCCATTTCATTCACACTACAGGTACGCGTCCATGCGAGAATTGAATTCCACCTTCATCAGTTAGCACCAATTCTGCCTCCCATAAATCCAGCTCCTCGTCCGTACTTCAGGTTTACGTGGAGATCCGCACCCTGGTTCACGTGAGAGGCGGTTCTAGGTGTGGAGGATATACCCTGTGAACAGGCTAACGGGGCTCTGGTATAGCCAAGCCAAGGTGGAAGGTACGGTCCTGAAGGCTACAAGGAACTGGGATAGTAATAGCAGTGTCGTAAACGGCCCCCATGTGGAACCAGGCCGCACCCCATTCTATGTACATTGTATGTGGGTGGGGTTCCGTGGACGGCGACCATATTTCCCCCTGTTGAGTGGGAGCGCTCCTTAATTGTGACTCTGACAGATGGGAACGAATGAATAAACCAATGACTCTGGAAACGGAGCATCTCCCTCCATAGGGGCCCATTGGCAGACCACGGAGTGGGGGGGGGGGTCCTTTGAGAGGAATGTGAGATTTCGTTTTATTGTTAATCAGTAGCAGGGCACTCTTCGCAACATAACCTTACACAACACGGTATGCTGCCACAACACACTATTAATACAAAGAAGTTAATCAGTGACTAATTTTAATGTGACTTTAGTAAGGTAAATAGAGCTCCCTGATGATGGCCTTAGGACCGAAACATGTCGGAGTAATTTTAGTGTTTTAGTGTGTAACTTTTATATAAGTGCATTAGTTTGTGTTTTAATTGAATTAGAGTAAAGTCGTTAATAATTTTACAATGCACTGTTTTTAATTTTAGGTGCGTAGAGGAACACACAGAAGCTTAATGCTAAAGACAAGGCTGTTAACGTAAAGTGTAACTACGTTTCAAATGTCAAGTATAGAAGTGTCAAAGATGAAGTAAAGCTGATAAGATACGAACAACACTGAACGCTAAGTAAAAAAAAAAGTAATCAGGTCTAGAATATGAAGGCTTTTTGCAAAATATCGAGTTCGGTTTTGTGACCCCCTTTTAACACAATGCCCTAGAGTCGGCGTGTATTTCAAAGTCGTGGTGATTCGGTCTTCTTAAAGACAACAGTATCGAACAGACGTTGCGGAGTTACCGACAAGATTTATTCGTTTACTTGTTGTTAACAATGCAACGCGAAATACAAAAGAAGCAAAAAAAAAACGTGTTTCTAAGGAAGGAGTGGAATAAGGCCCGTTATATGCGAACTTACGAAAGGGATGAAAATTTGTTGGGTCTCCGTACCTTCTGATAACCTTGAATGACAATCCAGAGCGTAAGATATGTGTTATTTATCAACAGACCTATACGTTAGCCTTTTATAAGACTGTGTGATTTCATACTAATAAATAATTCTACAGTTTTAATCAAGTATAATACACATCTTATGTTTTTGTACCGTGCATTGTGGTACAATTATGTAATGTAAACCAACAGAAGGCACATTTTTTAAAATTAATGTTTTAATTCAATTTGGTTCACGAAGAATTGAATTAAAACATTAATTTTTAAAAGTGTGCATTTTTTCGTTTACGTTGCATAATTATAGTTCACATGTTGTTTAAAAAGAACATTAAACGCTTCTCAATGTGAGGAAAGAATAAACTTACGACGTTTGTCCAAATAGTATCCGGATTGGAATTGTGGTGGTTGTTCACTGGGTGGCATGTGTTTGCAACCAGTCTTGACATGTTCGTACGTGTCTTAGCAACTCATGACGCAAGTTGCAAGTGGCTGCGTTTGTTCAGCTGGCTGTAGTAGGTCGCGGAATTAACACGTGCGTTTATGTCATAGCGATTTTTACGACGTGTGGAAGTACCGAACAATGCATTTGCATCAAGTTTTGTTTTAAAATCGGAAAAGCCGCAAAGGAAATGTATCAATTATTGCAGCAAGCATACGGTGAAGATGCAATGGGTCGTACACAAGTGTTTGACTGGTTCCGTCGATTTAAAGAGGGTAGAACCTCCGTTG
>Ga0123353_10008149_pt1 | contig 14271 bp, 8 predicted proteins | sample TergutLab28metaG_3_FD_92763 | JGI IMG/M metagenome (GOLD analysis project Ga0123353, IMG submission 92763) | Labiotermes labralis P3 segment gut microbial communities from Petit-Saut dam, French Guiana - Lab288 P3 | ecosystem: Host-associated > Arthropoda: Insects > Digestive system > Gut ... | reverse complement strand
TGGCTTCGCCGACTTTTTTATCTTCCGAAGACAGCCCCCCTGTCAGGTAGCCGAGTGCCTGTTTTTTTAATGTTTGAAACGAGGTTGGCAACCTGTTTCTGAAAAACTTGTTAGCGGACTGGATGTACCCCATGAGTGCGTTGCAATACTGCCGGGAAACCCCACGCTCAACGAATTTATCCTGCAAAAAGAGGAAGTGTCGAGTGTCCAGTATATCGACCGGCTGCCCAGCATAATGTTGCAAGAGGATTCCGATGGCAGTCTTGATGCTACCATAATGACCGGGATCATGCATTTCTGCATAATCTAGGTATGCAGAACCGAGAACATCGACCGAAACCTGCTGGGGTTTGGGGGATAAACATGCGGGATCGGTGAGTACCTGAATTTGGATTCGCCGAAAATTATCATCGGCTTCGGGGGTTCCGGTGCGTCCAAGCCGGATTTTCTCCTTGTTTACATAGACGCAATCGTAAGCACCATCTTTGCGGACTTGGAGGATTCTTGGAGATTTTGGAGCATTTTTCTTGTTCATTGTACATTCCTTTCAACGGTTTGACCTCCAAATTGGAGGTTTTGGTGTTAAAACGATTGCACGATGCTCTCTGTTCTCACATACCTAACATCTGATTTTTATTATACTTACGTCATAGCCCTCGGTGGGAGTCGAACCCACAACCTCAGCATTACGAATGCTGCGCTCTGCCAGTTGAGCTACGCGGGCATTGTCAGAAATATAACGATAAAGGCATGATAATGGTCTCCAAAAAAATGTCAATGGGCGATTAATGGGAGAATTGATAGTCAATGGGCAATCAAAATTCTGCCCGATGCTCATCAGGATCGGCAAAGGACACGGCTTTGTTTTGCTCTTGCTTTTCCTGCTACATGCCTTACGGACTGATCCGTACCGTTGCCGTTCTTTGATAGAGGTTGTTTTGTCAGGAAGACAAGGTACAATGAGGTCTTGTGCAACGGTATGAAAATACGGTGCCCCCTTTTGGAAAAGATTTGCTCGATTACGGTCTTGAAAACACAACTCATTAAACTATGAAAACGATTTCTGTATCTGTGCTTTTTTTTCTGCTCGCCTTCGTTTCAATCGGAGTTTCTTTCGGCAACGACTCGAAACCGATTTATCGGTTCGATATTTCCGAGACGACTCGATTCGACCGAGGTAAACCGGAGCAAGTTCGGCAATTTTGGGACACATTGCACCTGGTCGCGTCGATTCAGGGAATCGTCAATAAAAACGGTGCAATCCTCTTCGTGCGAGCAAAACCGAGCGTCGATGATTTCTGGTGGAATGAACTCCGCAAAGAGGGCAACTGGCTTGCCGACCGTCCGGTTGTAAACCTTGAATCGCTCGATCAACTCCTCAAAACCTTTGCTCCACATCTGAAAGGAGCCGTCGTCTATTGCGAAAAACCATGGTCGCTTTCCAACGTTGCCTCGACCGTTGCCGGTGTCGAAAACCGTGTTTGTCTGCGATTCGACTTGGACGAAAGTTCCGTTTATCAGACGACTTTGCGTTCCGGTCTGGATTTTGTCAAACCGGAAAACACGTTGTTCCTCTGTGATGCAAACGGTAATCCGATCTTTACCGGCGAACTAGGAAAACCTCTTCCGAAAATCACGCCGCTTGACAAGGAAGGGGACGAACATCTTTCCGTTGGGAGTGCCAAGTGCGACACTTATCTTTGGGCAAAACGAAATTATCTTGATACTCGCAAAGTTTCACGACAAGATATGTCCTATTACCTTGATTCTTATTGGATTACGATGCCCGTCATGGATCCGTGGGAAAATACGCTTGTCAATCATGATTTCACGATTTCACGGTCAGGTTTCTTTTTCGAGTTGCACTGCTGGGACGACGAAACGCCGGTTGATGACCCGGGGCAACCGTTGGGAACTGATTTGGCAACCATGAAAGCAATCCTCCAGTCGATGCACCGAAACGCCGAGGGGGGCATCATCGCTATTCATGGTTTCACCCCTTGGGTGTGGAAATACACCTCGCATGGTCAAGCGGGTTCCAAACACGAACCCGTTCCGACGGAATGGGAAAGTGCCAGAATTTTCTCAGCGTATAACGCTTACATTGATGCAGATGCGGTCGGATATTCTGCACTCGCCAACGCTTCGTTCTATCAGCATTACCCGATGGAGGAACACTATTCGCAACCGCCCCGACCGACCGTTGAGTCGCTGAAACAGCGAGGACTTATCGACGACAACGGCAAAGTCGCTGAAAAAGCGTACATCACATTTTACATGGGAGATTATGATTCTGCGCCGTGGTTGACGACATGGGTTCCGATTTTGTGGAACGATCCGGCACGGGGAACGATTTCGTGCAATTGGGCATTCAATCCGAATTTGGATCAGCGTGCGCCCCATGTTTTGGATTTTGTACGGAAAAATGCGAAAGAAAATGACTGGTTCATTTCCGGCGACAACGGAGCGGGCTATTTGAATCCGGGAATGCTCACCGCTCCGCGACTTGACCCGGAGATTCCAGACGGCTGGGACGCTTGGACGGAGCATAACCTCCGCTATTTTCGCAAATATGATCTTGACATTGCGGGCTTTGTGATCGACGGGTACGCTCCCGGAATGGGGGAAAAAGGGTTGAAGGCATACGCCCAGTTTTCTCCGCGCGGTCTGATCGGACATGTTCACATTCCCTACATGCAGGCGACTGATGGCATGTTCACGATTCCAATGCGGCATGATCTTTACGGCGAACCGGAAAAGGCAGGCAAAGAACTATCGGATCATTTCGTTGCCGAACGACAGCCGGGCAAGCCACATTTTCTACCGATCCGAACGATATTGAAAACACCGAGTTGGCACAAGACAGTTATGGAAGAAACGATCCGACACAGTGGCGAGGACAATGTCGAATTCGTTGATATTTATTCCTTCTTTTTACTGATGGAGCGTTATCACCAGTCGCTCCAGCCATAAATTCAATCGCCCCCTCTTTGGGGGGCATTTCAATCCCAGTCGTTGTTTTCCTTTCGTCCTTGCTTTTTCTGTGCGTTTTTTTCTTTGTTTTCCAAACGCCGACGGATGGAACTTTTTGTCGGCTTGGTCGGTTTCCTCGGCTTCGGAATTTTGCTTGCTTCAAGAATCATCTTTTGGAGTTTTTCCAGACAATCCTCTCGGTTTTTCAGTTGATCACGAGTTTTTTGACTCGTAATCAAGAGATCGCCCTCTTTGGTGATATACGAAGGAAAAAGCATTTCCAACCGTTGGAGCACTTCGGGGGAAAGCAGTCCGCTCTTTCCCGGATTCCACCGTAATTGAGCCTTGCTGGAAACCTTGTTGACGTTCTGCCCTCCCGGTCCGGAACTGCGGACAAACGTAAACTCCAACCGTTCCGACGGAATGTGCATTTGAATGATACTGCCAACGACGGCAGGTTATTGTATCACATTCGTGCTTTTCGTGCCGTTCCCAATATGGTACAATGAGATAGTCGTTTCCGTCTTTCAAGGAAGTAATCTATGCCTCTGCTTCGTCTTGCCGTCGTTGTTTTATCCAGTGCGATGTTCGCTGTTGCCGTTTCGGCAAACGAAATGCCGAAGCAAGTTCCGTCGCTGACGCTTACCATTCTCGATGAATCCGGTGCGCCGATTCCAAAGGCGAAATTTTCGTACAGCGGCTATCCCAAACCGCATGGCGAGTCCACCTACCGGAGATTCGCCGAAGCCGATGACAACGGACGCTTCGTCATCGAACTCGATGCGGATAGACCGCAGAGAACGTTGAACATCTTCATCGAACCTGCCGGTTACGAATTCTATCTCGCCGCTTGGGGCGAGTGGAGCGGAGACATCGAAGCCGATCCGATTCCCGCCGAACTCTCGGTCAAACTGGAAAAAGCGGCAACAGTCGGCGGCGTTGTCCTCGACGACGCGGGTAAACCGCTTGCGGGAGTCGATGTTAGTTTCAGTATGCCTTGGGGAAAGCGTACACGAGTCAAACAGCCGGACTATTACGTTCACGGTGCCCGAACGAAAACCGACGAAAACGGCATCTGGAAATACGAATCGGTGCCGCTCGATCAACTCGACTCCAGAGCCTACGTTTCGTTCGAGCACAAGGACTATCTGACAACGAGGAAGGACGGTCTGCTTTCCCATTTTGCGCCCTCTGCCGATGGCACGTTTACCCGGTCCGTTCAAATGGCACAGGGAATCACGGTCAAGGGACGTGTAACGGACACCGAAGGCAATCCGATTGCTGATGCCGCCGTCGTTGGTCGGCACGAAGGATACGACGAGCAAAAAACGGAAACCGACGAGAACGGCGAGTACACGTTCAAAAACTGGGACGAAAGCCGCTCTGCTTACGTCGGCGTGTGGAAAGCCGGGATGATGACAATGCTCAAAAGTTTTCCCGTCGGCAAAGAGGATCCGCCGGTTGTTGACTTTGCGATGAAACCGGCGGGCAAACCGGTAACAATCAAGATCGTCGATAAAGCCGGTAAACCGATCAAGGGTTTTATCCTTGCCATTGAACGGTGGGGAGACCATCGAATGCCCGGCGATGATCTCCTGACAGGAAAAGGTCGTCCGCGAACCGACGAAAATGGTCGCTGGACGTGGATTGAGGCACCCGAAGAACCCGTCGAGTTCGATATGTTTCTCAACGACAGGCACATGGACATTCGGAATAAAACTGTTGTGCCGCGTGATGAGGAATACGTTTTCGTTTCGGAAGACCCACTGAATGTCACCGGCAAAATTACCGATGCCGAAACCGGTGAAATTATTCCGACGTTCGATGTCTATTTTGGTCAGAACTATTCGAACGTTGACCGAAGGCATTGGGAGCTCAAACGCGGTGCCGGTGCGAATGGAACCTATCGCATCAATAACAACGATGTCAGAGCCGACGTTGCCGTTAAAATTGAAGCGGAGGGATATGAACCGACCATTTCCCGCGACATTACACGGGACGAAGGAAATGTAACCATCGACTTGGCATTGAAAAAATTGTCGCCGGAAAAAACGGTTGGAATCCACGGTATCGTATTGCAGCCGGACGGCAAGCCGGCGTCGGAGGTAAGCGTCGCAATGGCAACGCACGGAGAGGGCAGCCCGTACATTCAAAATGGTCGAGTACAAAACGAGCGGGAACCGTACACCATTTCGGCGGACAAAGAGGGGCGATTCAAATTCAAGTACATTAACTTCGAGGAGGAATCAGAAAATCAACCGACTCACTACCCGCCGAATATACAGAAGGTTGATTTCATCCTGCTTTTCCTGCATGATTCCGGTTTCAAGCGACTCACACAACAGGACTGGGAGGCGTTGGACGAAAGCAAAACCGTAACGCTTGAACCGTGGGGGCGGGTTGAAGGCACCATCAAAGTCGGAACGCAACTGGGGAAAAATTTACCGATTTGGGGTTGGGTTTCGTTCACCGAAGGTGGACAAATGTTCGGAAACGAACCCTACCTTTCGATGCATTACGAAACAACTGCCGATGAGTCGGGAAAATTTGTGATCAATCGGCTCCCGGCAAGTTTTGTGCGGGTTGGACGCAAGATTGAATTCGGCGATCGTGCATCGACAAGTACATCTATGTCGGACGCAATCAAACTTCAGTCAGGCGAAACGGCAACGGTTGTGATTGGCGGAGACGGTCGTCCTGTAATGGGTACATTGGTGTCGTCGCCGGAATTCGAAACACCGCCCGACTTGACGTTTGCACGTGTGAATGTAAGCCTGACCCCGGAAAAGATTGACTTTTCCAGCATACAAGCCGACATTCAAAAACTCCGCGAAAAGATGATCCCGAAGGAAATTTTCGAAGAAGAAGACTTGGAAAAACAACGGGCACTGACCCTAACATGGCTGCAAACCGACGACGGCAAAAAATTCCAAGCCGCTTCGCAAGAATTGACCAAAGATGTCATGGCGGCACAGGAACGGAACAATGAAAGACGCACTAGACGGCTGGCGGGTGCCGTTGCCAGAGATGGCACCTTCCGAATTGACGATGTGCAAGAAGGGGACTGGACGATGTCAGTGGAACTTCAATCTCCTCCTCCGCCGGATCAGTGCGGCATGGGGGAAAAAATAGGTACGTTGGAGTATCAGTTTTCGGTTGCCGCGATTCCCGGCGGAGTGTCGGACGAACCGCTCGACATCGGAACACTGGAAGTCAAGCGACTTGTTCCGCAGAATCCGATGCCGAAAGTCGGTGACGCGGCACCCGAATTTGAGATCGTCAAAGTCGAACCGTTTGCGGAAGGTGGCAAATACGAAGACAAGGGGGAGAAACTGCGTCTGTCCGATTACAAGGGCAAGTATGTCATTCTCGACTTTTGGGCGATGTGGTGCGGTCCATGCCTTGCAAAAGTGCCGGAACTCAAAACGCTCTACGAAAAGATCAAAGATGATGACCGATTCGTGATGATCGGTATCAGTCTTGACAATGCCGGTTCGGAAGAGCCGCTCGGCAAGTTCATTGCCAAGCGGGAAATGACGTGGCTGCACGGTTTGTCCGGCGATTGGCAATCGGACACCGCACGGAGTTACGGCGTTCAGTCGATACCGGCACTGCTGTTGCTCGACCCCGACGGCAAAGTGTTGTTGTCGAATCCGAGCATGACGGAGTTGGCGAAGATGATTGATGAGTTGCGAGAACGTTAGTCTGCCGGGTACTTTTGCTCAACGGGGTGCAACATCCCCAACCGCCGGTGTCAGCCGGCGGATGCGGGACACCCTTATGCCATATCTTTTCCTTCGATCATGAATTTCAGTCCCATCAAATGAGAGAGGTCGCGGAAACTGTCCAGGTGGTTGCCGTAGTACAAAACCCGGTGCAAGAGGGTCATCATGTCATTACCAAGGACATTTGCGCCCCATTTTTCAAAGAGTTCACGAGCGGAACTGCTCGTTACTTCTGTGATGACCTGCGTTCGGCAGCCCCGGTCGTCGAATTCAAAATCCCCGCGGATGATCCCAGTCGAAACAAGCATCGTGTCGTTGTTTGCCAGTTTTGCCCATGTTACTTCGCGCCCGGTGTCTCGCCCCATCAGCACTTTGAGCGACGCTCCCCTGTTGTCGTCCCGATGCGTCCGAATGTCAAACGGAAGCCGAGCGGACAGCGGACCATCCATTTTAGACGGAGAAACACAATGTGCATGAATGACCGAATTGGTTGAGAGGTCCATCAGCGGATCAGTAATGAAGCCGGGAAGTCCCGTTGCATAGAGGAACATCATCATCGTCAGTGTCGAGTCCATGTCCGCTTCGCAGGCACCAACCGCTCCGTCGTCAAGAATACGGCTGAAACCAAGACATGGATAACCGAGGGTGCCGATGGGAATACCACCGAGACACTTCATCGTCAGAGCAATCGCCCGATGATCTTTCATCAACTTCCTCATAGCGAAATATGTTTTGCACGACTTGATGATCTCCGCACGGCTCGGTTCCCGAATTTCTCTGGCTTGCGTGATCCAATATGCTTCCGCCTCGGCAATGGCATCGGCATCCGCAATCGACTGGTGAACTTTGACGAACTCCTCCGGGGTAATATGAATGACTTCCGTTCCGAACTTTTCGTTGACTTTGGCGTAATCACGAGAAGCCAGCGTTCCTGCGGCGCAGCCCGGATTGCCGACCATAATCAGTCTGGCGTTCTTCATCCGAACCGGAACACGGAGCAGCCCCACCAGCCGTTCGACCTCTTTGAGATCATGGGACGGCGACATGATGATTTTCGTTCCCTCTCGTTGCATCGCGGGGATGTACATCCAGTCATGTCCGCTGAACGGTTGCGAATAAATAGCGACGGGCAATCCCGTCGATGCAAGAATAGCAAAGGGGGTGGCGTGTCCGAATGCCAGATGAATGACAAGAATGGCATCGGCTTTTTGCTCCGCTATTTTGGGAAGGAGTTGATTCGTAGCATCCGTAGTATTCACGATCAGGTTGCCGCCGATGAATTCGACATCGCCGAGTTTTTTGCTGACCGCCTCCAAGCAAGGAGCGAAGACTTGCTGAATTTCGGCTGGGGCATCGAACTCCGGCTTGGGCCATGCACCGCCAGTACCGAGATAGACGACGTAAATTCGGACGGGTGGCTGCTGGTCCCACTCGCTGGTCAAAACCGGCGTAGCGGTTTCGGCTGCCGACAGTCCGCCGAGAAGCAAGCCCGGCGAAAGGGCGGCGGCACTGCCTAAAACAGTACCGCCTAAAAAAGCACGACGAGAAATTCCGTTGCAGAGATCACACATGGTTTTGCTCCTTGGTTGTTTTGAGATTTGTTCCGATCAGTATTTTAAGCAATGTAGCCCTCATTGACTTTTCTGTCAACAGGGAACACGTAAAAGTCCCGTCGTTCGTTTGCCAACGGGATAAAATTGCTCTGAAACAAAATTACCGAAATGTCCAATGCGTGTCTGTTTTTGCCTCCCCCAAACCGGGACCCGTACCCCCTAACTCCTCCAAATACATGGTATAATGGGGGTGAGACGCTCAATTAGAGAGACACATGTCAAACGACACATTTGATTTGAAGCGGGTTAAGCAACTGGTCGAGTTGATGAAGACAAACGACTTGACGGACATTGAGATCAAGCAAGGGGATTTGCAAATCACCCTTCGTCGAGGCTCTCACACGGCGGTTGTGTCCGGCATGCCGGTTGTACAGCCGATGCAAATGGTTCCGGCAGGTCTGCCGATTGCGACACCGCCTTCGTCGGCGGTGCAGGAAGAACCGGCGAATACGACCATTATCAGGAGTCCGATGGTGGGAACATTTTATGTTGCCACCAGTCCTAATTCGCCGCCGTTTGTAAAGATCGGAGATACCGTAACGCCGGAAAAAACCGTCTGCCTGATCGAGGCAATGAAAGTCTATAACGAAATTCAGGCGGAATGTACCGGGAAAATCGTTGCGGTTCTCGCGAACAACGGCGAAACGGTCGAATTTGGAAAACCCCTGTTCCGGGTCGCTGTCGAGTAATACCGAAACGCCCCCAAGGATTCTCTCTCTTGTCATCCATGCCCCTCACAACACTTACTTTGTCCCGGAATTAAAACCATGTTCGATAATGCTGCCCCACACACACCGGATGAACATGAACGGCGAGCCGTGATGCTTAATGCCCTAAACGAGTCGATTGAAATTTTGACTTCCCGTCGCGGAAAAACGTTTGACGATGTGATGGCAAACGCTTTGAAACCATTTGCCGAAAAAATATCAGTGGACAGTATTGTTTTTTACCGTCTTATTAAAATAGATGACGAGAGCAGGCTCAAGCGATGGTTTTACTGGCATTCGATCAAAGACGGACTGAATGACCAGAGGTTCGACATCCCGCCGAACAACCATGTAATAACAAATTGGTTGGAAATCGCCATGCAGGATCGCTGCATCAACAAAGGATTGGACAACATGTCCGAGCAGGAGATTTCCTTTATGAACATACTCGGCATAAAATCGCTTCTGATAGTGCCGGTTTTTACATGTGGGACATTTTGGGGAGTCGTCGTTTTTCAAGACCATGTCCACGAGCGGCACTTTGATGAAGCCTGCATGGATTTGTACAGGACTGCCGCTCGTGTGTGCGTCAATGCCATGATGACTGCGGAGAAGGAGGGGAATGTTCATGAATTCACGGAAACACCCCACAATCGCGAAAAAAAGTTGGAAATGCTGGTCAAAGCGGCGATTGTGTTCCTTTCACGAAGCGAAAAATTATCCGATGACATGATGACGGTAGGTGGTTGGCTAATTGCCGATATGGTCAATGTGGATCGATTTTCCGTGTGGCGCAATTTCACGATGCCCGACGGTTTACATGCCTCGCAGATTTATCGTTGGGACAGAGAAATGGGGGGAACGACATCCCAACTTCCCATGGCGCAGGACGTTGCCTATTCCCAGTTTGGACTGCCGTTGGAGGAAATTTTTGCCTACGGCGATTCCGCAAACAGTCCGATCAGTTTGTTGCCGGAAGATTCTGTTTTCAAATCAAGTGGATTCAAGTCGCTGTTTTTCACACCGATCTTGGTCAACAATGTCCTTTGGGGATTTGTCCTTTTTGGCGATTCCCTGCATGAACATTATTTTGACGACGTTACGGCGGAAATGATGCGTTCGGCAGCGTTTTTGGTGGCGAATGCCGTGATCCACAACGAAATGGAGCGAGAGTTAGCCGACAGAAACGAATTCAACCGCATCATGTTTGACACCGCCCCCATTGGCTTGACCATGTTTGATGAAAATTTTCGCATCATTGACTGCAATGATGCTACCTTGGCAATATACGGCACTACAAAACAACACTATATCGATCATTTTTTCGCCCTTTCTCCCGAATATCAACCTGATGGTTCAAAATCTCGTGATAGGTTGCTCGAGATTATGAAACAGACATTAAACGGCGCAACGTCAGCGATAGAATGGATGCACTATTCGGCGGACGACAAACCTATTCCCTGTGAACTGACCCTGACTCGCGCATCGTATAAGGGGAAATACTTCGGATTGATCTATGTCTATGATTTACGCAACATCCGAAATATGGAGGAGGATATACGGAGACTCGAATCTGTGGCGTATAAAATTTATGATGACCCTCTAACGGGTATTCACAACAGACGGTTTTTGGACGAAAACCTGAGACGTGTCGTAAAATCACTCTACCGCACCGGCGGTTTGCTCAGTTTGTTGATGATTGATATAGACCACTTTAAGGAATTTAACGATGCCTACGGACATATTGAAGGGGATAAATGTCTTAAAATCATTGCTAAAACTCTTACGAACAGTATCAAGCGAACGGGCGATTTTGTTGCGCGGTTCGGTGGGGAGGAATTTGTTGTTGTTCTGCCGAATACAGACGAAAATGGTGCCAGAATGATTGCGGAAAAACTACATAAAAACATACGGAAATGCAACATACCGCACATCAACAGCAATGTAACGGACTACGTCACTGTTTCTATTGGAGGGACGACGGGCAACATCAATCATACACAAAATGGAAATGACTACATTCAACGAGCGGATGAAATGTTGTATCTCTCAAAACAAAATGGACGCAACCGATCTTCGTTCAGCCTTTTGAACGTCGAAAAATAAATCGCAAACAAAAAATAGATCGTCCGTTTACTAATCGGGAACAAGAGATGTCATTTGCCGATGCAAAATCGGCTGAATATGCTATCCAAAATGTCTTCCGTGTGGACGGAACCATCAATCAATCCCAGTTGATTGACCGCACTTCGGATTTCCAGTGCCGATAATGAACTGTCCGTTAAGTCCATGGCGCGGGTCAATGATTCCTCTGCTGAAATCAATGCTTCCCGACAACGCAGTGCCGTATTCGGCAACATACCATACTCCAGAGAACGGCGAAGCAATGTGCCAACCTCTTTTATTAACGATTCCAATGGGTCGTTTGCCGTCTTTGTTTGAAAGAAAACGGTTTTTTTTTCAAACAGAGGCACGGAGGCACGGAGTGGCGGGAATAGGAACATGTTTTCTTCATGCCTTTGTGTCTCCGTGTGAGACAAACCATCGCAACAATAAACAATCGCATCCGCCTGTTTCAACAATTCTTGGGTTTTCGTTTGAGCGAATTCATCCAGTTCGCCTGCTGCCTCGCTACCGATTCCTGCGGTGTCAATCAACATGGCGGGAATTCCATCCCAGTCAATTTCCGATTCGAGATAATCCCGCGTTGTACCGGCAAATGGTGAAACGAGAGCAGCCTCTTCTTGCAGCAATTTGTTATACAGCGTACTTTTTCCTGCGTTGGGGGGACCTGTCAGTACAATTTTCGGTTTGCTTCCGTCGACTCCCCGATGCGTGATCTTCCGCCGAATCTGCTCAATGTGGTCAAATGCGTTGGCAAGCGTTTGCCGCAATTCTTGTGCGGAAATTGCCGGTATTTCCTCATCGGCAAAGTCCAGCGAGGCTTCGAGTTGAGTGAGTGTCTCAAAAAGAATCCTTCGGACGGCAGAAAGCGGAGCGGAGACATTGCCCGCCAGTTGATGGAGTGCGGTTTTTAGGTCGGCATCGTTTGCAGCATCAATCACGCCGAGTACCGCTTCTGCTTGGGCAAGGTCGAGACGACCAGACAAAAAAGCCCGAAGCGTGAACTCTCCCGGCTTTGCGAGCCGCACGAAGTCGGACGCAGAAATCAGTGTCGCCATCATTGCGTCGAGCAGAACCGGCGAACCAATCGTGTGAATTTCGACTGTTTCATCGCCGGTGTAACTATGTCCTTCGTTCCAGAGAAGCAATGTTGTCGGAAAGGGGGGCAACTGTGGCAGAACGATTTTAGTATGCACACAGTTTGAACGTTGCTCTAACGTCAGTGCATCCGGGAATTCGACAATCGTTTTCACAACGGAAACGGCGCATTGTCCGCTGACTCGTACAATTCCTCGAATGGCACTTCCCGGTGCCGAGGCTCTGGCAATGATTGTGTCGTGAATCACGGGCAAACGCTTTTTTGGAGGAATCAAACTCATTGATTATTCTTCCGTAGAGTATAACACTTTTCAACATGAGAACGTGGTGTGGAGCGTAATCTATCAAACGTCAGGAAGTGTCAGGAATTTTGCCATACCGTCGAGCGTTTACTGTTCGTTTAATAACGACTTGCGTGTGAGAAGGGAAGCGGGCTCTGGGGATTACATGTTTGTCTCGTCGTCTGCACTGCCAGCACGAATCAACGCATCCAGAGCCTTCGCCAGCGGAGCGATCTGCTCGGAATGCTGCGTGTAAATGCGACAGATGCGGTAACTCTGTGGAATGTGCCGATAGAGTTCCTCCTCTTCCAACTGACGGATGCGATGAGTTGCCGGATCGTACAAAAAGTTCTGCGATGCTGTCGGACGATGCGAATCAGGACGATGAAGATGTCGGGCAATATCAACTTCAAACGGAATCGACCGCATCGACTCCGGCAAATGTTGAACAATCGCACGCCGCAACGACTCTTCATCGGCAAAGATGCTCGTCTGTTCCCGATCACCCGCTCGAAAGATCGCCGTCGTCTCTGCCGCCAAATGGAGCGGAACACGTCGCCGTAAAAAATCGTGCCAAGCCGGTGCAAGTTCACGCTTTTTAGCATCGTCGGACTTGTCCCACCTCGCAACATCAATCAAGAGCGACCACTCCGTAAAATGCAGGTACTCGTCCAAGAGTTCCAGCGGACTGCCCGGAAAGAGCAGATTCCGGCTTTCGGCAAATAATGCACCGAGAGCAATGTCCATCGCCCTGACCGTGCGGTGAAAATAGACCGAGCGAAACAATTCCGCCCGGACGGACAGAAACCGAGTGAGCGTGGCAAAGCCCTTTTGATGTACGGTCAAGCCCTGCCGCGTGAAAAAGGAATAATGCAACAGTCGGTCAATGTCGAATGCTCTTGCACTGAAACCGGTCATGTAAGCATCCCGAAGCACGAAGTCCATGTTGTCCACCGTGTAGAGTCCGCTGAAGAGGGAACGGAGGAGGTGTAGCCATGTATAATTTTCGCAGTTCTGGTAGGTTGCCGACCGCCGGGCGGCAACGCAGCCTTTCGGCGAAAGGCTGCCTACCTGTGGGGTTACCGGACGCACAATCAAAAACGCAATCTGTTCAGGATCAAGCGTTTCGTTGTCCGCAAGAGTGCCGAGGGGATTGCGTCGGATTTGCCGAAGCATGGGAGCGAGTTTTTGGCGAATGATTTCCGCTCCCAATTTTTCGTGATTGAGATTGTACTGCGCCAGGAATCGGGCATCGAAAAAGTGTCCGAAGGGACCGTGTCCGACATCGTGGAGCAGTGCCGCCATCCTCACGAGGGATTCGAGATAAGCCCTGCTGGGAAGCGTTTCGCCGAGTTCGGTGCAAACATCGACGAGGCTCGGATAGAGTTGTGCGAGCGTTTTGGAGGCGAGGTGCATGGCACCGAGCGAGTGTTGGAATCGGGTATGTTCCGCTGTCGGATAAACAAGCCAAGCCGTTTGCAGTTGATGGATTTGTCGAAGCCGTTGCACCCAAGCGGAGTCGACGATGTCCCGCTCGGAAACTTCGCTGGCTTCTGTTGCCGACGAAAAGGGAATGTATCCATGAATCGGACACTGCGAGAGGTTTTCGTTGGCAAAATAGTTGTGGTGCAATTCTGTTGTCATGGTTTTTTGTTTCGTTATTCACAATGAACCGGAATGTTTATTCCGTTCCCGTAGATTTCCTCTGCGCTGAGATCAATGTTGTCATTCCATGAGACTCCATATCCGC
>Ga0123353_10008148_pt1 | contig 14271 bp, 12 predicted proteins | sample TergutLab28metaG_3_FD_92763 | JGI IMG/M metagenome (GOLD analysis project Ga0123353, IMG submission 92763) | Labiotermes labralis P3 segment gut microbial communities from Petit-Saut dam, French Guiana - Lab288 P3 | ecosystem: Host-associated > Arthropoda: Insects > Digestive system > Gut ... | reverse complement strand
CGCCGCAAGCGCTGCCGATGACACGCCGACCGCCTCCGGGGATTCTGCGCGCGGAATTTTTGTCTCTTTCACCCAAAAACCTCCAATAATTTCTATAAATTTTCTACGCTTCAATCGAAACGAACGTTTGACTTTTTCGAACAGATATGTTATAATAGATACTAGACATTAGATGTTAGATTTTAGATTGGCTTGACTGCAGCAATATCTAAAGCCTAATGTCTAAAATCTACAGTCTAGAAAGGCTCTGACATTATGAAACAGCCACGCATGAACGATACCCAGCGCCGGGTCTACGAATTCCTTGTGGAGCGTACGCAGGACGGCGTGCCCCCCTCCGTGCGGGAAATCGGCGAGCGCGTGGGGCTGCGCTCCACCTCCTCGGTGCAGGCCAACCTCGATGCCCTGGATAAAATGGGCTACATCACGCGCGACCCGATGCACAAGCGATCCATCCGCATCGTCGGCCAGGACCGCAGCGCCGTCATGGTGCCGCTGCTGGGCACTGTTACAGCAGGGCTCCCCATCCTTGCTGTGGAACAAATTGAAAGCTATCTGCCTTATACGGGCCCTGTTTCCCGCGACAAAGCGCTGTTCGCCCTGCGGGTACGCGGCGAAAGCATGGTCAACGCCGGCATTTTGAACGGCGACATCGTGTTCGTGGAAAAAACGCCTACCGCCCACAACGGCGACATCGTCGTCGCCCTGCTGGAGGACGAGGCCACGGTGAAAACCTTCTATAAAGAGGATGGCCGCTTCCGCCTTCAGCCCGAAAACGATGCCATGGAGCCCATTTTCTGCGATGAGTTGATCATTCTGGGTAAGGTGGTTTCCCTGCTGCGGTACTACTGATTTCAATTGCCCGCGCGAAGTGCGCGCCCTTTTCCTCAAAATCCTTGTACGCGTTATAGCTTGCGGCGGCGGGCGAAAGCAAGCAGGTTTTTCCTGCCGCCGTGTGAGTGAATGCCGCCGTAACGGCCTCCTCCATGCTTTGCACTTCCAATATATTCTGTTGGCTGCTCATTTTATTCAGCAGCGCGGCAATTTTATGCCCTGTTTCCGGCATGCAAATGAGGTTACGGATGCCGTGCCACATGAGTTCTTCGGCAAACGGCTGATAATCCAGCCCCCGGTCAAGCCCGCCGAAGATGAGGCTGTCCACATCCTCCAGCGCGTCAATGGTGCACAGCACCCCATGGGGGATCGTCGTGATGCAGTCGTCCACCCAATGGATGCCGCCCGCCTCGCTGATGCGCTCCATCCGGTGCGGAATGCCGCGGAATTCCTCCACAGCCTGGCGGATTCCTTCCCGCGTCGCCCCCATGCGCCGCGCTGCCGCTGCCGCGAAACAAAGATTCTGCCGATTGTGCCGCCCGCGCAGCCTTGGGTTTGCGTGGAGCGCCCGCAAAATAACATCGTCCAGCGCCGTATCAAGCCCAATGGGTAAAAGCTCCGCCTGGATATCCCGCAACTTCGCCAATTCGAACAACGGCTGGTCTTTGTTGAAAATGAATAGATCCCGCGAGGTCTGCCAGCGGCAGATATTCGCCTTGGCTGTTGCATACTCCTCAAAACCGCCGGCATAGTGATCCAGGTGCTCTTCATACAGATTTGTCCACACCGCCACCTGCGGCGATGCGCGGCAGTACTGAAGCTGATGGCTCGAGAGCTCCATCACCGCCATTTCCCCGGCATGATCCTCCATGCATTCCAGGACCGGAATGCCCATGTTGCCCATCAATTGCGCGGGGATTCTGGAGCGCCGCAGCATTTCATAGATCAACGTCGACGTGGTGGTTTTCCCCTTGCTGCCCGTGATTCCAATTTTCTTACAGGGCGCAAAGCGCAAAAACAAATCCGCCTGACAAGTGATTTCCAGCGCCGGAGGAATCGGGATGTCCTTGAGCGACACACCCGGAGACTTTATCAAGAAATCGCACTGACGCAGTACATCCAAATAGCGTTCGCCGCAAAGCAACGTTGCATCGGAGTCATCCAAATCGATGTGGCTTTGGTTTGCTATGACGATATGCCGCCGCGGAAAATGCCTGCGAAAAAACGCGTAGCTGGAGCGTCCCTCCCTGCCGAAACCAAGCAAAGCGATCCGTCCCCGCCCGGCCAAATAATCAACCAATTGCGCTGACATCGTTGAACATCCTTTCCATCGCCGGCATAAATCGTTCCGGAATGCTGTGCTCATGGTTTATCTCTCTAAGCATTCGCAGCATAGAAGTATTGTCACCTTTCAGACCATCAAACGCCGCGCGCGCCTCATCGATTGTACCAACGCATTCAAATGGTTTTTGTTTATTTTCGCCCAACAGCTCCCGAAGCTCCTTCCGCAATTCGGCTGATTCCAACAAATTTTGCCCAAATATTGCATCCAGTCTCTTCCTTGGCAAAAACGGGGCCAGCATCAGATAGACGAACAGGCATTTCGCGCAGCTGCAGCACCAAATATTCTGTCTGCTGCCCGCATTGCAGCTTCTGAATGCAAAGTGATACTGTGGCAACGAGGAAAAGCACTTGGCAATCTGCAACTCATGAAACGGCCGCAACAGGCTGAAGTAGCGGATGGGGAGCCCGAATCGCCGGGTAATATAGCCATTCATATCCTGCTCAAACGCGTAGGATTTGGAGTATTGATGGTTGATATCCGTCCCCGGCACGCTGGGTTCGTTGGCGCTGGCCTCGTTGGAGAGCACAAGCTCGCCCGCGCCAATTAAGTAAGCGTTGTAAAGCCCCAAAAAAGCTACGATGGCGGAAAACGGGGTGTGGCCGTTCCAGCAGCCTTCCGCGTTGCGCCGCAGCAAAGCCGGATCAATCATCCGGTGCGTGCGCAGCATTTGCTCGGGCGCAAACCCCGCCGCCGCGAAGGTTTCGCTGCGGGCCGGCAGGTCATTCACGGTGAAACCCATCAAATTGAGGCCTTGCTCCTTGAGCAGCTGCAGTGTGACGCAGGAATCCTTGCCGCCACCCACTGGAACCAGTGATATGTCTTCGGCGTGAAAATCTGTCTCATACAGTGAGGGTACGCCATCGCATTCCACTTGCACAAACGATTCTATATCCGTAACGATTTCGTTGCGGTAGAAAAATTCACCCAAACCATGATACCACAGGCGTTTCCACCAGGATATCTCCCCCTGGCTCAGCGCGCCGCAGTGGACTTTGATCACGGGAGAGCATGTGCTTTTCCAGTAGCTGGCAACCTCAGCCAGTCCCAGCACAAATACCAGCTCCCGCGCGAGGGGGCTTTGTGGATCATTGCATAATGGCAGGTGCTCGAGATCAATGGCGGTTTCGGGGCGGAACTCGCACAGGTTCTCAATCGAAAAGTGAAACTGCAGCACAATTTGTGCCGAATTTCTGCGGATCTCATAGCCGTGATAATGAAATGCCGGGTGTTTTTCGCGCAGCTGTTCAAAGCGAGAACGCATAGTCGGTCCCTAACTGTTTGGAATATCCTCGGCCTGGGGCGGTTCGGGCGGGTCGTCCTGCGGCGACCAGGCCTGATATGGCTGCCAGGTCTGGTGTGGCTGCTGCCCATCGACGTCCATTGGCTCTTCAGGAATGATGCAGGCCAGGACGATGTAGACGATAAGCCCCGGGAAGCCCGCAAACACAAGGCTTGCCAGCACGTAAATCACGCGCACAAGGGTTGGGTCCACATTGATATATTTCCCCAAGCCGCCGCAGACGCCCGCAAACGTTTTGTCGGTGCGGGACCGATATAATTTCTTTTCCATCATGATTCTCCTTGTCTAGCTTTATGATATACCGCGCGCTTGGCGGCTATCAGCGTGTTCTGCATCAGCATGGCGATGGTCATGGGGCCAACGCCGCCGGGTACGGGTGTGATGTAGCTGCATTTTTCTGATACGGCGTCAAAATCAACGTCGCCGCGCACTTTTTTGCCCTCGAGGCGATTAATTCCGACATCAATTACAACGGCGCCCTCCTTCACCATGTCAGCGGTGATGAAGCGCAATCGTCCAACCGCGGCGATTAAAATATCTGCCGTGCGGGTATGCGCGGTGAGATTTTTCGTACGGGAGTGGCATATTGTCACGGTAGCGTTTTCCTGCAGGGCAAGCAAAGCCATCGGCTTGCCCACGATATTGCTGCGCCCCACGATCACCACGTGCTTGCCTTCCAGCGAAATCCCCGCGTCGCGCAGGAGCTCCATGATGCCCGCCGGGGTGCCGGGCAAAAATGAAGGGTCGCCCAACAGAAGTTTTCCCGCGTTGATTGGGTGAAACACATCAACATCCTTATCGGGCGAAATCGCGCGGCACACAGCCTGCGTGTCATAGCCCTGCGGCAGCGGGTCCTGGCACAAAATGCCGTGCACGGAATCGTTGGCATTGAGCCCCTCAATGAGCGCCAGCAGCCGCGCTTGCCCATAATCGGCGGGCAGGGCGTATTCCAGCGAGCGGAAGCCCACTTGCTCGCAGGTCTTCTTCTTGTTCCTGACATAAATATGAGAGGCGGGGTCGTCCCCCACGATGACCACGGCCAGGCACGGCGGCACCGGCAGGTTCCGCGCTTCGGCCGCGATCCGCGCCAAAACCTTTGCGGAAACCTCTTTGCCGTCAAGCAGGTTCAATGGCGTCACCCTCCCCCTCTTGATGGACGCAGCGCACATCCACAGCCGCTTCTCTTTTCTTAATTCTCGATAATATGATGATCAGCGCCGCGAGGCAGCCCAGCGCCAATATCCCGGAAAGCACTTGCGATACCCGCAGGTTGGTGCTGCCTATGTACAGGCTATCCAGCCGCAGCCCTTCGATAAAAAAGCGCGCCGCGCCATAGAGCACGCCATAGCAAAGGATCAGCTGGCCGTCGAATTTGCGCCATTTGCGGCAGATAAGATAGAGCAGCGCGAAGCTCAGCAGGCACCATAGGGACTCGTAGAGAAATGTCGGGTGCACATAGGCTTTTTCGGCGAATGAGCCGGCTATGGCTTCAATGCCGCGGGCGGTGAAATCCCCCTGGCTCTGGGCAATGTAGGCGGCGGTTTTTTCGCTCCACATGCCCCAGGGCAGATTCGTGTTGGCGCCGAACGCCTCCTGGTTCGTGAAATTCCCCCACCTGCCAATGCCCTGGCCGATACAGAAGCTCATGGCGGCAAGGTCCAGGAGCTTGCGGAATTCCAGCTTGCGGATTTTACACACCAGTGCCGCCGCCAGGAGCCCTCCGATCAAGCCGCCGTAGATCGCCAGCCCGCCTTCCCATATTTTAACAGTGTCCAGGGGCGAGCCGCTGTAGCTGGACCAGTGGAACGCAATGTAGTACAGCCGCGCGCCCAGCACGCCGCCAATGGTACCTCCAATGAGAACGTCGACCATTTTATCCAGGTCCATTTTCCATTGATACGCCATGCGCCCACCGAAGAGAACCGCCAGCAAAAACCCAAACGCGATGATGACGCCGTACCACTGGATGCGGATGTCGTTGCCGAACAGGCGCATTTCCAGCGCCGTGCTGCCTACCATGAACGCGTGATCGATCGCTCTAAAGTATACTGCTGTTTTCATGAGCAAGCCTCCGTTTTCAATGGGTTAATGATGGAAAGCGCGAACATGCCAGGCCGGAAAAGCTGTGCCGCGCGGCGGTTCGCGTCTTCCAGCGTGATCTCCCGCAGCGCGCGGGCGCTGGCATAGAAATCCTCGCCGGCGAAATAGGCGTCCGTCATGGTGTTGGCCAACCAGTCGATATCGTTGCAGTTGGTCACCAGCCGCCCGTAGGCTTTTTTGCGGGCCCGTGCGAAGTCATCCGCCGCAAGGCCTTCCTCAGCCGCTTGCAGCAATGCTGCCTGGATTTTCTCCGCCGCCAGCGCCGGCTGTTTGGATTCCCCATCGAACAGGGCGCAGCTGTATCCCCAGCCATAGAGGAGCTCGTTATCAAAATTCGCGTTGATGAGCCCTTCCTCCATGAGCTGCTCAAACAGCGGCGAGGCTTCGCCCGCGAGGATATCCAGCACAAGCTCCGCCAATACAACATCCTTGACGGAAAGCATGGAAGCGCCGAGCGCTTCCTTGCATCCCAGCATGAAAATGGGCGCGCCCACCTCCATTGAATTACGCGTCAGCGTACTAACTGGAGTAGAATTGTCGAGCAGTTCCACGCGCTTCACGGGTTCATTTAATGTGTCTCTTGACTTCAGCAGCTTGTCCGCGACCTTCTCCACCTGCTCCAGGGTGGCGCTTCCGGCCACGGCCAGCATCATGTTGCGCAGGTCGTAATAATGCGCGTAGCAGCCGTGGAGCAGCCCGGCGGAAATTTCCGCGATTGACTGCTCTGTTCCGGCGATTTCGATATGCACCGGATGGCCGGGGTAGAGCGCCTTCATCAGCTGAAAGAAGACGCAGCGGCCAGGCGAATCGAGCCCCATGCGGATTTCCTGCCCGATGATGCCCTGCTCTTTTTCCACCGTGGCCTGCGTGAAGTAAGGCGCCTGCACAAAGTCCAGCAGGATTCCCAGATTTTCGCCGAAATGCCCGGAGCAGGTGAACTCGTAGGCCGTTTTTTCGAAGGAGGTATAGGCGTTGGCGCTGGCGCCGGTTTTCGCGAAGCGCTGGAAGGCGTCCTGCTCCTCGGATTCAAAGAGCTTGTGTTCCAGAAAATGCGCCGTTCCTTCAGGGATTTTGGTCGTGCTGCCGTCAGGTTGTACGATATTGGTATCGATCGAGCCGTACTTTGTTGAAAAAACGGCATATGCGCTGGAATAGCCCTCCTTGGGGCATACCTGAATCTCCAATCCGGACGGATGCGCGCAGCGGTAGTAGGTCTCCTCCAACGCCGCGTCATATATTTCTTCCCATTGAAGATTGCTCACGCTTCCACCTCCTTTTTCGACGCCAAAACATAAATTGTATCCAGCGTGACGCCGCGCGCCGCCGCGACAACTTCTTCGCGCGTGACCGCGTTGATGCTTGCCGCTTCTTCCACGGCTGTGTTGTACTCCCCTGCCAAAAGCCCCCTGGTGTACCACGCCGCCAGGGATTCCGGCAGGTCCTCCGCCGTTTGGTAGGAATCGCACAGGGCGCGCCTGGCGGCGGCAAGCTCGTCATCCTCAAACTCGCCTTCCCGCATCTGGCGCATCTGCTCCAAGATCGCGCCGCGGGCCTCGTCCGCCTTTTCGGTATCGACCCCCGAACGCACCAGAATAATACCTTTCTGCCCGTGCAAGCCCGCCTGGCAGGCATAGCAGAGGCTCATTTTTTCGCGCACATTGAGGAACAGCTTGGAATACACCCCGCCGCCAAAGAGCTCTGCCATCAACTGCATGGCGTGGCGTCTGTCGCCGGCGTGCGCCATGCCCGCGCGGAAACCCAGCAATAGCTTGGCCTGTTCCACCGCCTGCTCCTCGCGAATGCTCTTTTGCTCGCCCGCTGCCGCGATGAACTCCGTTTCCAATGAGACTGGCGCGCGGGATCTTCCGTTAAATCTTGCTTGAATTTCACGCTTCACAGCAGCGCCATCGCCATCCGAGACCAGTACGAAATGCATGGGCGCCGTGCGCAGGAGATTCTTCCATGCCTGCGTGACATCTTCGCGTGCCAGCGCCGCGATGGCCTCCGGCTCGCCGAGCGGGTTGAGCCCGTAGGCCTCGTTGGAGCACATGAGCGCCTCGCAGCGCCGCTGGGAGTAGAGCCACTTGTTGCTTTCCTCGCTTTCGAGGCGTTCCGTCAGCAGGCGCTTTTCCAGCGCGACGCCGGCTTCCGTAAAGAGGCCGTCCTCCAGGGCCGGAGCGAAAAGCAAGTCCAGCAGCAGCGCGGCGCAGCCCTGGGCCACGCTTTCGCGTTCCAGCGCAAAGCGGTCGTCAATGGCCGTGAGGGCGATGCTCAGCAGCTGGGCCTCGCCATACTTCTGGACGTTGGCGCTCAGGCGCGCGCCGTAAAGCTCCGCCAGCTTGCATTTAAGCGCCCGCGGCGTGGGATAATCCGCGCTGGAGCGGTGCAGCAAAAATGGCAGCAGCGCGTTTGCCGCCGTGGCCTCCGGCTGGCCCAGGCGCAGCGGCAGGGCCATTTGCAGCAGCAGGCGGCTGGTTTTGAAGCGGCTGGCCGGCGCGAACACAAACCGCACGCCCGCCGCGAGTTCGGAAACTTGAACCATAATCCAAACCTTTCTCGCTAGGGAATTATCCTAAATAGACCTGAGAGAATCGGCCACTATAACTTATTATAACACAACGGGCGGAAAATGCAAGCATCTTCCACCTAAACTTTTTATGAACGATTATTGCTCGATGGGGATGAAAACAAAGCGCATGGGGTTTGGTGGGTTGGTGTATTTTTCAAGCAACGCGTCATTGGCTTGTCTTCTATGAGGGTAAACAGCGTCAGAATAAATGGTTCGCCGGCGGGTGCATATTCCCTATGTCCCCATGTCAGCAGAATCAATTCCAGGGTACCGTCATTGTTTATATCCTTTATAGCATAGCCCAAATCGCTCATTTCGAAGAACTGCGGTTCGACGATATGCACATCGCCTGTTTGCACAGGCCCATACTGCGCCTAATAACAAAACTCACCCAACATCGGCCAATACGCCTTCGGCGCATCTTTGTACGAAGCCGGAAAGCTGATGGGCATTGTTGTTGGGGCAGCGATAGTGTTAGTCGCAGCCTGCGATGTTATTTCCTGCTCCGCGATTTCCTCTGGCTCCGCCTGCCCGCAGGCACAAACACCCGCGAGCAGCAAACAGAGCAGCGCTATGGCACAAAGCTTTTTCATAGTCTAATCACGCCCTACCGCTTCGGCAAAATCTCATTGATCGCCTTATAGAACGGCATCAGCTTGCCGTACACCTGGGAATATACCTCATAATACAGCTTGCCGTAGAGCAAGGCTTGCTCCGGGTCGGGCAGGAATTCATCCTTGTAATGCACCATGCCCTCCACGCCGGCCTCGTAGGAGGGGTAAATCCCCTGGGCGACGAACGCCACAAGGGAAGAGCCCAGCGCCGTGGCCTCGTGGGTGTGCACCCGCTGCAGGGGCAGGCCGAACATGTTGGCGGTGATCTGGCAGATTTCGTCGCTCTGGCTGCCGCCGCCCGCCACGTAGAGGCGTTTGACGGGGACCTTGCTTTTCTTTTCGATCTTGCGCAGGCCTTCCATCAAACCGAAGTTCACGCCCTCGATGATGGCGCGGTACATGTGCATGCGGGTGTGGTAGTCCGCGAAGCCGATGAAGGAGCCCCGCGCGTTGGGCAAATACGCGCCCGGCGTGAAGTAGGGGTGCAGCATCAGGCCGTCGCAGCCGGGCGGCACATCCGCCAGGCGCTTGTTGAGCAGCTCCTCGGCGGAGCACCCCAGTTGCTCGGCCTGGGCGCATTCGAGCTCGGCAAATTCCCTTTTGAACCAGCTGATGAGCCAATACCCGCGGTAAATCTCGACTTCCGGCGTGAATTGCCCGGGAATAATGGAACAATAGGCCGGCAAATTCGGCACCGCTTCCATATAATCCGGGGTGTTGATCTCCACCGTGGCGATGGTGCTGAAGCTGATCGCCCCCTGGTCCGGGGCCATGCAGCCAAGCCCGATCACCTCGCAGGCCTTGTCGGAGCCGGTGGCAATCAGCGGCAGGCCCTCGGGGATACCCGTTTCAGCGGCAGCCTCATGGGTAATCTTCCCAACAACCGTGCCTGCCGGAACGACGTCGTACTGCTGCTCTTCCCGCACGTCAAAAATCATGCGGTTGAGCTCCTTTTCCTCCAGCCATGCCTGCTTTTTGTAGTTGAACGGCACGTGGCCCACAACACTTGCGATCGCGTCCGCCAAATGGCCGCTGAGCTTGTAGTTGAGCCAGCCGGAAAACAGCGCGAAGCTCTTCGTTTTTGCCCAGATATCCGGCTCGTTTTCGGCGATCCAGTTGCAGGCGCTCATGCTGCGCTGGTACTTGACGAGATCCGAAAGGCCCGCGGCCTTCGTGAGGACCGTCATCAGCGGCGAGACCGCCGTGTTTGTGGATTCCCGGTTGTCCAGCCACAGGATGATATCCCGCAGCGGCTCCATGCGCTCATCCAGGCACACGCAGGTATCGCGGATGGTGCTCACCGTCACGGCGATGATGTCCTTCCACAGTGCCTCCCGCTCCCACTTGAGCTTGTTGCAGCATTCGCACACGGCACTCCAATAGAACGCGGGCGTCTGCTCCGCCCAGCCCGGGTGCAGCGAAAAATAGGGCTGCTCATAGATCTTTTGCGCCTTGGCGACAATCGTGCCCTTGCTGTCGCACAGGATGGCGCGGGCGCTCTGGGTACCCATGTCGATGGTAAGCACCAACGGTTCGCTCATTCGATCAACTCCCTTAATTCAATTAACAATTAATAATGAACAATTAATTGACCAAGATATTGCTTGTGGCGATGAGATTCCCCTCGCAGATGGGCACAAGGCTTTGGATGATTTCCCCGCAGGCGACGGGTTTTTCTATGATGATCTTCGCGATCAGGCACATGACTTCGCTGATTTTTTCCTTGGGAATCTCCCGGTCGGTCCTGACCGGGAGCATGACGGCCTGATTCGTGCGAACGGTGCTGCATAAGGATCGCATGGGGTGCGTGAGCTCCGCCCGCGCGAAGGCCTCGCCGCGCTTGCATTCGTTGCCGGTCACCGTGAGCGTGTCGCCATCGAGCTCCGCCTGTAGCAGGCAGCCCGTGGGGCATGTGATGCAGATGAGTTCGGTCATGCGATCCCCTCCAATCCCAGAATGATGTCGCCCACCCCGGTCGGGGTGATCACGACGCGCTCCATTTCCGGCGGGCGAAGCTTCCGGTATCTCTTTTTGAGCAGCTCCTTGCCGTCCTGCGTCACGCGCAGCTGCGTTCTGTCCAGTTCGTCCTTTGACCTGAAATAAATCGTGATGTTATCTTTATTTGCCGTATCGATTCTCTGCGGGAAGGCGTAGAGGAATTCGCTGCCGGGCGATATGTTGATATACGCGCGTTCTGCCGGCTCTGTGTAAGCTTCCGAAGCCTTCGGGATGAATTTCGCGGCGTATGACGCGGCAGCCTGGCCAGCCGTCACGCCGCTTTCGGTTACATAATCCACCAGGTCGTTCACATGGGCCGCGTTGCCGCAGCTGAAAACGCCGGGCACGGTGGTCATGCCATTCTGGTCGCATATGGGCCCCCGCGTGGCCGGGTGCAGCTCCACGCCCAACGTTTCGGCCAGCTCATTTTCGGGGATCAATCCCACGGAAAGGATGAGCGTATCGCATTCCACGCGCTCTTCGGTGCCGGGAATGGGGCGCTTCTTTTCGTCGAGGCTGATGACTTCCACGGCCTCCATGCGCTCGTGGCCAAAGGCCCGCGTAACGGTTTTGCCCATATAAAGCGGGATATCGAAGTCGTTCAGGCACTGCGCGATATTGCGCATCAAACCGGCGGGCTTGCCCCTGGTGTAAACGCCCAGCACCTGCGCGCCTTCCAGCTTCAGCCGCCGCGCCATGATCAGGCCGATGTCGCCGGAGCCCTGGATTACGCAGCGCTTGCCCGGCAGCTGGCCCAGGATATTCGTATAATATTGCGCGCTGCCCGCCGTGAATACCCCCGCCGGGCGCGTGCCGTGCAGCGCGATCTGCCGGGCGGTGCGCTCGCGGCAGCCCGTGGCCAGCACCACCGATTTGGCGATCACGTGCCGCATGCCGTCCGTGTTCGCCACTGTGATTTGCCACCCCAGCGCGTGGGGCTTTATTTTGTCGACAAAGGTCTGTAACAGCAGCTCTATGCCTTTGCATTCCTTCAGCAGGGCCAGGTCGCGTTCGGCGTATTCCGGGCCGGAAAGCTTTTCGCCAAAGCGCAGCACGCCGAAGCCGTCATGCACGCACTGCTTCAAAATACCCCCAAGCCTTGCTTCTCTTTCGATCAGCGCTACTTTTGCGCCGTGCTGATAAGCCGCGGTTGCCGCGGCAAGCCCCGCCGGCCCGCCGCCGATGACGCAAACGTCGCATAGTATGCTCACGCGGACACCTCCTTTATGGAACCCAGGAGAATCTCGCTGCCCGCGCCGCTCTTGCGTACCTGATGCAGGGGGATGTTCAATTCCTCGGCAATCACCTGTGCCACCTGCGGCCCGCAGAACCCGCCCTGGCAGCGGCCCATGCCCGCGCGCACACGGCGCTTGATGCCGTCCACGCTGTCGCAGGGCAGCGGCCTGCGCATGGCGGCAATGATTTCTCCCCTGCTGATTTGCTCGCACCGGCAGAGGATGACGCCATAGTCCGGGTGTTCTCGGATCAGCGCGCTTCGTTCCAGCTTCGGTAAATCGGCGGCGTTGATGATCGCGGGGCGCACCGGGTCGAACGCTTCATTGGAGGAAGCATGCAAATATTCCGCCGCCCAGGCCGCGATATCCTCCGCGATGGCGGGAGCCGCGGTAAGGCCGGGCGACTGAATTCCCGCCGCGTGGATAATGTTTTCGGTATATAATCCCCGGCGCACGACGAAATCCTCTTCGTATGTGGGCGCGCGCACGCCGGTGAAGTAGGTGATGATCTGCCCCTGGTTCAGGTTTTCGCTGGCTTTTACCTGCTTTGCGAACACATTGCGGATGCTCTCGGGCGTCGTGCTGAAATCCTCTTTGTTTGGCGTTTCCACGGCGTCCGGACCCAGCAGCAGATTGCCATGGGCCGTGAGGACGACCCCGCCGCCCTTGGTGTGCTGGCCATGGGCACGTATGGAATTCCCGCCGGTGAACATGGCGGCCAGGTGGTCGCGCGCCACCTGGGCGTTCGCCTTTTTGTCCAGGATGGAATTGGTGCCCCGGCGCGGATGGATCGAGAAAAAGCGGTCGTCCGCCATGGCGGCAATGTTCTCCGCGAATGTCCCCGCCGCGTTGATCACCAGCCTTGGCCGGATGGTTCCGCGATTGGTTCGCACGGACTGGATTTTTCCGTCTTGGACCTCCATAGAAAGCGCGGCGGTATTCAGGCTGACTTTCGCGCCGTTTTGGATGGCGTTCTCCGCATAGGCGATGGTGAGCCCGTAGGGGCACACGCTCCCCGCTGTGGGAAAAAACAGCAGGTGCCTGAGCTTCGGGTGGAGCCCCGGAAGCCGCTTGCGTACCTGCTCGCGCGTTTTCACCTCGCAGGGTACGTCCATGTAGCGCCAGTATACCTTCGTGAGATAGAGCGTCGATATGAAGATTTTCCGGGGGAAGGCAAGGTATTGTCCCCGGCGCGTGAAAGGCACCTGGAGCTCCTCGCAGAGCTGGTCGTACATGGCGTTGCCGCGCCGGTTGTATTTGTATTTCAGGCTGCCGCGGCGGAGATCCAGCCCCGGATGCACCATGCCGTCGTTGCGGGAGGACGCGTGCATCGCTACGTCGCATTCCTTTTCGATCAGCAGCACATCGAGTTTGCGCCGCGTAAGCTCCCGCGCGATGGCGCAGCCCACAACGCCGCCGCCGATCACCAGCACATCCGGCGTGGTTCCTTCGAGGGCATCGTCGTTGACTGCGGGCATACGGACAGGCTGCACCTCGCCGGTGTAACGGATGTTGTTCACCAGCCCTGCGCGCTTGTTATATTTTGCGGCAAGGTACCCCGCCGCGACAATTTCGTCCCAATCGCCGCTTTCGCCCGCCAGCACCGTATGCTGCCTTTCTGCCCGGGCTGTGAAGCGTCCGCCGAAGGCCTTCGCCAGTTTCCGGTTCAATGCCGCAATCGCCATATCATTTCCCCTTAAAAACACACAGCATCATCCGTACCATGTTACCATACTTGCGCAGGGATGTCAAGGCCTTTCACCATGCCGTTTTGTGTATTGACGTATAATTGCGCGGGCGTTTTCCCGCGGCGGATATAGGCAATCGCCTGTCCTTTATATGTGCCGCGTTCCCGGGAAGTAAATGGCGTCAGATCGTCAATCGCGCCGTTTTCAATGCCCATGATCTCGCCGCCGCCAACCAGGGAATAGCGCAGAATTACATCTTTCTTTACGGGCAGGCCGGCGGCGTCGCGCAACGAAATCTCGACCTGCGTGATTTCATCGCCGTGGATGGCGTTCATATGGATATCCGCCAGTTCGCCTGGCGTTTTGAAACGATCCTCAGCGACTTCGTCACCGCGATATGCTTTTGCCAAAAGCTCCCCTGTCTCGAAGGTAACTTCAAAAACCGCCTGATAGCCTTCGCCAAGCTCTTCTATACCCAGTGATTTGCCGTTCAGGAACAATTCCACGCGCCCGCCGTTGGAATAGACGCGCACGCGCTCCGGCCCGGCGTCAATGGATACGGTGAGCGCGTCCGACCACATGGCCTTG
>Ga0123353_10008146_pt1 | contig 14272 bp, 6 predicted proteins | sample TergutLab28metaG_3_FD_92763 | JGI IMG/M metagenome (GOLD analysis project Ga0123353, IMG submission 92763) | Labiotermes labralis P3 segment gut microbial communities from Petit-Saut dam, French Guiana - Lab288 P3 | ecosystem: Host-associated > Arthropoda: Insects > Digestive system > Gut ... | reverse complement strand
GTGTGTGTGTGTGTGTGTGTGTGGGGTTGTGTGTGAAGGTGTGTGTATATTTGTGTGTGGGTGTGTATGTGTGTCGGTGTGTGTGTGTGTGTGGTCTGTATGTGTGTGTGTGTGTGTGTGTGTGTGTGTGTGTGTGGGTGTGAATTGTCTTTTGCGAAGAACCGGATAGCGTTACATTTTGTCGGAATATTCGTTAATCGATTAGTGCTCCAACCAGCCGAATGATTCATCACCACAGCAAATTTCGACGTCACATCACCGACCCCTTTACACGTACGTGTGGAAATGTTGTGCTATCCGAGCGTGAAGACGGTAAACTAATGGCGCGAATAATACAGTAGATGGGCTGAAAGAAAATCAGAGGACAGCGTGAGTAGAGACCGTTGTCATATTTTGGTGTAACTGAATTTGTCTGGCGAGTGTGAGGAAAAATGTGTCAGTTTTTGATCAGGTTGACGGGGCCAAAGATTTCGTTTAATGAATCCTGGTTCATTTAATGACGTTGTTAACTTTCAGTAATTATACAGAATCCAGCAAAATGATTACTGTAAACTGGGAATCAGATATTTTATGCAATAACTCGTTTATAGATGATTTCGAAAGTATTCCCCTAGGCTTTGCTCAGAAAGGCTCAGAAAATACACGAAAACTTAATTTTTATTCAGATTAGACGGTCGCCGGTTGTAATTCGTTGTTTTGAACAAATGACTACGAACAAAATGCTGTGATGCTTATCGTTATGTCGTGACTTTCAGGTACCTGTACGTTACAGTGGCAGTTACACAAAAGGCGTAAACGTGCAATTGTTGTTGTTGCAGGTGAGTCTGTCTTCCCCTGCTACCTGCAATTTGGCAGTTCGATGCCACCTGACAAAACATGGGGTAAGTCTTTGTTTTACCGAACGTTAAATGTGAAATATTCAAACTGCTTACTCCGTGCGTTTTAATTAACATACTTTCTTGTACTAAGCCAACTAAATGCACATACAACACACACATATCACGCCAACATAGTTCGGCGCTACTGTGCCATCGTCAAGATTCCTTTCACGACGCTTTAAATCTATCTAGTGTACGATACATTACATGCTGTATACACAATTAGTACGGATTACGTATGTACTCAATTGTCTTTTAAGTAGTTTGAGAACTTGGTGTGAGAACTCCCTGAAGATGTCACAGTAGGGCCGAAGCATGTTTGAGAGATAAAGAAAGACTGTACTATTGTGTAGGTTGTTATATTCATTTTGTTGGTTTAGTAAACAAAATAAATACCGCAATTTAAAAATATTAATTTATATAACGGCTTTTCAATATTTCCGTCTGTGAAGTTGATCAGATGTGCTCCAGCCAGTTTGAACATATTGACTAAGAAAATCTACTTTTCTACGCCCATTTTTAAAACCACTTGTCTCTTCCTCATAGTATTCATGACAACAGTGTTTCATGCCGCATTTTTAATTGTTTCTTGGGAATTGTTGGCAGTTTGTTAGCGTGAATGGTAAAATTATGAGCATGATACATAATACAATACGTAGTCCTGTATGAGGCTGGATTTACCCAAGTTGACAGTCTGATATGTTCCTACAGCTTCTGGTTTCTCCCTGAGAACTTTTAAATAGTTGTACTGTTCTCTGTATGGACATTGTTACGTGGAACACTGTGCGTGACTTTCGTTTTAAAATGGCGAAGGAGTGTTGTTTACAACGGAAAGGTCATAATGGGCACAGTGGACACTCTTGTTTAGGAAATTTTGACACCGCATTGCTGGCTATATACTTGCTAATTAAATTAATTAATAAAGACCCGTGTTACATCGGTTTAGGCGTTGTGTTAAATTTGTTTATGTTTGAAAATACGTTTGGGAAAGAGGTATGGCGGGTTCTGACTTCGCATTGCAACATATGCGTACAGCAGCAGTGTGAGTGTTCACATTTGGTACGACTGTAAATCAGCGAGTGTTAGAAAAAACCTAGTGCCCTTGTCAGAGGTTAGGTGACCATTAAAAGGAATTGCTGCTCGTATGGTTTACAGTGAAACATCCAGTGCTAACAGTAACGATAAAGTTGTTCCTGTCCACGCCTCAGGCAGATGGGTTGGGGGGGAGTAGAGATATAGCTCCACTCATTCTTAACCTCGGTTCTACTAGATGGTGGTGAGTGGTCAACTTCATGCTCCTGCCGATTTAACCCCTGCTGATAACACTGGTAGCCATTGATTAGGAGAATGGGTGGGCCCCAGAGCCGGTCTGGACGTTTCGGAGATCACCCTGGATCGTTCAGACTGTAGCCTGTTCGCTGTACCAGCTCTAGCAATATGTCTTTACACACAAAAGTTGCATTAGTTGAGGAGGGGGCAGGACGAACCCCTTCTTCGTTGGAAAGTTAACAAAAATTTAAGAACAAAATAACTGTTGCCAGAGATAATCGTATTAAATGCCGAAAGACGGTCTGTATCTCGCGGGAAAAATAAGTATACTTTGCACAAAATAACTATATTGTGCACAAAATAACTATACCGTCCACAAAATAAATATACCGTGCACAGAAAAATATACCGTACACAAAATAAGCAAGGAACGCAAGAATGTTAATAAAGTAGGGGTACACTGCAGACGCCAGATCTAATGAATTAATTAACTTGGTCCAGCACACCGGTATAATACTCTGACTGATATCAGTATAGAGACAGGGTGGCCAGTAGGACGAGCTTCAGGAGCCGCAACTGTAAGAGGAAAGTTGGGCAGCAGCCATGCATTAATAAAATAAACGTTTCTGCCCTGATGGCTTCTTGTTTTTGTTCATCAAACTACAGTAGGTTAGTTTCAGTTATTTAGGAGTTTCGGTGCTTCAAAACATATTTTAAAACGCTTTCACGGTCACCGTCGTGCGCATGTCAGCCACCTGAATATTGTTTTTTCTACAGGCAACTGGCGCGAGCCTCGTTGTGGTCACCCTGGTGTACAGTAAAAGGTGTATTTAGTGTCACGAAGTAACAGTATTCTGTGTTATGGACTATGGCGGAGAGAAAATAAAATTAGCACATATTTAGTTAGTGGTTTTAATTAACTGAATGATCACTTAACTAGCGTAGGGGGGAAGGGGTGGTGGAATGAGTGAGTAGCCATGTAGGGTAGGCGCTGTTACAAATGAAGTTGCAAATAATACAAGCCGATTAAAAGACGCCGTTTTGTATTAATCCTTCCAAGCCTGACTGTTTTTTGACAGAGAGATTGTAGAGAGTGAGATCGAGAGAAAGCGACGTAAGAACAAGTAACAGCTGAAGAGTAAACCGGAAGACGGAGACAGCCATTCACGAAAATGTGGCACTTTCAGAAATTTATATTTCTGTGCTGACGTTCATAGATTTTCCAAATTATGGAGGATCCACTTAAAAGTTTAATAACAGAAGTAAAAATAAATTATTCTGGTATCCCTTGACATTCGAAATAGGAGGCTTGCACAGAAAACATATCGATGTTGAGGCATATCGATACGATACATTTGTGCACACCAAATAGTCCATGTATTAAAAAGTGGCATTCGATCATTCGAGTACTCTGTGAGTCTTGGGTGTCGTCAGTCCTGTGATAGGACGATTTCCCGTCCAGGTTGAATCCTAGGTAAATAAATAAAGAACATATTTCACTTGCAGCACGAATACGAGAGAATTCGCGACTGTGTGTATGTCATTTTGTTTCTTCGGGAACGTGGCATTTTTTATATATACATATGTGGCAGCTCCGTTTTCGAAACTCCATCCGAAGGAAACGAGTTCATTGTTCAGGAGAAAGGGGAGAAGTGTATAGAGGTATGAAAGCGGCACAGGATGGAAAGGAAAAAAGTTATTGAATGATGAAGTACCGAATAAGTGTTTCTCCGATTAGTGTGAATAGCCTGCTTGCAGTGGTTAATTCCGAATAGAAACAGGCCAAAGAGCCTAATGTATTTGTCTGCTGAAGTAAAAGAATGTCGTGTGTTGTTTGTAACATCTTAGTCTTTGATATCGGAGGGAATCCATGTCAATTCCCGAAGTGGCGTACTTTTCTCTTTCCCTGAGAGGAAACCTTGCACCGTAATTTATAAAGCGTCCTGTAGTTGTCAACGGATACACAGAGGCATATGACGCCTGGCTTGGCACAACATGCTGTGGGCTGCAAGCAGCTTTCATTAGGTGCCCCTGCAAGTGTATGCAGAGTGTGTGGTAGAAAGAGGGTGGTTTGGGATGACGGGGTGGAGGATATAATATTAAAACGCAATCCGTCATGCCGGTCTTGACAGCTGATTTGTTAGGAAACCCTCCACTCACCCCCTACTGTCTAACTCCAGCCATGCCCTCATCCCTAGCTAAACAACAAAGTCAGGGGTAGCAAGAATAAATCAAAAATGAGAAGGGGAGGAAAGTTTAACAATTAAATTTCGGGCTTTATATTTCTCATACTAATCGTGATTCTGAACGTATATTTGTAGGGATAAAGGTAAAGCAGTTCCGTTACAGGCCTGGAGTGGCCCAGAGGGTTCCAGTAAGTTAAGGTTCCCAGATTTCATGACAACGGCACAGGATGGTCGTAAGGTTGTCAGCCTTATGCACCGGCCGCCTTTACCCCAGGAAATGCTCCTGGTACTCACTTCTGTTAGAGGCTGAGTCGACCCCAGGGCCATAGTGCGATCTGAAGGATTTTATGCCAATGAAAAATTCCAGTGACACCAGTTGGGATCGAAACACCGACCTTCCGATTTGTAGCACAGCACCTGAGCCACTGTCCTACCACGGTCCCCCATATTTGTGCGGGTATTTTCTGCTTTTCCACCCAGTGGCACTGTGCCCAAGAAGACAACATGCCTTGCGAAGATTCGTCTGCTGTCGCTCTGCAATTATCACTTGTGCTGTTGAGTTATTTAAATTTCTCATAAAGTCTGCTGGATCGGTGAAAGATCTCTGTAACACTGAATTTGATGGAATCTTGCCCGATGCTGTAACCAATTCCGATATCGAAAACCGTACACGAGATTTTGAAAATTAAAGACATTACAGTTATGGTACCGGAAATGTTTTCGCGGTTTTGGAGTCTTGTTTCATCTCTCCCTACAACTACCAATGCCGTTTTTTCACAATTCTGTTTAAAAATAGTCTAATGTAATTGCAGTCCTAAGCAGTGGTAAAATACATAGCATTCAGTGTGCATGTTTAAAAATTATTCCATATATATTCCAAAACCCGTCACGATTCTGAGGGTCAGACTGCTAATATTAAAATATGCATTGCAGACTTATCGTTTGAGAATGTGTGCTGAATTTATTTGGCTATGGTTTAGGTCTAGTGGGGGTGTGTCATCTGTAAAACGCAGGTAATTCTGGTCTAGGTGAGAGACTGTTAGCTCATCTAGGAAGAGTCAGGTACCTGGAGATAGTTGTTTAATTGTGTATTTATGGCTCTGAATTCCATTTTTTCACAACCACAGTCGGAAACCTGACTTCAGCATTATAGCTTCGATGTCCCATTCTTATTCTCCTTTTAAAAAAAACTGCATACTTTCCTAAGAAGGAAAAAATAGCTTGTTGAGACATATGTGATCTGTGTGTGTGTGTGTGTGTGTGTGTGTGTGTGTGTGTGTGTGCGTGTGATGTGTTTTGTGTTTCTCATCCCATTGCAAGTTTTCAATAACTTTCACGAACATTCACGAAACTTGATATGGATATTGTGCTATTGGGGACATCCAAACGATAGACTTATCGATTTCCTACAGTCGTTAATAACAATATGGCGGAAGAGCGAATAGGTGAGACAAGATCGACATTAGCACCACCTGTTTTAAGCTCTGGAATGAAGTCTTGTGAAAGCTGGCACAATAATATGCAACTTTGCTAAGGTTTTTTTTTGTAGAATGTAAAATAACAAAGATGTCAATTGTGCTTTTTTTTTTAACTTTCTGTTCCGTAATTGGAAGTATTGAACCACTGGATCTGGACACGTGAAATTTGGTACGGAGATAGGTCATAAGCGTATCTACACGTTTTAAGTGACCCTTACTTGTACCTACAGACGTGATCTCGATGGGACTCCTGATCTTATGTCCTACAAGTTTAATGTATACAGCCTCTGTATTTGGTTCGCAAACATAAAACAGAACAGTAATAGTATTGATAGATAGTAGAACTAAACGTCGACGCAGTATGAATGTAGCCTTTGAAAGACTGTATATTCATTGCGTGAATTCCACTTATCCATAACTACCCTCTCCCCTGTTGCCCATATCATTCACAACAATCGTTAGAGCACCACTGTTGTTTCGTCTCATTTCTCTGCCCCAATCCATTTTAGAATCAGTGCCTCGTAAAATCCTATCAGTCATTCTCGGACATATCATCGTATCTCGTGCGGTTCGAAAACGTTACACTCTTGGTGGCATTCCTAACTATGGGAAGTGTCTTCGAATCGCCTGATTTAATGCATAAATTATACTGACGTTATGATAGCTACTGCAAGCCTAAATCAGTTGAATGCAGCTGTGATTTTGAGTAACAGAATATAACACAGTCACATGTAAAGATGAGGTATTTATACTAGATTCTAGTCGGAAGATCTGAAGGCAACAGAAGACCCAGGCGTAGATGGGAAGGTAATATTTAAGTACATCTTACAGGAATAGGGTAGAAGTGTGTGGCCTTACCGTGCTCAGGGTGGGCTGTCTTGAAGACTGTTGTGAATTTGCGGGTTCCTCCAAGACTCTTTGTATCTTGATGGTAGTTTAATCAATGAGTTTAATTTCCGCTAAAGATATATCTTTTTAATATTGTCAGAATGGAAAGAGTTGAGTTGTAACTTAAATTGGGTCATAAAGGACACAGTTTTGTAAGCCACGTAGGAGAGTTAAACGTATTCATGTAGAAGATGTCACCGATCGCTGTGTTTCATCCATGCACAGTAACTATGCTGTTTAATGCACACATGGATTTGCAGCGTTCAAACATTGGGATCGGGGGTTCGAATCTCTTTGAGAGTAAAAACGGATGTCAGATTTGTTTTTGTTGTATTGTCTTGTAAGGCCTTGTAGCTGCCGATTCTGTGCAGAGAGCTGCACCAAGTGCATAACAGGGTTGCCTTTAAATTTTCTGAATTGGAACAATGGGAGTGTTTAGTGTAATTGAAGATGAATAGAATTAGTCTTTAAGTTACGGACAAAATGTCTGCTTCTGCATCTGGCTCCACTTGTCCCCCATCCTTAACCGTAACCCGTACATTGCCTTTCTTATCATCAACCCGTCCCAGTTTCTTCCTCAGATTTTATTCAAAGTTTCCTTTTGAGGGCGTTTTTAAATAAAATTGTGGTTTTGTTCTTAGCTGTGCTCTCCTAACTTGTGCTGCGTTTCCGTATGTGAGAGGTTAATCTTCTCTTTTATGTCTCTTTCCTTAATTTTCTGGAAAATAGGCTCCGTTCCACTCCTTTCATGCTCTTCTGAAGTCTCATTCACACTTGTTGTCATTCGAGACAATATAAACCAATGACACGATAAAATGCCTGTTCATTAGATGAAGAAGAGAACACACATGATGATTATGATTATGATGGCGATGACGACGACGACAATGACGATGATGACAGATACCTTTGTGTTTCTTCTCTTAGGGCAGAGTTACAGAAAATGTATAAGTCTACGAAAGAAACTGAAGATATTTACTGCGGTTAAAACAGTTTCACGTTCGGGGATCATTTGTGCCGAAATTTCGCGCTCTGAACTTCTTCTTTTTTTTTTTAACACGTCACAAATTTTTTACATTTCGTTAGTGTATTCAAATATGGCTTTCACGGAATAAACACGGGCTACGCATTTTGTCACATCAGATTGGCCTCAGTACAGTACAACAGGCACTTCATTCCGTGTTACAGTACCTGTTTTCCGTTTTTTTTTCTTTTCTTAAATAATCTCGCGTAATAAATCGGTGCCCCCAGGCGAACGTGTGCCCCCTGTCTCGGGCTTATTCAACTGTAGAGATATGCAGCAGCCCCATATGTCTGTCTGTCTATCCCCGGTTCGCTCTCCCCTCACTAGCAACTAGCCTTTTCCTTCCAACAGCGAGAAACCACCCCCACATCAACCCTCGGCCTCCATCACGCACCGAAAACAACTTCACCACTCCGTCACAGCCATCAGTCACCAATGTTAGTGTCGGTATTACTCATGACAAAAACATCGTTCCTTGTTAGCAAGTGCATGCCTATTACCTTTTACGTAAATATTATCCACAAATAATAGGTAAAGCAATCCCATTACAGGCCTGAACAGGCCCTGAGATTTCCAGGAGGTTGAGGCTCCCAGGTTTCATGACAATCGGAACATGAAGGTGGTAAGGTTGTCAGCCCTACGCACCGGCCGCCTTTACCACCAGGAAATATCCCTGGTACTCATTTCTGTTAGAGGCTGAGTCAACCCCAGGGCCACAGTGCGGCCGGAAGGATTATATCTACAAATATGGGTGGCAATAATACAAAGACAATACCAAAATGAAACTTAGCGTTCGAATGGGTAGCACGCTGGTTGAGTATTTGTGAGGCTATTGGTTCATGTCTCAGCTCTGGTCCCTGTCTCAAGTTCCGTGTGATTCTGTGGCAAATTCAGCCAACCACAGGAATGGAACCGCTGTGAATACATGCAGGGACAATATTTGTTGTCTTCTCCACATCGTCCAAACCGGTTCTGGGGCCCACACAGCCTAATATTTTGTGGGTAAAGGTAAAGGTAAAACCTTCCCGTAATAAGTCATGACGGGGGGAGGGGGAGGAATGTAATGTTGGGTTTCCATCCTTACTTTGACATTCGGCCTAAGTAGGACAGCAGAGCTGTCAGCTCCAAGTGCCGGCAACATTTTGCCCCCAAGGAAATCCCCTGGTACTTATTTCTGTTAGAGGCTGAGTGGAACTGAGGGCAGAGCGGCCAGGGCGTGAAGTTGACCACTCCGTCAGTGCAGAAGTCAAAAATGAGTGGAGCTGTACCTGTACACCTCCTATATACCTTAATGGACAGGGACAACTTTAGATCTTCACTACACCATGACCACTTCCCAGCCTGTTCCCATTCCCCTTTCTCTGCCCATCATAACACTCGACGCTGTATTGTCTGGGCTACTGACGTGCATCGTTCAATACACCACAGATAGACAATAGCCGGGTTAAATGAGCAGTACGTCCAGATTTTGGTGGGAGAGTCTGCAGATGCTTCTTGGGAAGCTTGCTTTTACATCTGGATCCTGTAAAAGGTCATCTTTAAAATATTGCGTGAATTTGGTAGCTGAATGTCAATAGTGCAGTGTCACGAAGACGGCAATGGATATTCGAATTCTTTTAACGCCCTGAAGTTCTTGACAAGCGTGAGGGTTAGCATAGTCGGCACAGCTACTCGCTGCGGGCTGGACAGTCCGGGGTGCGAATCCCGGTGGGGAAAAAGAGACCTCCTCTTTTTTATATCCTTCCAGACAGGCCCTGGCACCTACCCAGCTTCTTATTCAATGGGACTTCTAGACCCAGAAGACAACATAACCCTCCTAAACGTCGGTAACCAGTCTACAGAGTGTAACATCTTAGAAGACTTGAATCTGTATCAACACCGCTGTGAGAACATCAGATATTCCAGGTTTCAAATTGTAAATGAAACAAATCACTATCAATAATTGATTCTCCATAAGCAGTAAATTGTGCCTCTGACTTAACATAAAGCCCGAAATTCATGGGGGGCGTGGAGGTAAAGCTTCAGCTATTATTATCCACGTAATAGGAGAAAGATAAGTTGTCAGATTCACGCTCCCGCCGCTTTGTTCCTGGTGGAGATTCCTTACGACTAGATGGTGGGTTGGTCACGTAGCTCGTGTGGTCAAGGTGACGAGGAGGAAAATCTCTGTTGTTGTCCGGCTAACAGCTGGGCTTCTCTAATTAACCAGCTCCTTGACCTTTTAAAGATGAACACTGCCTGAATTACGTTTAAAAATTCGTTTCGTACTGGCTGTAAACACATTCTTTCTCAGTTATAACAAGACGGGCAGTTTACGTATAACGTAACATTGAGGCGCGTTAGTGTAGCCATTGTTGTAGTCGAAAATAAACATTACATGTTATGAGTGTTCGTTTGTAGCCGCAGGTACCCAGCGTGAAATTCTTATGCCCTATATTGTCATCTGTGTCCTGTCCGGCTCTACAGTATTTTTCCACATTGTCTAATAAACGGCATAACCATAAAAAGAAAATATTGAAAATGAAATGTGTTTTGATTTCCTCTTTCTCTTTTGACCGAAACGTTTCTCCTACTAAGAAGAACTGAGCGAGATGTTATCATAAATGTACACATTAAAGTGCCCGTTATTCTTGTCAGATTTCAATGAACCTTGCATTTTCTGGGCAGAATTTCGAAAAACACTCATGTCAGATGTCACGAAAATCCGTCCAGCGAGAGCCGAGTTGTTCCATGCGGACGGTCGGACAGACGGACGGAAAGACCTGACGAAATTATTAGTCGCTTTTCGCAATTTTGTGAGAGCGCCTCAAAACCGATCAGTTACTGTGCTATAAAGAATAATTCAAACAAACACGTAAGTGCACTCCACCTGTAGTGCGTAGTAGTTTTGAATGTTGAACCAGGTGGTAGATAATGTAACCAGCGGGGTTTTAACGGTTAATCTTGTGCAAAGTCTACGCTTAGGATTGACGAGAATCGTGCGTGGAAAGGTCCGTAGTCGGGGTTCGAGCCAGTTGCCTATAGTACAACGTGTGTGTGTGTGGCCTCCCTATTGACAGTATCAGTTACTGCATTCGACACGTTAATTAACCGTAAGGGTGTCACGTATCAGTGAAAGCGTGCGATATATTCAGATATTCTGTTAAATCTCACCACCTTTGTATCTCGGTTGCACATATGAAAACCAACATTAATTAAATAATTAAAGCAGAACGGAACGTGTTCTGTGCGCAGAAAGCAGGTTAATTCAGGAGCAACACGCTTTTTTTTGCTATGAACGGGTATTGCAAATTTCAATATATGTCGATAACCGGCACTGGATGGTCCGGAAAGCTTTATTAACTAGAACGTAACTAAGAGGTTAATTACATTTTACTGTTCCATCCACCAGCAGCACACAGAACCGATTCCGGTAGTTGGGAGATTAATTATCGGTGTATTGTTGATTTTGTCTAGGTTATATACACGTACGTAATGTAAGTAGATTTTACGGTTAAACATTCCGTTGTGTTTCAGATTAATACTTATAGTAAGAGCCAACGCAACTACGTGTATAGGTGTTTAATGGTGCAACATGTTTCGACATTTTTAATAGCCTGATGATGACTTATTAAATAGATCGAAACATGGTACACCATTAACACACTTGTAGTTGTATGGGACACACGGCAGCGCCGTTGGTTAAGACTCTGCGCTACAAACCGTAAGGTCGCGGTTTCGATTCCAGATGGTGTCATTGGAATTTTTCATTGATATAATCCTCTGATTATCACCTTGGAGTCGATTCAGCCTCTAACAGAAATGGGTACCAGTAATAATTCCTGGGGAGTAAAGGCGGCCAGTGCGTAGGGCTGATAACCTTACCACCTTCATGTGCCGATTGTCTTGAAATCTGGGAACCTCAGCTTCCCGCAACCCTCAGGGCCTGTCCAGGCCTGTCCCTTTTACCTTACATGTAGTTGTATTAACTGATATTACGAAATTAGTTATGTAAATAGGGCTGAAAACGAATAATAAGTGCGGCATGGAAAACGGGGCAGGATATGAAGTGATTAATTAAACAGGCAGGTGTGATGTCTGTGAGGTTTCTCGGTACACTGCAGTACACATCATGTACGACATTTTTAACTTTCGGAAAATTATGTTATCAACCAATAGTTTGGCGCCAGAGGTGCCGGATGTCGCAACATTTAGTGAATTCTGTCCGATATTTTCGTAGTTGTCTTTGGTTCTTATAATAAAACCAACTACGTGCACTAATTGATCAAATTTATTTTTGGGATAAAACTCTACATGTTTCGGTCAGTTCCTCTGTCCATCATCAGGAGTTTCTCACTCTACACACAGCAATGGTATATGCCATACAGGTTTGCTGACAGCTAGCTCGCAAGCTGTCAGCAAAACTGTATGACATATGTAGAGTTTTATCCCAAAAATAAATTTGAGAAATTAGTGCATCTAGTTGGTTTTCTTATAAGAATTTATCACAATGACGTCCACCTGAACGTCGAATTGTCTTTGGTTGGTAAATCTGCTGTTTAAACGGAGGTTAACTGTGAAGATGTGGTAGGTGTGATTACCCAAAACGATGTCCATGTACCAGACTACACAATGTCACGGCCCTGAGGACCGCTGTGGCCGTAATGTGAACACGATTTGATGTTTTCTGCTTGTAATAACTGACTGCCTGCTGGAATATTCAGTGTTGAGGGATATAATGTCATATCGATTGGTAAACGGTTACCGACCTTCCGAAGGATGTGGACTGTACAGAACCTAAAGATGGCGGTAGCCAGGCCCTTTTATACATAGGTAACTGTTTACCAATCAACACGGTGTCATGTCCCGAACGACTTCCGTTTTCGTGCGCACCTCTCTAAGGATGTCAAGGCTTACGGCGTCTTTTCTTGAGTGTTGGTTGCCTTATTGTTTAGTGTATTGGAAATTAAATAAACCAAGAATTATTCCTAAACAACAAAACGTAAGTGAAAATCAAATACTTACATGTGTGTATATATACTGTGTTGCCACTGCTCCAGAATGAGGACTCGTGTTTCAACTCCAATGTTTCATTCTTTGCAACGCCAGTCTGCATTCTGCCTTCGTATTTCCCTGCTTCCTCCTCCCTCTTTTCAACCACCCCCCCCCCCGGACCAAAGTTAAGAGTCTTACATTTAGTGTGTTATGAATCAACTCTTAATTGCGGCCGTCTTATAAACTAACGTAAGGAAGTTAAGAAAAATGTTACGGGTTGTAATTCTTTGCCTTTTCATTTGTTTATGCTGTTGTCACCCGCACCAAATCCAGTCCCCAGCCGCACTCACGCGGCTCGAAAACACGCATAAAATCCGTCTCTCTCTCTCTCTCTACCCCTCCTAGAGGGTTTAGGTGCACCATTTTAAAAACTTCTTTCCCTTCCACAGTGCCTATGTTCATTCCTTACAATCAATTTGTAGGACATTTTGTCAAGCAAATCCTGCTTGTCTTCCAAAGTTGTCTGGTGACGTTGTGCCTACTTCTTCACAACCCCCCACCCATTTCCTTCCCTCTTCCTTTCTTTGCCACTTCCAAAGCCTTCTCGTATTTCTTAACCTTCATTGTCCTGTTTAGGCTACTGCAGGGTTGTTCCTTCGCTCTGTGTTACCAGTTGCCAACCTTAACTGTAGTATTCCTGACGAGCGCTGCATAATAAATAAGGCTTTAAGAAGTCTCCAGTTCCTGTCTAGTTTGTATAAAATTGTGTCTGTGTGCGCCTTGGAGGCGTATTTTACGATGGTGGGTGCAGTAAAGTTCTACTCATACTTAGTTCTCATAATAAAAGCCAACGGGATGCACTATTTCTCAACTTTATTTTGGTAAAGAACTCTACATGTTTCGGACAGATTTACTGTCCATCATCAGGAGTCTTAATACTGTATTCACAGCAATAGGTATGTGTCATACTGGTTATGTTGACTGTCTGCTAGCGAGGTCAGGCTGTCCGAAACATGTAGAGTTCTTTACCAAAACAAAGTTGAGGAATAGTGCAACTCGTTTGCTTTCATTGTAAGAATATATCACGATGCACGGTCCTTTGAACGTCAAACTCATTCTTAGCTTTGGCTTGAGTTGTCTACTTTACGAAAGAGCCACCTTACCTTCAAGAAAAGAGCCCCTTCGTACGCATCGCATATTTGACTGGGTGGGCTCCAGGGCCAGTCAGGATGGTTTGGAGAATAAATCGATCTCCTGCCTTGCCGGCTGTAGATCCACACTTTCTTTGGTGTCCTGCTGATAGCCTAGTTACTACCAACTGTGTTATACCAGTTCGCTCTCGCTTGAAAGAATAATTGATTTAGGTTTTGTCGCAAGTGTGCGAACGCATTAACTGGGTTACGGTTGGTCAGTTATATTTGTAAACCCGCGCACGGATAGGACGATTTAAAAACAGCTGGGGGCTGTATCCATCATCATCATTAGTAATCTGTCATACGACAGGTCCAAAGACTCTTCCAAAACGATTCCTCCACACAGTGCGATCTAGAGCTTCCTCCTTCAATTCACAGTATC
>Ga0123353_10008145_pt1 | contig 14272 bp, 9 predicted proteins | sample TergutLab28metaG_3_FD_92763 | JGI IMG/M metagenome (GOLD analysis project Ga0123353, IMG submission 92763) | Labiotermes labralis P3 segment gut microbial communities from Petit-Saut dam, French Guiana - Lab288 P3 | ecosystem: Host-associated > Arthropoda: Insects > Digestive system > Gut ... | reverse complement strand
TTTTACATGCTGATTAGCACAACTGTAATTATGGTAAGAGGGCCGGTACTTAGCATAGTAGTTGCATTTATTGCTGTGGCGTTTATAAAGAAAATAATAATCGTTAAAGAAGTAAAATTGAAAACAGTGTTGTTGTTCATTGTTGTTGCATGCATCTGCGTCCTTATAGCGTTATTTACTGAGCCTATTTTATCTATCCTGCATTCTTTTACTCAGAATATTGGTCTGCACATTGCGGCGCTGGAAAAAAGCGCTATCCTCATCGAACGCCAGGATCTCATTAATAATCGTGGCGGCAATTGGGATAATGCAATACAAATGATAAAAAGCAGTCCATTCTTTGGGAATGGTATCGGGGGATATGATAACAGATTTTGGACCTGGCCTCATAATTTATTCCTGCAAATAGTTGTTGAGTTTGGTGTTATATTTATGCTTCCTCTAATATATGTTATATTTAAGGCTTTTATTCGCACTTTCACATGCAGGACAGATAACCTCAGAAACGTCGTTTTTATTTTCTATCTGTTTAGCGCATCAATTCCAAGACTGATGGTTTCGTCATACTTGTGGTACAACTCTACATTTTGGCTCTATTTATTCGTCAGTATGATTTCATATAGTAAATCTTCTCGTACGAGCAATACGCAGCCACTAATGCCATGAGCGTATTTATTAAAGTATTTTTCAGCAATATTTGAGGGCAAATATGAGAATCGGAATTCTAACTTATCATAAGTCATATAACTATGGAGCATTCTTACAAGCGTATGCATTATCAAAAAGATTGCTATCAGAGGGATATAACACTGAGATAATAAATTTTAACATGCCCGCGTCAGCAAAAAATTATAGAGTTGTTTCTAAAGACCCGCGAGAAATGCTTTTTAAGTTTAGGTTGTACAAATCATTTCGCGAGAGTTTTTCCACCGTTTCGCTTTCTGAGAAATGCTTATACAGCGATGATTGTGATGATTTTGTGACTTTTATTAAAGGAGAGTATGATGTTATTATTGCCGGCAGTGACGAGATTTGGAAAACTGATGGAGTACGCGGATTTCCAAACCCGTACTGGTTAGGTGGTGATTTGCACTGTCGCAAAATCTCCTATGCGGCGTCATCACGGAGTGATTTATCTGCGTTATCTGTGGCGAAACAGAGTATTCTACGATCCCTAATTAATGATTTTGAGTTTATCGGAGTCAGGGATATCTATACTTATAAAGAAATTTCAAAATATATAGATGTTCATTCCCGCTTGCATTTGTGTTGTGACCCAACTTTTACTTATGATTTTAATCCGGATAGCGACAGAGGTAAAGAGATACTAAACAAAAAGTATGGAATCGACACATCAAAAAAGTGCATTGGCTTGATGACAAGAGATAAGAATCTTGTCAAGGCTCTGAAGTCGGAGTTCAGTGCAGTTAATCTGATTTCTTTATATGAGTTCAATAGTACTATACACAACTTACCAAATTTGTCGCCATTTGAGTGGATTGATGTTGTCGCATCAATAGATTTCCTCGCGACAAACTTCTTCCACGGAGCGTGTTTCGCATTGCTAACGAATACCCCTTTTATTGCGATAGATGTAAGATCTGCGTCGTATGAGCAGAGCAAGCTTTATGATCTACTGTACCGTGAAAACTTGTTAGACAGGTTCGCTTTCAAGAAAGACAGGTCGTATATCTCCTCTATTATTGACGCATGTAAACAGGGTGTAAATGGAGAAAAACCTTGCTTTAGTCAGGCTGTGATGAACCAAAAGGCTTTGTTCCAGCCATTTATAGTACATTTGAAATCAAACGACAAGGTTCAAAGAGATGATTAGTGAGAGCAAAGATTTGTGTACAGGATGCAGAGCCTGTGAATTATCGTGTACAAAGCAATGCATAAGTTTCATTGAAGATGACGAAGGGTTCATTAACCCGGTCGTTAACAACTCTACATGCACTAAGTGCAGGAATTGCGTTAACACTTGTCATGTGTTGAATCCATTACCAGAACTCAATAATGAAGTGAAGGGATACTTTGGATGGCATTTGAACGATAGCACTCGCCTTAACAGTTCATCTGGCGGTGCGTTTTCCGCCATTGTGGAGACTTTTCTGGATAGCATTGATGGAGTTGTTTTTGGGGCTGTCCATGACTTGTCTCAAAAAAAGGTTTATCATAAAAAGTGTACTATCTCAGATTATTATCCTCAAAGAAAGTCGAAGTATGTATTTTCTGATTTGGAATACTGTTATAAAGAGGCGAATGCCGAGCTAAAGATAGGGAAAAGAGTCATCTTTTCAGGAACCCCATGTCAAATCAGCGGTTTAAAATTATATCTTCAAGCAGAGTATGAAAACTTATTAACGATTGACTTTATTTGTCATGGTGTACCAAGCATGAAGATTTTAAACGATCATATTAACTACGTTTCAAAAAAAAGAGATGTTAACGCTATTGATTTTCGCTCAAAGTCGTTTGGATGGGAGACTTACTGTTTAAAAATCGATTATTCAAACCATTTGCACTACCTGAAAACACTAAATCAGGATGCCTATATGTTTTTGTATATGAACAATTACACACTGCGAAAGAGTTGCTATAGCTGCCGATACAGCAATAGTAAGCACCCTGCAGATATAACACTTGCTGATTTTTGGGGTGTAAATAGCTACAACTCCGAAATAAATGATCAAAAAGGCATTTCACTATTAATAGCAAACACGAAAAAAGGGAAATCGCATATTCCCGAAATAAAAAGAAATATGCTTCTATGGGATATAGCCTTTAACGACTATAAATATGTCTTTAAGGAACACTCGTCTTATTCCAAAGAGAACAGGCGTCGTTTTTTTGCCAAGTACAGGGAAAGCAATTATGAACAAACCGTGCAATACATAAATAGAAAGTTTATACTGCGTAACTCCGTCATAAGCTTTATTAATATATTGACTCGTAGTAATGTCAAGCGAACTGACTTAATTTGCCAAGGAGGAAGTGGTAATGAGCTATGATGATAGCAATTACCAAAATTTTATCGACATAAAAGACCATGGTATTATTGTGAAAATGACGCCGATTAATAAGGGTTATGAGTCTGCGAGGAAGTATTATGTCGAGACTGCATGTGGAAAACAGTTTTTTTTACGTATTGTGGATAAACGCACGGACTTTGCTTCTATAAGATGGGAGTTTGATATGCAAAGGGAGTTGTTCTCAGCTGGGGTCTCCATGCCGCAACCTCTTGCTATCGGGAGCTGTAACGAAGGTACATATCTCTTGTTTGACTGGATTAATGGTAAGCCCTTTGTAGATGTATTACCATGTGCAGGTAATGCAGAGTTGTACTTATTTGGGATTGAAATCGGGGAAAACCTGAAAAAAATCCATTCCACTCCCCCATTTATGCCAATCGTAAGGCCAAAAGCGAAAAGCCGGTGTGCTAAGCTGTGGCAGGCGGTTGCGCTACGTACCAGGTCAGGTTTATTGGATGAGCTGAATGATTATGTCAACTACATCAGATTTTTTATCATAGGGCCACACAAGTCATTGCTAAAAACCAGCATTGCAGAGCTCGATTACATGAAAATAAACAACTTGAAAAACTCTGATTGCGCCAAATCCCAAAAGCAAGCAATATGCCACGGCGATTTTCATCTTGGGAACATGTTATATGACGGAGAACATGTGAAGATAGTTGATTTTTCTTTTACCAGGAGTTCAATGATCCAACGTAGTACACTGTATGAGTTTGCGCGACTCAGTGCAACACTGCTTCCATATGATGTTAATATACAACTAGGGTTACTTCATGGTTATTTTAGTGGCGAAGACATATCTGATTCTGTTTGGAAACAAATCCTGTTTTATATGTCAAGAGTTCTGTATTTCCCGAAGATACCCAATGATGGACTTATAAATCGGTTATCATTGAGAGCGTGGCTTCGCCGGAGCGCAAATTTTATGCATTTTACAGACGATTTGCGCAGTACTCGTCTGCTATATTATCGCAAAGCGGGGGGACCGGTCGATAACGTCAGAAATTTTATTTATAAAAGCTGCTGCAACATAGAGTTGTCATGTATACATTTTGAGCAGCTCGATAGCAACAATGTGCAGATATTGCCCTGCCGCGATTATCGTGGCACCGAGTTCAGTACAAGTATAAAGGGCACGGCTAAAGTATCCTTGGAGATTTTTGCTGAATTGCTGGCTTCGATAATGGGGGAAAACATTCGTTTATCAAAGCATGATGGGGAAAACATTAAGGAAACGCGGGTGTTTACCGAATCTTGCGCAGGTTGCACAAAATACATGGAGAACAAGTGGACGTTCAGTATCCGCTTTACAAGTGTAAGCATCGGGCAAATGACGTTGAAAGGCCTACAGAGTATCGAACCGATTGTGAATTATCTGCGGGAGAAGGATCTGCTTTCCGCAAACGCGCGCTGGGAAGTAGCGACTGGAATCGCAGACGCCCACCTCTATGAAGACAGGATACTGGCGTTGGCGGGAGGAAGTGCAATAGAATGGCTGCGAGACTGAACACGCGTCTCAAGATGGAGAAGGAACGACAAATCCATAGTGGAGAGTACATTTATGTCAGTTAGAATACGAGTATTCTTTACCAGTACTGTGATAATAATGATTACTGCAATGGCGCCCGCATTTTTGCTGAATAGTTCGGGCAACACCGGATTAATAGCCGGGGAGACAAGCAGCTGGCAGTCTCCGGATTATTCCGTACCTGACCTGCCACCGCTTTCAGGAATGCCATATGCAGATTGCTATCTGCGCCACCCCGGCAGCGGCCATGCGGTAATAACGCCCGCATATCCGGGCATGAGTCTCACTATCGGTCAGCCGGCACTCATTGATGTAACTAAAACGAGTGATAAGTTCCCGGTTTTTGAGGTCAGCAACGCCAAAGCCGGTACAACCATTTCCGGCATGCTCTTTGATCCATACAATAATCAAATCGATGTGCTTTCACCCGTTCAGGTGCAAAACGGTACTGCAACACTGATGTTTAATGATACTCTCGCCCTTGCCGAAGGTACCTATAGGGCTGAGTTTGAGCTCAAAAAAGACAATTTAACATATTATGATTCCTACTACTTTACCGCAATAGATAATTATGACCGATACAGATCGATCCAAAATGTGCGCAACTCAAACAATGCCAATCTTGCTAACACACATACTGACAGGCAAACGAATGTGTACCCCGCCATCCAACTCGGAGACGATGGCAGGCTTGTTTACTTCCCTGACTATAAAGGCAACAAGATCATGGACTACTCCCGCGCAGGATATGGAGGTGGCGATACTCCGATTCCATATGTTCCGGTTGCAGTAACGCTTCACCCGCATTCCGATCCGCGATCTGACGCTTATCGGATGATCCAGGACGCTATTGACAAGGTTTCTTCAATGCCTCTGGTCGATGGCTTTCGAGGCGTCATATACCTTGAGGAGGGCGTCTACCGCGTGAGCAGGCCATTATATGTCCGCGCATCGGGCGTGGTTATCCGCGGCGCTGGCGAGGGTGTCCCAACCGGGGTGATCCGCACAGGGAGTACAATAACCGTACAGAGAGCAAATGAAGATTATGAGCCGGGCGTTACAAAGCTTATAGCGACCTGGGCGATAAGACCCGGTTTTGCCGGCCTTCCGGCACATTCGGGCGGCCAGAACTCTCCGTGGAGCGTGGATTCTTCCAATACTTTAATTAACTTTATCGGCTCGGCGGTCGCTTTAGGCTCTTCAGCGTATATTCTGGATCAATACATTGGCGCCGGGCAGCGGGTCGTTCATGTTGACGATGTGTCGGCGTTTCGCGCAGGTGATCTTGTACGTATTGAAAAGGCCACGCACGATAACTGGGCCAGGGCTATGTACATGGATATGGTCGACGGCGGGTCAAACTGGATTTCCGACCCTGTCGACCATGTAGCTTCTGAGCATGAAATCGCTTCGATTGATTATGACAAGAACATCCTCATACTTGAAGACGATCTTCCTGATAGTATTGATATGCGATGGGGCGTCTCCCGTGTCGTCAAGATTGATGCAGACAAAAGAATTTATAATGTTGGGATCGAGCAAATACAAGGGATTGCCAGTTTCTCCAGCAACAACAAGCCGCCTTTGACCCGTTATGGGCTTACATATCAGTCATATAATGATGAAAATCACGCCGGAAGATTTGTAAGCATGAATAGTGTAAGGGACGGTTGGATGAGCAATTTCGTCTCTTACCACTTTGATAGAGTGTTCATGTCGCTAGGCCAATCCCGCAACATCACCGTGCAGGACGGCTATGGGTTGGATCCGGTGAGCCAAATGAACCAGGGGAGCCGCCGTTATACATTTAATATCTCAGGCAGTTCGTCCTATATATTGATGCAGCGACTGTCCGCCCGGTTTGCCCGCCACGCTTTTATTGTCGCGTCAGGCACTGCAGGCCCGAACGTGTTTTACGACTGTTATGAAGAGTACCCAGCCAACACCTCTGAACCGCATCAACGGTGGTCAACAGGCGGCCTTTACGACAATGTTACTGGGCGCATAGCAATTCAGAACCGTTGGAACTCTGGTGAATCTCATGGCTATTCGGGAGTAAATTACACAATATACAATTGCATTGGTGCATTTATCATATCCCAATCGCAATTATCACCAAATTACCTGATTGGGCATAGAATTAATGAAGCTAACGACAGGTTAGGAACTGGTATCCCTGTTGACGGCAGGGTGGCATTTAGTCGTGTCTCTTCAGATAATATGCGTATTGCTGGTTTAAACGGTGGTATAGTTCCGAATTTCCCGGCATATGAGTACAGTGTTGGATCATTGGTGACTCCTGAAGTGGATAATATGCCGCATAGCCTCTATCTCCAACAACTCGCCGAACGTCTTAACAGTCAATATGGATTAGAGCATAACGATGAGCTTGATATAGATGCACAGTCAAATGAAAGCATCGAGTTTTATGAGTTGTCAGTACCGTTGTATGAAGGGGTTACTTCAGTTGATGACCATCAGTCAGCATCATTTAATACACGAATGGTGTTTATCATCTCCGGATCTATAGTTTTTGCATTGGGAACCGGAACAGCGAGCTTCTTCATTATTATTGCAAGAAAAAAAACACCTCCAGATTAAAGCAGTTGCAGTTGTTACCCCGGATATGTAAATGAGGTACGGATGAGGTGCGGGTAAATGATTCGTAGTAAAACGGATTACATGTTTTTTCTTGAGGCAGATCGGCTTGCATTAGGAATGAATAGAATAAAACCCAGACTGTTCATTGATGCCATTTGGAGATTTCAAAGGCTACTGAGGAAAGTCGAGTATTATACTAATTGCAAAAAAAAGCTTCTATATCAGCCTATACGGCTCTTATACAAATATCTGCTGTACCGAAGAAGGCTTCTACTCGGTTTTACAATACCCATCAATGTGTTTGACTCAGGTCTAAGTATAGCTCATATTGGCACGATCGTTGTCAATGGCAACGCCAGGACTGGAAAAAACTGCAGGATACACATCTGTACGAATATCGGAAACGGCGCGAGTACAAGTGACACACCGATTCTGGGTGATAATATATACATCGGACCTGGAGCGAAAATATTCGGTAATATTGAAATTGCTGACAATATCGCTATAGGAGCCAATGCGGTTGTGAACAAATCATTTCTTACACCAGGTGTTACTATCGGAGGCATTCCAGCACGGGTCATATCGCAAAAGGGAAGCTATGGACTTTTAAGAAAAAATGGATATAAAAATGAGAGCTAGCCGCTCACTTGATCGCTTTTCGTTTAATCAAGCAATAGGAAGTATCTCCGTTTGTCTATTATCCAGAGCATAAAAAGGTGGCTGAACTAGATTTATGCGGGCACAAAAAACTGTAAAGAACGTAGTGTGGGGTTTTGTATACGAGGCAGTTGTATTGATTTGCGGATTCATATTACCACGCTTGATCCTTACCTCGTTTGGTTCTGAGTACAATGGGATAACTGGGGCAGTTAGGCAATTCTTACAGGTTATTGCACTCTTTCAAGCTGGTATTGGCGGGGTTACTATGGCTGCGCTATATAAGCCGCTGGCTGAAAATGACATTGTCCAAATCAGTATAATCGTCAAGAGTACTGAAAGCTTCATGCGAAAAGTTGTTTTGATATTTTTAGGATTTGTAATAATACTAGCATGTGGATTTCCGTTTCTGTTTGTTGATGAGTTTGACTGGTTCTTTTCTGCAAGCCTTGTACTAATTATGAGCCTGTCCACATGCGCACAATATTTTTTCGGGCGAACCTACCAGTTTCTGCTCAACGCTGATCAACATCAACGAATGATTTCTATTGTTGATAGTATAAAAATTATTGCTAATACTGCTATATCAGCCGTAATGATCAATTTTGGCTATGGTATCAGGTCTGTGATGTTGACTGCTGCAACAGTATATGTTATAGCACCGCTTTTTATCTCAGTCTACACGAAAAAAAAATATAGAATCATAAATAACATAGAACGGGATAATTCGGTTATAGAGCAAAGGTGGGATAATTTTGGACAGCAAGTTGCGAATTTTGTTAATTCGAACTCAGCTTTGGTCATCTTATCGTTTTTTTCCAATGTATATGAAATTTCAGTCTATACAGTCTATAAGCTGGTTATCAATGGGGTATACGGCCTATTTGCACCTTTGACTAAAGGCGTAAATGCAGCTTTTGGTAACATGCTTGCCAGAAAACAGTATGAATTACTTAAAAAAAATCTCAGGATATATGAGCAAGTCGTGTTTGTCGCAGGAACTTTCCTTTTTACTGTGGTTATTATAATGGGTCTTTCTTTTGTTGGATTATATACCACAGGAGTAACAGATGTCGATTATAACAGACCGGCTTTTCTTGTATTAATAACCGCGGCGACTATGTTAAAATGCTTTCGTATTCCTTACGAAGGGATCGCAAATGCAGCAGGGCATTTTCGGCAGACCCGCAACCCTGCTTTTATTGAAGCAGCAATTAATATCACTATATCTATTTCTTTGGTGTTCCATTTGGGAGTTATCGGAGTAGCAATTGGCTCATTAACAGCATATATGTTCAGAACTGTTCGGTTTGCATCATATATTTCACAAAACCTAATTCGGCGCAGCATCTGGTTTTTTTTCAAACGGCTGTTACTTTCTGCCGGCTGCACTTTATCAGTAATTATAGTGTCATCTGTTATTCCATTGCAAGAAGCTTCTAATTTCCAACTATGGATAATGAACTCCGTTTTAGTATCTATAATTACAATTACACTAATAATCGCTATAGAATTGATTTTTTATTGGAACGATATAAAAGAGCTTACAAAACTGGTAAAAGGTGTTATTAGAAAACGTAAACCTAAAAAAATTGAATCATATAAGTCTGAATAAGGACAAGTATCTGATGACACACACGCTTCAAGTCAGTAAGCGCCTTTATAACATATGTAAATGGAGTTTATAGTACTCCTTGTACCACCCTGCGAAGTGTACCAACCCCTCTTCAATACGCACTTTCGGTATGACGCTAAAATCCATTTCAAGCTCAGTTGTATCCGCATAAGTCTTGTACACGTCGCCGGGCTGCATTGGGAGGAACTCTTTTTTTGCCGTCACGCCCAGCGCGTTTTCCAGTGTCTCGATGAAATGTAGCAGGTGTTCCGGCTGTCCTCCGCCAATATTGTAAACCTTGTATCGGGCTTGTGTTCCGGCCGTAGCACCCGCTTTGGGCGGACGGTGGAGCATACGTAAAATAGCTTTCGTAATGTCGTCAATATAAGTAAAATCACGGTATAAGTCGCCGTGATTATATACTTGTATCGGTTCGCCCCTGAATATCATGTCCGCAAACTTGAAATAAGCCATATCCGGACGGCCGTACGGCCCATATACCGTAAAAAAGCGCAAGCCTGTCGCAGGTATCTCGAACAGATGCGAGTAGGTATGCGCCATTACCTCGTTTGATATTTTTGTCGCGGCGTACAAGCTGATTGGGGTTATAACATCGTCGCCTACCTTAAACGGTGTTTCTTTCCGGTTACCATATACAGATGAGCTTGACGCATAAATCAAGTGTTCAATCGACCCATGGCGGCATGCTTCCAATATGTTTAAGAAACCGGTTATGTTGCTTTCGATATACGTTCGGGGGTTTTCAATGGAGTATCGTACACCTGCCTGCGCTGCCATATGGACGATTATACGTGGTTCGTAATAGTTAAAAATGGATTCTACCGCTTTTCCATCAGCCAGATCGCCTTTGACGAAGGTGAAATCACTGTACTCCCGTAAAACATCCAGACGGCTTTGTTTCAAAGATACGCTATAGTAATCATTAAGATTGTCAAACCCTATAATACTATATCCTTCATTCAATAAGAGCTTTGACAGATGAAACCCGATAAATCCTACGGCGCCTGTTATCAAAACAGGCGTTTTATTGATGAAATTTTTCTTTATTCTCTTAATCATAATGCTTCCTGCTTCAATTAGCCTAACAACCAAATGTTAGATATTTACTTTTTAGTCTTTGCAAATCTATATGCTCGTTTCATCATTTTATATGCATTAATCTGGTCGTGGATCAATTGAAACTTATAACCAGGATTATTGTTACCCTCAATTATTAGCGGGCCGTCAGGGGAAATAGCTACATCCCACGGAATGAAATAGACATTGTCCAGCGTCAGAGCCGCCTCTTTTACCATGTTAATCATCTCCTCCCAAAAAGGTATCTTTATTCCTATAACATTGAATCCGAAAGGATGCGTATCGTAGTACTGGTCATAATTGATACCATCGCATACGCCCTTGATGATGACCCCCTCATCCAAATCAATCGGGCACTCGTATGCGCCAGGGCTGAAATTATCTACGATATCTACAATTATGTTGAATCTCAGGAAAGCGCTGATTATTTCAACCTTTTCAGGCAAGCGCAATGTAACAATCCTGACTATACTGAGTGCGTTTCTTGAAAACTTTGACAGTGCTTCATGATTATAAACACGCTCCTCGATTACGAAAAGATTCTTACTCTTCAGATATGCCAACATTTCATGTATTGATAGAAACCGTGACGCCTCGACAAACTCAATACCTTGGCCTTGGTTCAAAGAACGTGGTTTTGCGATAAAAGTTGGGTTTTTTAGCACAAATTCGGTTAATTGCCCGATGGTCAACTCATTATTTAGCGCCAACCAGTCCCGCTTAATATAGGCCTTGAATACTGATAAGAAAAGGTCCTTTTCATTCATAATCTTCCGATTCTCATTAGTGCTTAATAATGGGTAGAGTAAATCATACCTGCCTCTAGTCAAGAGCATATTAGTTTTCTTAAAAGATTTATTATAGAAAGAAAGCTTAAAGTAATCGACATAAAGCGCACGTGTCACAAAGCACATAAAAACCATGTGCCAAAACATTTTGAATCTACTCTTTCTTTCTTTATACGCAGTAAGGCTTAATAACTCTTTTACATGCTTCCGATTACGTCTGTCTGTCACCAGCTTGTATACATTATAGTAAAGAAAATATACGATACGAAGCTCTTTGAGCTTTTTCTTTAATTTATTAGCAAAACTCGTAAATATCTGTTTTCTCATTCTTTGCTGTATCCTCTAATCTCTGTGAAAAATGTCTCTTGTGTAAACTTTGTCGCAGATGCTCTCTAACTCCGAGTGGTAGCGATTTGCAACGATGACGTCACTGATGGCGGCAAACTCGTCGAAATCGCGTATTACACGCGAGTTGAAGAATTGATCATCCTGTAATGCCGGTTCATATACGACAACTTCCAAACCTTTGGCTTTTAACCGTTTCATGATACCCTGCACCGAAGACTGCCGAAAATTGTCGGAGCCGGTCTTCATTGTCAGCCGGTAAATACCAACGACGCTAGGTTTTTTTGCAAGTATCTGATCGGCAATATGGTCCTTGCGCGTCCTGTTAGCGTCGACAATAGCGCCGACAATGTTGCTGGGAACGTCATAGAAGTTTGCGACCAATTGTTTTGTGTCCTTCGGCAGACAGTAACCGCCATAACCAAACGATGGGTTATTGTAGAGCGTGCCGATACGGGGATCATGACAGACGCCTTCGATTATCTGCGCGGTGTCCAAACCTCGCAGTTCGGCATAGGTGTCAAGCTCATTGAAGAATGCCACACGCAAGGCAAGAAAGGTATTCGCGAACAGTTTTACTGCTTCAGCTTCTGTCGAGCCTGTGAACATGACCGGGACATCTTTCTTTATAGCGCCTTCCGCCAATATCTGCGCAAAAACCTCTGCGCGCGCGCTTTTTTCGCCTACTATGATACGCGAGGGGTAAAGATTATCATAGAGCGCCCGTCCCTCCCGCAGAAACTCCGGAGAAAAAATGATATTGTTTGTTCTATACCGTTTCTTTGCGTTTTCCGTATATCCGACCGGTACTGTGGATTTGATAACTATTACGGTATCCGGGTTTACTGCGATGACGTCTTCTATAACCTTCTCCACAGCAGTGGTATCAAAGCAGTTGCGGTAAGGGTCATAATTTGTGGGAGTAGCGATAATCACATAGTCCGCGCCTGCATACGCTGCGCAGCCGTCTGTCGTTGCCTTCAGGTTGAGTGGTTTCGTTCTCAGATGTTCCTCTATTTCGGGGTCAATGACCGGTGACTCGCGCCTGGTAACCGCATCAACTTTACTCTGAAGGATATCGACCGCAGTTACGGCATTTTTTTCAGATAGCAGAACGGCAAGGGACAATCCGACATACCCTATACCGGCGATACTGATATTTAGCATTTGTTACCTTTCCAGGAGCCTTATGCTCCCTACTGATTGCTGGTTCAAGTCCTCTATATATTACCATCCATAAAGCACTGTAAAAGAGAGTTACAAAAATGTAACTCTCACATAACATTTTCAACTTTACATTTTTGCAACAAATCAGAAATCGAGTGAGATTGTGCTACTATGGTTCAGGTAAAAAAGTTCTGGAGCGTCGGTATGGGGCTTTCGAACAGAAAGTGTGGTCTTTTATGTCAGCAATATGGGGAGCCGTCTCGCTAGATAATGCTGTACTACCGGCGGATACAGCCATCGGCTTGCGGCGGCCTTATGTTGGCTGCGCAATCGATCGTTTTGAAGAACACGTCGAAGCAGACTGCGTTTTCGGTTGTGGGATCCAGTATTTCACACCGGAAGCGCATTTTGAGCAGCTTCCTCTGATATGCGACCGATATGCCTTTACCGCCGACGTGATGCTGGATAACCGCGATGAACTCATGGTCCGGTTGGGAATGGACGAAAGTGATAAAACAATACCTGACGGCTCTATACTCTGCGCAATGTTTTCAAAGTTCGGAGAAGACTGTCTGAATGACCTACTCGGGGCATATGCGTTTGTTTTCTATGACAAGATGGAAAAGCGTCTGAGCATGGTTTCCGATCCGACAGGCAACCGATGCCTTCATTATCGAATCCACGAAGATGTGCTTTACTTTTCAACCTTGATAGAACCGATAACGCAGGTCGCCGGGCACGAAGGCGTGAACGAAAGATGGATCAGCGATTTTCTTGCACTCGATAACCTGGCCATAAGCACGGAGCATGAAGAAACTCCCTATATGGGCGTATATAAGGTAGCTCCCCGGCAAATCGTAACGTGGAATGGAAAATCACTGGAGAAAAGGCTTTACTGGCAGCCTGACACATCTCTGTTGCTTCTGGATAATGATGAAGCATATGCCGGGCGGCTCAGGGCCTTGCTCGCTGAAAGCGTGGAATGCTTGCTGCGTTCAGATGAAACCGGGCTTCTGCTGAGTGGCGGCTTGGATTCAACGGCAGTGGCATGCTACGCTGCGCCGATGCTGCGGGATAAAGGCAAAACACTTCATACCTATACTTCCGTCCCTGTGGAGGGATATGTATCAACTCACCCAAAACGCCGCGTAGTGGACGAAAGCGAAGACGTCCTTAAAACCAAAGCCTTTCTAGAATCAAAGGGGTGCAAGCTGGACTGCCGGTTTATATCGCTCTCCGGCGTCAACGTCTGGGAGTCCCGCGCTGCAATGATGGCATTGGTTGAAATCCCCTATAAATCCCTACAGAACTATATTTGGCTTTTAGAAGGGCAGCGGATGGCGCGCAGTGACGGCATTCGGATCAGTCTGAATGGGGGCTACGGAAACGTCTCGATTTCTCTGAATATTTCCGACGGTTATCTTAACGAACTCCTGCG
>Ga0123353_10008144_pt1 | contig 14274 bp, 10 predicted proteins | sample TergutLab28metaG_3_FD_92763 | JGI IMG/M metagenome (GOLD analysis project Ga0123353, IMG submission 92763) | Labiotermes labralis P3 segment gut microbial communities from Petit-Saut dam, French Guiana - Lab288 P3 | ecosystem: Host-associated > Arthropoda: Insects > Digestive system > Gut ... | reverse complement strand
GCCACCTCACAGACACTGTATGTGTTGACAGCAGTGGATGCCACCTCACAGACACTGTATGTGTTGACAACAGTGGATGCCACCTCACAGACACTGTATTTGTTGACAGCAGTGGATGCCACCTCACAGACACTGTATGTGTTGACAGCAGTGGATGCCACCTCACAGACACTGTATGTGTTGACAGCAGTGGACACCACCTCACAGACACTGTGTGTGTTGACAGCAGTGGACGCCACCTCACAGTCACTGTGTGTTGACAGCAGTGGACACCACCTCACAGACACTGTATGTGTTGACAACAGTGGACGCCACCTCATGGACACTGTATTCAGGAAGTGAATATTGTGATTAAAATGCTTTGAGATAAACAGAATTTTAGTAATAAATTCCCATAAAAAGACAGTATAGTATACTTATCATTTTATTTTAACTTAAAAATTGTCAGGTTTTTCTGCCGCACCCTGTAATGTTTGCTGCATCAATTTTTCTGCTGCACCCTGTGGTGTTTGCTGCATCAATTTTTCTGCTGTACCCTGTGGTGTTTGCTGCATCAGTTTTTCAGTGGATCACTGAAAAAGAACTGTTACAGTGGAAATGTAGATTCTTTGTTCATAATCACTTTTGACTTTTGATCCCAATAACTTGGGTATGCATTTGGTTTGCTGCTGGATGCAAATTAATAAAACACATCATAATGCACTAACAAAAGAGATGAGTCCATAGTAATCTGTTGTTGTCGCAGGTGTGCTCAGAGGTCCTCATTGCTCATCAGGACACAGCGTACATTGTAATGTACTGCCAGTTGAAGTGCAGACCATGCTGCAACGTTTGTGTGTTATTGGGGGGTGGGAGAGCGTGTAACTGAATGGCGGTGGATTGGTTGCGTGCAAGTGATGAAGTGCTCTGCAGTCAGCTGCTGAGTGCTGTACGGACAGACTGTTAGGATATCAGTAATGGCTGTACTGTACAGACAGACTGTCAGGATATCAGTAATGGCTGTACTGTACAGAGAGACTGTCAGGATATCAGTAATGGCTGTACTGTACGGACAGACTGTCAGGATATCAGTAGTGGCTGTACTGTACAGACAGACTGTCAGGATATTAGTAATGGCTGTACAGTCTTTTGAACACTTTAATCAGATTTTTTTTAATAAAAATTGAATTTCTTATGTGGGAGAACTTTGTGTCTGGGACACACTGTATATCTGACCATAGTTGGGGTTTGTACTGCTGGAATTATGCACAGATATGGACCACTAAATTGCACAATTTTTTATTTCTTGCTCTTGGTAGCTTTGGCCATCAACTGATGTGTGTGGAGGAAGACAAGCTGCACAGTTTTTTCCCTAACAGCTTACTGTCTATTGCAAGAGTACTTCATTGTTCCATTTTCATGATTTTATATGTGCACAGTTAATTATGTATAATTCTTGCTAGCCTTGGTGTATGGATTGAAGTTTGTGGAGGAAAAGTGGAGTAATTTTTTTCCCAAGAGGTTTTCTTTAATACTCAAATATTTCACAGCATTGTTCAGTATTTTTTGTCCCTCTGTGCTTGCACATGGCGTATGACAGTTTACTGTTGATAGAGCTGATGAGCAGTAGAGAGGCAGCAATGCACAGTCATACATCATCTTTCCTTGAACTTAATTAAGTACCCGTTAAGTGTGGAGGATTAATTTAATTGGCCCAGACTGGTGTGCAGTTGCAAGATGTGATGTCTGTAATGTTCAGTTTGGTACAGTGGAGTTGGTGTATTGTGCTGTATCAAAAAATTCATCATTGTGTCAGTGGACTAATGTTGGCTATTGCTTTACATGAATAGGCTATTGAGAATCTGGTGCGGACGCACATCAGTACACCGGTAAGACCGCTGGTGACCCACAGTAGCCTGCACCTGTTGTGGCCACAGCCACAGAGAATAGTGGAACTTGAGGGACTGCCGTTTGTTCTTCAGAAAGAACTGCACATCTCTGTCATCCAGAGTCCAGTGTCCATTCACAGGTATCGTTATGGCAGGAATACTGCATAAAGTCTGTGGCATTTGGTGGGTGAGACTTGGTTGACATCGTGAGACTAAAGAGAGCAAGGTTGTGCCTTTCGGCTTCAGGTTACGTGACTGATTATAGGAGGAGAGTGAGGTCCAGTTACAGTACAATGAGTGTGCAGAGCTATTGTTGCTTGCACAATTGCAACAGTGAGAATTGCTGTTGTTGTTTTGTGACATGTTATCTGTAATAGTGTGGGCTGTTGGTGAGAATCATGCTGGTGGTCATGATCCAGAATGACAGGGAGTTTGTGGAAGTAATCTTATTATCACTAAACTGGCTGCAGTGTAAATGTTTATGTGGCTGTAAACTCACAGTTGGTGCATTATATTGAAAACATTACATACCAACTGTACAAGCTTACCTTGAAAACGGTCTCATATTCTGAAGGGGTCTTGCGAGATGGACAAAACCATCGCAGCATGAGTGAGTGGAGGAAAAGCTCCATAGGTTTAAACAACACTGTCTATAAATTAGAACTGAGGGTTTTAAGGTTCCTACAGAACTGCTCTTGAGGATTCAGGGCTTCAGGGATGTGATGCAGTGTCTGTGGGTGAGTGGTGCCTGACGTTGGGAAGCATCGCGGTTGTGAATTGTAGAAATTAGCATTTAGCTTAATGGTAGCATTACATGCTGAAGGTAGTTTGTCATAACAATGGAGACATGTTGCACCATCTTCCTTTTCTGCAGATCGCATTCACTGACTGCTTGGTTTTGGCACAAAATGAAGTGTTCTGCATTCAGTCTCATTTTTGTAATGTCCGCGTGGTCCTGTTGCAGGATCCTGGATGTCTGGGATATCTGCCGGCCAGCACTGATTGCCCTTGACTTTGACGTGAAGATTGGTGACGTTCAGCCTTCGTGTGGCAAGTGGACGGAGAGCCAGATTGAATGTGTTGTCAATGAAGATCTGTTTCCATCCAAAGACTCCTACCAGATACACATAAATTCTGACAGGGTGTGCAGGGGTTATTGCTCATTTGACAGACACTTCACATACCGTAAAACTTGAATGAATTTTTATTTTCTTCTCATTAAGCATTACAATTAATGTTCTTAGATGTGGACTGTTGTTTTGTAGCAGTGCCTGTACTGCAGTGTTCATTGAGCTCTGGAGACTGTCTCCTTTCCATTAAACATAGGGAGAATAGCCTCCCTCTGTGTTAGTGTAGACAGAGCCTCCAACTAAACACTTGGGAAATTAAGATGTATGAATACAGTTTGTGTTATAGTGAGGTTGGTTTTCCACTAAGAATAGTTTTGCAATGGACCCTGTTGCAGGTTTGTATATCTGCTGGCAGTCTCTGTGGTCTTCACTATGCCCTGTGTTCATTCACGCAGCTGTTGCGGCTGTCTGCTGCTGAACCAGATGGTCATGTCCTAGTTCCTGTGTTGATTCAGGACCACCCAGCTATGCGACATCGCGCTGTTCTTCTGGATATGTCACCACGGGGCAGAGTTCCAACACTAGTAAGTTTAGTGTGAGTTACTGATCTAAGGGAAGGCATGGATAAAACTGTAAGATCATTTACTGTGCTTCCTTTGCAAGACTGTGAATTACCGGTCACATAGTGCATAGAAGTGTCTACCTACTGAACGCTGGCAGAGAGAGTGGGTAGTTGTGTTCAGAGCTGCCACAAAGCGGCAAAGGAATGTGCAAATGAGTTTAGGAAGAATAACGATAAGATGAAAATATAGGAACAGCTGAATTGAAGGAATTTGTGGACCACAGGCATTTATGCGGTATGTGACAGTCACCAAAAACAAGAATGTTTGGTGTGTGGTGTTTTGGGTTGTGATGCTCTAGTCAGGTGGGCAGTTGTCAAGTTTTGTTGGAATATGCTGCCTGCAGGTTTAGGGTAGAAGCAAGCCAATATTGGAAATGGGCAGATTGTTTGAAAGGTGGGACGTGCAGCATGCAATTAATCTCATTGCTTGTGACTCTACTGCAACTGCAGAAGATGGCGCAGTCTGTGTAACAGAACTACTTATCTCTTCATGCAGGCTGCATTTCTAGACGATGTCACCCTGTAACTAAAACTGTGGGAGTGTTTAAATGTTGTGGATTGTGATGCTGTGCTGATGGGTGACTGGTTTGTGATGTTTTGAAGGTTGTACTGCCTTTGTTGTGAAGGGCTGTAAGGTCTTGGGACTAACTGATCTAGAAGTTATAAGCACTGTGGTTCCTCAAAATATCAGAAACCACTTGCCCAGTGATGCAGCATCTTATCTCTTAAGATATGAATCTTCAAAAACAACAGTGTGAGGATCCTGAATCTTGTAAACCAGTGTGTTTTAAGGGTGCTTAATTTGCACAGACTTGCCAAGGTTCACAAGGAATGTGTTCTTCAGAGGCCCGTCATTAGCACAGTGGAAGTTTGCACATTCACCCTAGCAAAACAGCTGCACAGCTGTCAGCACTCTTTAACAAATTCTCACCAATTCATTCACACAGCAGTCTGGTCTGGGCAGAGCCAAAGGAAATCCTTGTCGGCCTAGATGCTGTTGTGCTGTCTGCCAACTTCTGATTAGGGAGGTGTGAGTGGCCTGACTGATCTGTTTGATGAAGGCATCATGTGGCATTTCATGTCAGTGTGCGGTTCTGTGAACAGACAAGATCCGGTTGCAACTGGCCCAGCACTGGCTTGTCGTTGGCGGAGGACCTTAAGGAAGGAGCTCGCTGAATGTCATCCCATTTGCCACTCCCTGATTTAGCTATTTTGAGGACTTTTGTGACCTGACCTTGAAGACAAGGAAAGCTGAACAACTTCCTCTACCTCATGGGCAGCTTACAGCAAAACTTCTAGTTCACTGTCACAATGGATTTATTTATAGAGGACCTCCTGTCCCTCATAGAATGCTGTAATTGCATGTCTGAAATTGTGCAGTGCTAAAAATAGAACAAAGTACAGTTTAAAGTGGGCATACAGGGTGTTGTGTTTATGATGTGAAATATTATTTAGCCATCACGTGCGGAGTTTCTGGGGAGGGACAACACTTGCACCATGTAACTGCACTGTGCACCTTTCGATCTTTAAACCGTTGACATCGAACGATGCAGCATTGTATTGCAAGGTGCAAGATTCAGCTTTCTAATGATGTGGCATTTCTGTGCAGCACTATGGGGGGGTTTACCTTGGTAGTTGTGGTTCTCTCCATTAGAACAGGAAGGAATGTTATGTTTATTGGACCATGCATCATCTTGATAGTTGAATAAAGAGAGATGAACTTGATGTCACTTGCTTTATTATTTCATTATTTAATGCTCAACATGTTTCGGATGTTAATACATCCATCCTCAGGAGCTTGTGACTTATTTGCTGAGTTATTTCATGGGTTGTATTGCTCTGTAAGGATAGAGGTTTTTGCATTAGCGTACTTGTTTAGTGGCGAGTGTTTAGTGGTGACGTGTGTGGTTGTTTGAGAAAGCGTGTTTTTGCAAATATTGGCTGCTAATGCAAAAACCTCTATCCTTACAGAGCAATACAACCCATGAAATAACTCAACAGATAAGTCACAAGCTCCTGAGGATGGATGTATTAACATCCGAAACATGTTGAGCAGTAAATAATGAAATAATAAAGCAAGTGACATCAAGTTGGTCTCTCTTTATTCAACTAGGAAGGAATGTTTGTTCAGAATGTCCTCTTCCCACCCTGGTTTTGTGCAGGTACCTTAAGGTAGTCCTGGGACATTCTGGAAGAAATTGTGGGGGGATGCAGTGCCACACGCACTGCTCAATATGAAGTGCCACACATACTGCTCAATATGAAGTGCCACATGCACTGCTCAATTTGAAGTGCCACACGCACTGCTCAATATGAAGTGCCACACACACTGCTCAATATGAAGCGCCACATGCACTGCTCAATATGAAGTGCCACACGCACTGCTCAATATGAAGTGCCACATGTACTGCTCAATATGAAGTGCCACACATACTGCTCAATATGACTAGAACTACTGGATCCACCACTGAAACACCAGTTCCTCACATGCTGCCAGGTTTCTGTGCATCCTACAGCAGTAATGCATTTTAAGGCAGGTTGCATTTAAAGCTCCTTTATCCTGGGCAGTATTGGAATTTACACTCCAATGCCATAGAGGGGTTAATGTGGGGTGATCGTGACATTTTGTGTGTAGTGGTGGTGTCATTTTAGGGTAAATTCTGTGTGAAATGTAACAGTATTGTGGCTGCCTGGTTTCTGTGTGTGTCTTTTTTTCTTTCGGGAGAAGGGGGGGGGGGAGGGGGGGGCTTATGACCTAAGAATGTAAAATGTGTTGTGGCAGATCATGAAGGTACCCAAAGACCTTATACTGGAACATTTTTAATACATGGACAATTGCAAGTGTCGTGGTGGTTATAAACTTGGGAGATACACTTGACAAACAGCATTTTTACAGTGTGTGGTAATGAAAATTGTACAGTTCATTTTGTTTTTACCTTAATATGTGTGTAAGGTGGGAATATTTTCTTAATTTGTTATGTGAAAGAATGGAGGGTTTCTGTATAATTGTGGAGAGAGTTAAATGTGCTTTATAGGGGAGTGAGTTTGTGTTATATTTGGGTGAATATGTTAGGTCTTGTTAGCAGCGTCAGAAATGGAACTAGTCCTTGTCAGTTCCTGAATGTTCAAGTCTTTTCAGTGCTGCTGTGAGAAACTGAAATATTGCATTAGAAATCCTTGTTGTTACCAGCATGAGTATATTGAATATTGTCAAATAAATTATTGTGTGTGTGTTGCAGGACTTTCTGTTTCATATGATAAACCTGTGGTCGTCCATGAAGGTGAGCCATCTGCACCTGTACACACAGCTGCTGCCAAGCTCTGAATGGCAGCTTTGCTTCACAAGGAGGTACAGTTCTGCTGTCTAGAGGACCTTTTGTGTAGAATGACCAGTAGAGGTGATCTGTGCAATTTTCAAGATTGATGGAGAATGGAATTTTCAGAGTCATTTCTGGTATCCAAGTCAGTATAGGGACTGGGCAGTGAGCACTGAGGTTTGGTTCTTGCCAGGGGTAGAGCTTGGTCTCTTGGACTGTCCTGGGGCTCATCAAGTGTCCTGTCTGCTGCGTACAGAGGTTATGTAGGTGGGTATGAAACCTGTGATGTGAAGATGGCCATTCACCTCCATGTAGTGTTGAGGCTAATAATGTATCTACATTGCTGCAGTACTGCTGTATTTACTTGAGTTTCCTGATTCATCCTGTGAAATGTGGGGTTTGTTATAGTCACACATAAAGTTCAATGTCAATCCGTCTACCCTTGAAGGTGAACGCTGCATGTTGGAGTATGCTAACCCAGCAACAAAGTATTACATCCCAGACAATCTAGATCCTCAGAAGCCCCACTGTGGAAACCCTGGATCCAAGGGCAGCTTGTCCATAAGGGCTGCAGCCATCCCAGAAATTTTGACAAAAATTAAATATCTGAATGAAAGTTTTGTTAGCAGACATGCACATTGTTTGGTTGCAGTGGCAGCTTGTGTCACAAGGTGGGCTGAGAGGTGGGAAGACAGTGGTGGCTTGTGTCACAAGGTGGGCTGATAGGTGGGAAGACAGTGGTGGCTTGTGTCACAAGGTGGGCTGAGAGGTGGGAAGACAGTGGTGGCTTGTGTCACAAGCTAGGCCGCAGGCACTGCAGCTAGACAGAGTTTGAAGGAGGACTTTATATATATATATATATATATATATATATTAGTGTTTACCGTTTCTAATGTTTCAAATGCCTAGCTGTTTTCAAAACCATATTTGTGGATGTTTTTAATTGCAATTAATTGCAGTAGCTGCAGTTTGCAGTTACACATGAACAAGAACACTGTGGAGTGTTTACGGGGAATCAATTTTTTGCAAATAGCTCTTTTTGAGAGGGCTGAGATTAAGACTCCATGTCCTGCAGCACCTGCTGCAGTTATTTTGCAAGTCATCAGCATGCACAGCACACATTTCGTTCAGAATATTTAACCCTGCTGTCTATGCTAAGCATAAGTGTTTGAGTGGCTGTACTGGAAGAAACGCTCTGTAAGCCCTTCTCATTAATCATGTAACAATCCTAGCCCCAGCCACACCATTAGCAGGTACCACGAACTGCCAATGTGTAGATATGGTATGTTCTGTATAGGTATTTTACTCTTTAATTGAGTATTGTAAAGTTCATCTTATGTGGCAAACTGTCAGTGGAGGCAATCTTGTATTTATATGAATACACGGTTTTGTGGCATAATGTTTATTTCAGCACAGGAACACCTTTATCATTACCTTTGCATTACTGTATGAACAAAATGTATAATGGGGAGCGTATGTGTGTTTTTGCATTTTCTCCACATAGTTACTGAGCAGATATCGATGAAGGTTGATACGGAGGGTCTGTTTTGAAAGTTGTCATGTGGATTTATTTTAGATTCATGTGAGTGCAGTGTAGTCCAGATTGAAGACTTAGTTCTTCGGGATGTGGTGCTGTGTTGTTCGGACAAGGTGCCCAGGCACTGTTGGATGTAGAAGACGAAGGCACTGTGATCCTTTGAAATGTCAATAACACTCGCCCAACAGCACTGCATCACATCCCAGAAGACCGCGCTCTTCAGCTACGCTGCCATGAGAACCTCAAAACTTTTGTAATATAGACTGACATGAAGCTCATGCCATATGTAACCATTTCTTCAGAAATGGCTCATTGTTGCTGTTGTAGTGAGATGGTGACAATTGATCGCTACTGCCAAGACAGATTCATTGATCTGTTACCTGTGTTGGATGTGGATTCACATGTTTCATATGAGGACCTGACAGACATGTGGCCTACGTTCCAGGAGATCCTAGCCATCTTTCCAAATTTGAGGTGTGGTAATGGACACAACTTGATTAAGTATGGTAGAGTGTTCCTGTATGGCACTTTGTTTTGGGTTGAGTGTGCTTAGTGTGTTATATACAGAAGATTGCTTGGCATTCCCTGGAGTCTGATTGCATTGTTATGACATGTGTGTGCAGGCAGTTTGCTTACAGCATGGAGTACAAGAGTAGTGGGGGTTGCAACATGGGCAAATGGAGTGCACAAACATTCCTGCAGTACTGTTGTCTGTCTCCCCAAGAACTTTGTTTGTGTTCTTACCTCATTGTGTCACTTTTATTCCATCTGTTTCCCTGGTTGTGGCACAATTTAATGTTGAGGTGAATCCACCCATTGCTTGGCATTGGCATGTTTTAATGGTTTACTGCATGGGCAAACAACCCTAGCTTTGGCCCTTTGATGACTGGACATAATGATTACAAAATTTTTACTGTATATCAAAAGGTGTATAGGGATTTGATGTTTCATGTGACACTCTTGTTTAGTCAGCCTATTGTTGTGGGTTCTTAGAATAACAAGTGATATAATGCATTGTTGGTTTTATCTGTTTCAAGTATCACATTACTGTCAGCTGTGTTGTAACAGCACCAGCTTCTCAGGGGCTCAGCACAAGTGCTGTAATTATTATCTGTACATGAATGAACAACCAGTTGTGACCCCTAACCTCACAATACTGGTGTCCACAGAGGTCTTATTTGTGTTTTTAGAAATTTATGACCTAATAACCAAAACGCATAGAAATATGGAGTCTTTTGCAAATTGTTCCACAACTCAATATCTGTATGTTTGCTGTAGTGCACCTCAACGTGGAACCCCTAGTGATCCTGACCACATCAGGCCCATAGTCCAGCTCTGCCCCTGTGTGGGTCATCATTCTTGTTACCACAATACGGATTGCTTTGATTCTTCTTGCACGAAGCGTTCCGGTGTCATCCACAGATGTTGTGACAACAGAACCCTTCACATATCTTCAGAATAAAAAGTCTAAAGGAGTGATATAATGGGAGTGTGGGGCTAGGCAGTCAGTCCATGTCTGGTATTTACATCCTGAGTAGGTGGATTGAACATGACTTGAAATGGAGGAATTTAAGAAGTGCCTTCAACAAGGCAGTATCTGCTTACAGACATGACGGACAGCCAAGTGAGATGTGGAGTGTGTTTCAACCCTACATGCAAGAGAGATTGTGGAGACAAAAGAAAAGTCAGAAAGGATGAAAAGTGAAGCCAGAAATAATTGACTAATAAATTTATGTGAGATGTGGATAGGGCAAACCAAAACTTGCCCTGCTGCCCATGTTGCAGAAAACCCGAGAAATGGGCCGAAGGATTTATGCTATTTTTGCTATAGATGGCTGCAGTAAACAGTTTTATTCATTCATTCATTCATTAGTATTCAGCCCTAGAGGCCGGTCCGGCAGGAACCAGAGCCCGGTTATGGAACCAATGTGGCTCTTGGCACTGCATCCTAGGCAAATTCTTGGGGATAGTGTGCCATTGCTTTTCCCCGCCTTTAGAGGTTCCCACTTTTGCCACCACATGCCTCTGCATCCTCAGCGACACGAGAGATCCTAGTAGCGAAAGGTGGAACTGTGGGCGAGAAAGATGTCCGGTAGTAATTTTGCCTAAATTCTGACTTCCACGTAAATTTAGGGATCTTTTACATGCCGCAGATCTATGACATGGGACCGACGGCTTTACTTCCCCTCTGAAGGAAGGCGTGCTGAGGATTTTTTCGCCCTAAAAATCTGATGGCTTTGGCCGGGTTTGAACCTGCGAACTTGGGTACCAAAGACCAGCACTCTACCTCTAGACCACCGAAGTTTTATATTGTTCAAAAATACATCACAGTCCAAAATCTAAAGGACAAGGACAGTGCTGTAATGGACTTCTAAATTGACTGTATTCAGAAAATGACAAAGATTAGGACAATTCTAGCAGAGATAATTAGCCACTAGCCTAATCATCAACATCATTGATAGCCCTGCCTTGAGAAGGACAGCTGGTGACAGGTACAGATGACTGTCTACAGGGTGGACTCAAAATTCGTAAAATGGTTCGTGTTGTAACAAATGAAGGAAGGAAGTCTGTGACTGTGAGAAAATGCAAAGTTTGCTCGGAGAATAAATGAAGAAAAGAAACCAGTGTTAAGTGCTGGAGTTGTGGTGAGGCACTGTGCAGAACTGTGTGTTGCAGCAAGTAGCACAGGAAGAGAAATTGTGGTGAGGCACTGTGCAGAACTGTGTGTTGCAGCAAGTAGCGCAGGAAGAGAAATTTAATATTATTCCAGATACATATTGCAACTTCTCTTTTAATGGAACTCATATAAATTATTAATTGCATAGATGTAAAAACAATACAGTTATACTGCATGCATTTTTGGAAAGCCGTTGCTGTTAGGGAGAAGGTTACTTCTGTATACTGTATGCTGTGTCACATGCAGAGTTGCACAGTGTTTTGTTCAGTTAGTAGCACGCAACGCAGAACCATCTGCTCTCTATAGCCACTTGTAAACAGCTAACCTGACACCCCTGTAGTACATTCTGTGGACAGGTGTGAGAAGAGTGACTGAAATCAGGTCTTTGCATAGTGCCATAAGATTGTAATCTGTCTCTGTAATTGAGTGAATGATTTTTGGATGCCCTGGAGAGAGACTAATGCACATTTTTTGAGCATTCATCATGAAGAAATGTCAGCCTTCTTAGTGCTGATAGAGAGACGGTTATGACGTTTGTGTATCTGTGTAGATTCTGTCCAAATAAGTCTTGAAGTGCTGGGCAGATTTGCATGGACATGATGCCAGTGAAGGCACTTCACCCCTGTTTAGTAGCCTGCCTGTTATTAGTGATTCTGACATGGTAGAGCAGTATTGATGGTGGTGGTTGTTGTGGGATAGTGATAGTGATAGTGGTGGTGGTAGTGGTGCTTGCAGATATGTCCACATCAATCTAAGTGGTGCATTGTTGAACTGTTGCAGGTATGTCCACATTGGCCCAAAGTTGTGCAGCCTGTTGGTTAGGCTGGAGGACACTGATGAGGTGGATGGAGTGAATTCAGAGAGCTGCCAATGTGTGTGTCTGCAGGATCTGTGGCATCACTTGGCACTGCCACCAGACATTACACTGATGCTCTGTAGCAATGGAATTCAACCGCAAAGGATACAAGCTTTCCCTGCCAACATATTGTTTGTGCAGTATGGTTTTCAGGTGTGTGTGTGTGTATGTGTTGTCTTGGTTCTGCATTACATAACTGATTGACTGAATGACTGACTGACTATTTGACTTAGTGACTGAGAAAATTCCATGAAGCAGAGGGCTCAGTTTTTCTGGTATATATTTCTGTGTCTTGGGTAGTCAGTTCCCATCATTTTGTGGAGTGTGGTGGGGATACAGTATACCAACTGCTCCCCACAAGGTTTAATGAGGGAGCAGCTGAGGTGACCAGGGGTGGAAAATGTAGTGACAGGAACATGGAGACATTTCTCCTGCCAGACTGAGTGCATGCTGTGGCCAGCACCTTTGGTTGCCATGTAGTACTGGTGCTTCCTGTTCCACTTGAAGTGGCTTGGTGACAATGACCTCTGCTTGTGCATGTGCAGCTTTAGAAAGGCTGGAGAGTGATCATGTGAGGAGAGGCCTGAAGGGGGTTGTCAGGCTTGGTGGGTGCCATGCAGCATCCAGCAGGGAATCTGAAGGGCTGTGTGACAAAGGACTAGGAAGTTGTCCTGGAAGGGACCACGAGCATGTCAACCATCGGCAGGATTGTCCTACTGTGCTGTCTGAGGAGGCAGTGAATGAGCAGTTTGCATGACCTGCTGAAGATTAGACCATCCTTTCTGTTCATGTTATTGGGCTGGAGCTGCAGCTCAATGATCCTATCCATGGAGGTGGATTTGCATGTGCTGGACTGTAGTTGGCTGCAATGGTTGTGTTTGGATCTGTGCTCAGCTACTGCTGACTTTTCAGGTTGTCCAAGCTGTATGTGGCGGTTGTGTTCTGTTGCACCAGTCTTGATGGACTGACCGATCTGGCCACTGTGGACCTGGCCACACTTGCAGGGGCAGATGCAGTATGAACCCAAACACTTCAGTCCCAGGTCATCTTTCATAGGATAGTGGAAGTTGGAACTGTTCTTGGGCAGCATGTAAACACTTGTTATTTTGTGCCTAGCCAGCCACTTGCTAAGGCAGCTGTTGAGTGTTTAGACATATGGCTGGAAGGCAATCAAAATTGACTCTTCCATTTGCTCAGTAGGGTAGGCTTTGTTGTGAGGCCACTCAGGGTGGGGCATGCAGCAGCCAGTGTTGCTGCCTGTGGCATTCACTGTCTGGCAGGGGAGATGACTCCATGTGCTTTTGCCTTCCATTTTCCACACCCTGGTCTCTTCAACTGGTCCTTTGTGAATCCTTGTGGTGACCAGTTGGTGTGCAGCATCTCCACCGTGCTGCTAGTCTTGAACCTTTTCAGGCATAGTTGTACCTGTTGGATCCCTCCCAAGTCTCCCCAATGTGGCCTGCCTGTGCATCCCTTCATTGGCCTGCAAACTCTTGCCTGATTGTCCCGACAACCCTTTCAGTCAGCTGGTAACACTGTATCTGTATATTTCTTCTTCCACTCATGCCCTGGCTTATGTCTTGGGTCTGTACACCCTCAAAGGTGAAGGCTGTATGTTCGTTTGCAATGTTTGGAACTGATTACCCAGGGACATGGTGTCATATCTCAGCCAGTGGAGACCCCAACCTTACTGCTGTGAAATCCTTGAGACGTGCAGAGCAGAGTCCTTGAGAAGCTAATAGTGCTTCAGGTAGTAAAGCTCTGTACGTTTGATGAAGAATGAAAGTTCATTGCAGTGTTGACATCAGCCTCCACCTTGTGCCAGATTAGTCTAGACCAGGCCTTTCCAGGCTGTAATGTGGACATCCATGTTAAGTTTATCCACCACTCTCACCTAGATCAGCAAGTGGTTGTTTTCCTTCAGAATCTGCAATCAAAAATTTGCACGTGTTTCTCTTCTCCCTCGTGTATGCTACTTGTCCTGCTGATCTCATTGTACTTGATTTATCTGATGAAAAAGTCAAATTTTACAGTTTTATATAGTTAAGTTCTTTTGGTGTTTAACTGTATCTGTACAGAAAACAAAATCAGTTGCATTTAAAGGGCGGAATCCAGAGAGAACTAGAACTGTAATTGATGATAAAATTATAGAACAAGTGAATTTGTTTAACTGTTTAGGAAATGTGATATCTTATGAAGAAGAATTGGATATTGATAACAAATTAAATAACTTTTTGAAAATTACAGGTATTTTAAATAATGTGTTTAGACCACAAAAAACCCTTAAGAAAACAAGAATAAAACTACACAATACACTGGCACTTCCG
>Ga0123353_10008143_pt1 | contig 14275 bp, 12 predicted proteins | sample TergutLab28metaG_3_FD_92763 | JGI IMG/M metagenome (GOLD analysis project Ga0123353, IMG submission 92763) | Labiotermes labralis P3 segment gut microbial communities from Petit-Saut dam, French Guiana - Lab288 P3 | ecosystem: Host-associated > Arthropoda: Insects > Digestive system > Gut ... | reverse complement strand
GGAGCGCTTCTCGTCCGAGGTGACCTTCTCACCGAACATGCGCAGGCTGCAGGATGAGGCGGTCGCCAATTCCCAGGGCGGGCGGGTGAACCTATCCAGGCCGGAGATAGCGCCCGCCGACTACGTAAGGTTCGGCCAGTCGGACCTCCTGAGCGGGGCCATATACACGGCTGAGGCGCGCGCGAACAGCGACTCGCTCACCGCGATCGACGAGGAAAAGGGCGGCGGCGGCGGGCCCATGGTGATGGGGTCCGGCGGCAGGCCGGGCATGGGGGAGGGCCAGGGCGATCCGAACCTGCCTGAGGCGCAGGGGACCCAATACTACTTCAAGCTGATCGCGGGGCAGTACGGCGACTTTGAGAGGAAGCTCCGTGAGCTGGACGAGGGGGCGTTCCCTGCCGAGGACGACGAATGCATGGTGAGCGCGGACCTGCTCGAGAGCAGCGGCCTGGCCGTGGGGGACACGATTTTTGTGACGTCCTCGGTGATGGTGCCGGGCGCCGACCCGTCTGAAGGCATAGCCGAGGTAGGGATGGAATGGGAGCTCAGGATAGTGGGGACCTACAAGGACGCGACGGATGAATACTCGGACGGCTACATGCAGAACGCCTACACGAACAGGCGGAACGAGATAATAGTGACGTTCGACGCGATGGCGGGCAAGATGGTCGACGGCGCCATAGGGATCAGCGTCGGCGCGAGGTATTTTTTGCGGAACCCCGGGCTGCTGGAGGAGTACGCCGCGGAGGTGTATGCGAAGGGCCTGAACCCCATCTACGACGTGACCACGGACTCGGGGAACTACGACAAGGTGGTGGGCCCGGTCGAGAGCCTGAAGGGCATATCAGTGGCTTTCGCCGCCTTGGTCATAGGGTTCGGCGCCGTGATCCTGGCCCTGCTCTCATCCATGGCCGTGCGCGAGAGGAAGTATGAGATAGGCGTGCTTAGGGCGATGGGCATGAGGAGGTCCAAGGTGACGCTGGGCATCTGGGCGGAGACGTTGGCGGTCACCGTGCTCTGCCTCGCCCTTGGGTTGGGGGTGGGGGCGGCGGTCGCCCAGCCCGTGACCGACGTGATGCTCCGGCAGCAGGTGGAGGCGGCCGAGAAGGCTGAGGCGGCCATAGCCGACAACATGCCGGCCGGCCCGATGACCGTCCGGTCCATGGGCGGCATGCGGATCGGGGGCGGGGAGCAGCGCGTGGAGGCGGAGCCCCTGAGCGAGCTCGACGTCTCGCTCGGGCTGGGCACACTGGCCGAGATCGCCGCGGTCGCTCTTTTGCTGACGTCCATGGCCGGGGTGATCGCAACGCGCAAGATAACCAAGTACGAGCCGATCAAGATTCTGATGGAAAGGAACTAGGTGGCGAGCATGGAAGGGATCCTGACGCTGGACAACGTCTCGTACCGGTATGAGGGGGCGAAGGCCCAGGTATTGAAGGGCGTGAACGCCGTGTTTGAGATGGGGAAGCTGTACGCCATAGTCGGGAAGTCGGGTGCGGGCAAGTCCACGCTGCTGTCCCTGCTCTCGGGCCTGGACCTGGCCACGGGCGGTGAGATAACGTACAAGGGAGAGGCGATGTCCAAGGCCGACCGCGACGCCTACCGGGCGAAGGGCGTGGGCGTGGTGTTCCAGAGCTATAACCTGCTCACGAACGCCACGGCCCTCCAGAACATCGTGCTCTCGATGAACATAAGCGGGTCGCCCGAGTATGATAAGAAAGGCTTCGCGTACGCGCTGCTCTCCAGGATGGGGATAGACCGGGAGACGGCCGACAGGAAGGTGCTGAGGCTCTCCGGCGGCGAGCAGCAGAGGGTGGGCATCGCAAGGGCGATGGCGTCCGACCCGCCCGTCCTGATCGCCGACGAGCCCACGGGCAACCTTGACAAGGACACGGAGGAGGCGATACTGTCGGCCTTCTCCTCGCTGGCGCGCGAGGAAGGCAAGTGCGTGATCATCGTCTCCCATTCGAGGAAGGTGGCCGCCATAGCCGACGTGGTCTTCGGCATCGCCGACGGTGCCATGACGGAGCTGAGGAAGCCTAAAGCGTGAGCAGGTAAAGGAAGTGCGCGTCGTCCATCGGGTACGTCACATATATCCGGGGCAGCCTGAATAGGTCGTCGCCGACCCGGACGCCCCGGGTCACGGTGGTGAAAGCCGCCTCAAAGCCGGCGTCCATGGCCGCCTGCACGACGGCGTAGCCGCTCTCGCCGTTCGGGTATGAGAGGTACTTGGAAGGGAGGCTTTCCTGGGCCCTCCTGAAGTCGGCGAGCAGGGCCTCGTAGGAGAAGTTGGTGAGCGGGTCGCCGTGCATCCTGTACGTGTGGCTCTCGAAGTCGAACGCGTCGGCGAACTCCGATATCTCATGCCTGGTGAGGTGCTGCTGCGCCAGCGGTGCGAAAGGCACATCGGCCGTCTCCTCAATGCGGCCGACCAAGGTGAAGAGCGTCGCCTTATAGCCGAATTCGCGCAGGATCGGGGCAGCGTAGTATATGTTCGACCTGTACCCGTCGTCGAAGGTGATGACCACGGACTTTTGCTGGACCACCCGTTCCCCGCGCACGTACTCAGCCAGCTCGCTTACGGTGATCACGTCGTACCCGTTGTCCCTGATGAGCTGCCTCTGCCTGCGGAACTCCTCGGTCGTGGTCGTAATGATGTTGTTCGCATATTGCGAGCCGTAGCGCTCCTCCCGCGTCAGTATGTGGTGGTATATGAGCACGGGTATGCGCGGGACCGATTGCGGGGCGACGCTGACCGCGAAGTCCTTGTGGTAGGCCCCACCCTTGGAACCGCCCTCAACGACGGCTCTGACGACGGCGGTCCCCGCCGCCTTCGCCGTCAGCCTGTCGCCGGCGATCACCGCGCCCGTCCCGCCGCTGTTCACCATGACCCAGGTTATCGCCTTGCTCGTGGAGGAGGCGGGCACGACGTCGCCTCTCAGGGTCAGCGACGCGCCCACCGTTACCGTCGACGGCAGGCCCAGGATGTCCCCGACGGGCACATAAGGAGTTTGGCGGACGCCGCCGTTCACGCCCAGCACGATCGTGGACCCTACCTCGGCGTGGCTGCCTGAGGGGGGCGTGACCGTCAACACGGCCCCCACGGGGGCCGCCTCGCTGAATGACTGGACCCTGACCGTGCGGAACCCTTGGCTGGAGAGTATGGCCTCGGCCTCGGACGCCTGCCTGAACGAGACGTCCGCTATGTACATGGCCTTCGGGGCCGACCGGGCCCCGTAAGGCGGGCCCGCGTACGGCAGCGCGTCATCGGCGACCGTGACCGTCTCGGGTCCGCCCGCGGTTTGGCCCGACCCGCCTTCCGCCCCTAGGGCGGCCGCCGCGTCGGCTTGGTCCGCGCCATGCCCGGGCCCGTCGCCGCCACCCGACGCGATGAGGTGGGCTCGGCCGGCCCCATCGGCTTGGCTGGGCAGGCCGCCCGGACCGTGGCCGTCCCGTCCGATGCCTAGATACGTGGTTATGAAGACCGCGATGGAGGCGACGCAAAGAATGATGGCCAGGCGCAACCTGATTTTCTGCGTAAGCATAGTCACCTTCGCCCATACCGGGAAGGCCGCGCCTATGGCGACCTTTTGGGAAGCTACTGGTGAGAATCGAACTCACAACCTGATCATTACGAATGATCCGCTCTGCCGTTGAGCCACAGTAGCGTGGTGAAGTCGGGTGGGCCGCGGATGGGCCCGGTGGGCCGGCTTTGGGCTCGGTCAGCCGCGGCCGTGGCCTAGGCTCAGTCAATTACAGTATATGAAGGGGAAGCCCTTGTCAACAGCGGGAGGCCCTTCGGGTGCCTGCCCATGGCGGTTGAACGGGCCATGGCGTTGGGATAGAATGTCGTTGCCGATGACGGTCGGCCCAGCCACAAAATGAGCGAGGTGCGGCATCCATGGTGAGTTCGGGGGACAGGAAGATACTGCGGGAACTGGCGAAGGCCAGGGCCGAATTGGCGGCCACGGACGAAAACAAGGAGCGGGCTGCCAGGGCCAGGGACATAAACAGCCTAAGGCCCAGCAGGCCCATCGTCTGGATCGAAGAAATCCCCTGGCATGAAATGGACATCGACGGGGAGCTTAAGACGGTCTGCGAGGGCGAGGAGGCCAGGAGGATCGAGTACGGCCTCAGGACGACGCTCTTCCGGTGGAGGCATTTCCGGGCCGACATGGTGGTGGAGGACGCCTATTACGTATACAAGGCGTTCACGGCGACGGATACCGGGTTCCGCACGAAGGAGACGATCCTCGCGAAAGATGAGAGGAACCACATAGTCTCGCACAGCTACGAGGACGTGATGGACACGGAGGAGAAGCTGGGCGTATTGAAGAAGACAGTGGTGACCGCCTATCCCGAGAAGGACGAGGCCAACCTCGCGGTCGCGCAGGACATGTTCGGCGACATCATGCCCATAAAGATGCGCGGCTACGGGATATATTGCAACACATGGGACGACATAAGCAGGGTGCGCGGGGTGGGGCCGGTCCTGCTCGACATGGTGGATAACCCCGGGTTCGTGCACAAGATGGTCTCGCGGCTGATGGACATAACGGTCGACAGGTACGAGCAGATGGAAAGCCTGGGGCTGCTGGACTTTGACACGGCCTCGGTGCACTGCACCCCGGCCGCGGTGGACGGGCTGCCGACCGCGGACTACGACGGCGGCAAGGTCCGTTTCAAGGACGTATGGTTCCGCGGCATGGCCCAGATGTTCTCGACCGTCTCGCCCGAGATGCACGAGGAGTTCGACATCCGCTACATGAGGAGGCTCATGGACAGGTGCGGCCTGGCATACTACGGTTGCTGCGAGCCCCTGGACGCCAAGCTGGACCTCTTGATGGCCATACCCAACATGCGCAAGCTGGGCGTCAGCCCGTGGTCGAACGTGAGCCTGAACGCCGAGAAGATGGGCGGCGGGTACGTCTACTCCCGCAAGCCGAACCCGGCGTTCGTTGCGGGCGACTACGTGGCCGAGCACGTGAGGTCCGAAACCGAGGAGACCATAAAAGCCTGCACGCGCTACGGATGCCCGTATGAGTTCGTGCTCAAGGACATCAGCACGGTATCCTACAAGCCGGGCAACCTCATAGGGTGGACGAAGACCGTCATGGACACCATAGACGGGTACTACGGCCGCAGCCCGCGGTAGGGGCGGCATGGGGGCGGATCGGATTGGCTGAGAAGGGCGCTCGCGACGAGTCCATGCTGCCGAAGGCATGGAAGGCCATGCTCGGGCCGGCCGACTACGTCCCCGTGGTGGTCAGGAGCGTCGAGAGGGTCCACGACGTCACCTGGACGATGGGGCCGAGCATACACGAGCATTACGAGATGGTATACATGAAGTCGGGCAAGGCCGTATTCGACATCGAGGGCGACCAGGTGGAGATAGGGCCCAACGACATGATAATCATCAAGCCCAATAAAAGGCATATGTTCGCCGTCCGCTCCAAGGAGTGCGACTTCTTCGTCCTCAACTTCGGCTTCACGGACAGCAGGGACAAGAGCATATCCGAAGTTTCGCTCGGGGAGTTCATAGATTTCCTGGAAGGGCGTGGGGCGGGGCCTTACCTCTTCCTGAAAGTCAACCAAAAAAACGACATCATCTCGGTGGTCGAACGGGTGGTGAATGAGGGCGACAACGACGACATAGGCGGGGGCTTCATGTCCAGGCTGCTCGTCATGGAGCTGTTCGTCCTCATCTCGCGCGCGCTGAAGAGGGAGTGGGAGAACAGCCTCAGGAAGATGGGCTACAAGAGGAACGAATTGATACGCAGCGCGGTGGGCTACATAGACAACAACTACGAGAGGAACATAAGCCTTAAGGACATATCGCGCTTCGTCTTCCTGAGCCCCAGCTACTTCACGCGAGCCTTCAAGGAGGAGACGGGGATGAGCCCGATAAACTACCTACTCCGCAGGCGGATAGGCAGGGCGTCGGAGCTGCTGCTGACCACCGACAGGAAGGTGAGCGACATAGCTCTGGCCGTGGGGTTCTCCAACCAGCAGCGGTTCAACGACATATTCAAGAAGAACATGCGCGTCTCGCCGCTCAGGTACAGGAAGGATGGGGCGGGGCCTGAAACTCCTTGACCATCTTGGCCCGCACGTACCCCCGCTCATCGGACGTCGACTCGACGTAGTAGCCGAACTTGTAGTAGAACCTGACCAGCTCGCCGTACCTCGATGCGGTGTATAGGCAGGCCTTCCTCACCCCCAGCGACGGCAGCAGCTTGTCCAGCATCGACATGATGGAGGAGCCTATCCCCATGCTCTGGTAACCCCCGACCACCCCGAACCGGCTGATGTGCGCCTCGCCCCCCGGCGTCAGCTCAAACCGCACCGTGCCTACGGGGACGCCGTCGACCGAGGCGACGTAGACCTCCTTGCGGCCTATGTCGAGCAGCGTGACGCCCTCACCCTCGGCGAGGGCCTCGAGGCTGCCGCCGGACCCGTGGATGCCCGAGTCGTCCGCGTACTTCGAGAAGGCGTCCTTGACTATCCGCGTCACCGCGCCCGCGTCGTCCGGGCCGGCCTTCCTGATTATGAACGAGTATCCGTGCATAGGTGGCCCCCGTACCTGTCCATCAGCGCGCACATGATCGCCTTCTGCGCGTGCAGCCTGTTCTCGGCCTGGTCGTATATGGCTGAGGCCGGGCCGTCCATGACCTCGCCCGTCACGTCGAGGCCCCGATAGCCCGGCAGGCAGTGCATGAAGATCGCATCGCCGGCGGCCGCGGCCATCACCGCCGCGTTCACCTGATACGGGCCCAGGTCCTTGATCCGGGACTCCTTGTCGCCCTCCTGTCCCATGCTGACCCATGTGTCGGCATAGACGACGTCGGCGCCCGAGGCGGCCTCCATGGGGTCCTCCGTCAGCGTCACCGTGCTGCCGGTCTGAGAGGCGTCGGCCATCGCGCCCTCGACGACCGCCCCGTCCACGCGGTAGCCCTTGGGCGAGGCCACGGCTATGTCCACGCCGAACTTCGGGCACGCCTGCACCAGGGAGTTCGCCACGTTGCCGCCGTCGCCGAGGAAAGCCAGCTTGAGCCCCTTGAACCTGCCCTTGCGTTCGTATACGGTCATGAGGTCCGCGAAGGCCTGGCATGGGTGCATAAGGTCGGTCAGCGCGTTTATCACGGGCACGGACGAATGCTCGGCCAGCTCCAGCATGTCGGCGTGCGAGGCGGTCCGGAACATGATGCCGTCCACGTACCGCGAGAGCACCTCCGCGGTGTCCTTGAGCGTCTCCCCGCGGCTCGTCTGCAGGTCGGCCTCGCTGAGGAAGAGGGCCTGACCCCCCAGCTGGTACATGCCCACCTCGAACGATACCCTGGTGCGCGTGGAGGGCTTCGCGAATACCATCGCGAGCGTCCTGCCTTCCAGATGCCTATGGCCGATGCCCTTGCCGGTCTTCAGCTTCAGCCTGATGGCCAGGCTGAGCAGCTCGTACATCTCCTGTATCGTCACGTCTTTCAAGTCGATGAAGTCCTTCACGGCAAACCCTCCCCGTCCGATCCTTAAGCCCCATGCGCCCATTCGCCGACGTCAACCCAGCTCCTCGGCGAGCGCGCCCACCAATCCGTCTATCTCCCGCCTCGTCACTATCAGCGGCGGGAGCAGGCGCGTCACGCGACTTCCGGCCTTCCCCACCACATAGCCCCTCTTAAGCATCGAGGCGACGACGTCCGATGAGTCCCTCTCAGCCAGTTCTATGCCCACCATTAGGCCCAGCCCCCGTATGGCCGTCACGCCAGGGCTGCCCGCCAAGGCCCTATTTAGCTCCGCGATCAGGTATGAGCCCATAGCCGCGCTGTTGGCGACGAGGCCCTCGCCGACGATCACGTCGATGACGGCGAGCGCGGCCGCGCACGCCAAGGGCCCGCCGCCGTATGTCGTCCCGTGGTCCCCGGGGCCGAATCCGGTCGCCGCCTCCTCGGTGGCGCACATCGCCCCTATCGGGAACCCGCCTCCCAAGGCCTTCGCCAAGGTGACTACGTCGGGCTTGACGCCGTAGTGCTCATGCCCGAGCATCCTTCCGGTCCTGCCCATGCCCGTCTGTATCTCGTCGAATATGAGCAGGATGCCCGCCTCGTCGCATATGCCCCTTACCTTCTTTAAGTAGCCATCTTCCAATGGATGTACGCCGCCCTCCCCTTGGACGGGCTCGACTATGGCCGCGGCGACGTTCGGGTTGGAGGAGGCCATCGATCCGAAGGCGTCCGCGTCGTTGATGGGGCAATAATGGTACCCGCGTATCAGTGACTTGAATGGGGCGTGGAACGCGTCCTGGCCGGTCGCGGCCAGGGTGCTCATCGTCCTGCCGTGGAAGGAGCCTCGGAGCGAAATAATCTCGTTCCGCTCGGGGCGGCCCTTCTTATGCCAATACATCCGGGCCAGCTTGAACGCGGCCTCGTTGGCCTCGGCGCCGCTGTTGCCGATGAAGGCCCTCCCCATCGAGGTGATGGCGCATAGGCGTTCGGCCAACAGGGCCTGACCTTCGATATAATAATGGTTCGAGACGTGCATGAGCCTCGAGGCTTGGGCCGCGATCGCCGCGACGACCTTCTCGTGGCAGTGGCCGACGGCGTTGACGGCCACCCCGCCGAAGAAGTCCAGGTACCTCCGCCCTTCGGTGTCCCATAGATGCATGCCGCGCCCCTCGGTAAAGCAGATGGGGGTCCTCGGCCCAAAGGCGTTCGCATAGTACCTTTCGTCCAGGCCCACTATGTCCCGTAAGCCTAGCCTGCCGCCCGACCCACCCGCATGCTCAGTCATCCCCGCCATCGACCCGCACCCCCCCCGTGATCATGGTCCCTATCCCTTTGTTCGTGAATATCTCCAATAATATTGCGTGGGGGATCGTTCCGTCGAGGATATGGGCCTTCCCCACGCCGCCCGATATGGCGTCGATGCAGCACATGACCTTAGGGATCATCCCGCCCGATATCACCTTGTCGGCTATGAGGCGCATGGCCTCCCCCCCCGCCAGGGCTGAGTAGACCTCCCTGTCCCCCCCCATTATGCCCTCCACGTCGGTAAGCAGGATCAGCTTCTCGGCGCCCATCGCCGAGGCCAGCCTGCCGGCCACCGTGTCGGCGTTTATGTTGTATGACTGCCCCGCCCCGTCGGCCCCTATCGGGGCGACCACGGGTATGTACCCGCCGGCCGAGAGCCGTTCGAGCAGCTCGGTCCTGACCTCCGTTATCTCCCCGACGAAGCCCAGGTCGGCCTCGGTCCCGTCGTCGAGCCTCGTCAGCCTGCGGCAGCCGACGATCCCGCCGTCTATCCCGCAGACGCCGACCGCCCTGCCGCCCTTGGAATTGAGCATCGAGACGATCTCCTTGTTCGTTTTGCCCACGAGCACCATCTGCGCCACCTCCATGGTCAGCGCGTCCGTCACGCGGAGCCCGCCCACGAAGGTGCTCTCCACCCCATAGCTCTTCAGCGCCCTGCTTATGTCAGGGCCGCCGCCGTGGACCACGATGGGGTTCAGCCCTATGTACTTCAAGAGGGTGATGTCCTCCATCACGGAGTTCACCAGCTCGCCGCTGACCATGGCGTTGCCGCCGTACTTTATGACCACCGTCTTCCCATAGAGCCTCTGCATGTATGGGAGGGCCTCTATCAGTATCCCCGCCTTCCTTATCAGCTCATCCATGGTCCGCGCCCCCCTCCGTCGTCACCGCCTGACAGCGCGCCGCGCCTTCCGAATGAAAGGCCGGCGGCCTCGCCTATCCCCCTGGAGGCCGTCATATGCGCCATCCCGGCCCGTCCAGCCCGGCGGACTCGGGGAGCCCCGCCATCACGTTGAGCGACTGCACGGCCTGGGAGGCGGCTCCCTTGGCCAGGTTGTCGATGGCCGAGACCAGGATCGCCCTGCCGGTCCGGCGGTCCACGTCGACGCCTATGTCGGCGAAGTTGGAACCCGCCACGTTCGAGGTCTCCGGGAACGTCCCGTACTCGCAGACCCTCACGAAGTACTCGCCCTCGTAGTGGGCGGCGACCATCTCGCGCAGCCCGCGGCCGTCCAGCGCGCCGAAGCCCTCGCCCAGGTCGGCGTACACGGTGGCTGACATGCCGCGCTTCATCGGCGCCAGGTGGGGGGTGAACGTGACCGTGACGGGCCTGCCCGCGAGCGCCGACAACCCCTGCTCGATCTCCGGGGTATGCCTGTGCGAGCAGACGCCGTAAGGCTTGAAGTTGCCGTCCAGCTCGGTGAACAGGTACCCGACCTCGGCCTTCCTGCCCGCGCCCGACACTCCGGAGACGGCGTCGATGATGATCCGGTCGGGGTCCACGGCTCGGGCGGCCAGCGCCGGCGCCAAGGCCAACAGCGCGCAGGTCGGGTAGCAGCCGGGGTTCGCGACCAGCCGGGCCCGCGCTATCTCGGCCCTGTGCAGCTCGGGCAGGCCGTACGCCGCCTGGCCCAGCAAGGACGGCGCCTTATGCTCGGCCCCGTACCAGGCCCCGTACACCGCCGCGTCCTTGAAGCGGAACGATCCGCTGTGGTCCAGGACCTTGCCCCCTCCGGCCAGGAGGGCCGGGACCAGCTCCTGGGACGCGCCGTCCGGCAGGGCCGTCACGAACGTGTCCCCCAGCCCCAGCAGGCCATCCGGCTCGGGGCCGACCAAGACGGAGTCGTTCACCTTCCTTAGGCTGGGATATACGTCGGAGACCCTCCTCCCGACATGGCTCTGGCTGGCCAAGGCGGCCAGCCTGATCGTAGGGTGGCGGCTTAGGAGCCTCACTATCTCCAGCCCGACGTAACCCGTTGCGCCTATCACCACCACGTCCATACATGCCCCCCCGAACCCGCGCCGAACCATGGGTCCGTGCGTAATTTTTTATAAATATACACATCTCTGAATATTTATGCAACAAGGCTGTGTTACGGTTCGATTCGGCCCATGTTACATTTCCGTGCATCGCGAACGTGAGTTTCGTCATAATGCACGAATATCGCCATGAAACGCCTGCCGTTTTATTGGATTTTACGCTATCCACGACCCGCGCCGTTATGCTATATTAACTTAAATTAATCCGCGCCATATGAAAGGGAGGTAGGCTAAATTGGCAAACCTAAAGCTGAAGAACGTCTTCAAGAGGTTCGAGGGCGGGGTGGTCGCCGTCAACAACTTCAACCTGGACATAAACGACAAGGAGTTCCTGGTATTGGTAGGCCCCTCCGGCTGCGGCAAGTCCACCACGCTGAGGATGATAGCGGGCCTGGAGGAGATAACGGAAGGCGAGATATACATCGGCGACAAGCTCGTCAACGACATGCAGCCCAAGGACAGGGACATAGCGATGGTCTTCCAGAGCTACGCGCTCTATCCGCACATGACGGTCTTCGACAACATGGCCTTCGGCCTCAAGCTGAGGAAGACGCCCAAGGACGAGATCAAGAGGAAGGTGCAGGAGGCCGCGAGGATCCTGCAGATAGAGCACCTGCTGGACAGGAAGCCGAAGGCGCTTTCGGGCGGCCAGAAGCAGAGGGTCGCGCTCGGCCGGGCCATCGTCCGCGAGCCGAAGGTCTTCCTCATGGACGAACCGCTATCGAACCTCGACGCCAAGCTCAGGGCCGAGATGAGGATAGAGATCAGCCGGATCTACCATAAGCTGCAGGTCACCATGATCTACGTCACGCACGACCAGATAGAGGCCATGACGATGGGCACCAGGATCGTCGTCATCAAGGACGGCTTCATCCAGCAGGTGAACACGCCGCAGACCCTGTATGAGAAGCCGTGCAACGCCTTCGTGGCCGGGTTCATAGGCTCCCCGAAGATGAACTTCTTCGACGTCGAGGTTGAGAAGGAGGGGGCCGACTACATACTCAAGTTCAACGAGTACAGGATCAAGCTGCCGGAGGGCAAGGCGAAGAGGCTCGAAGGCAAGGACTATGTGGGCAAGAAGGTCATAATGGGCATCAGGCCCGAGGACGTGCACGACGAGGCCATGTACCTGGACACGCTGAAGGAAAGCACGCTGAGCGCCGAGGTTTCGCTGGTCGAGGCGCTGGGCGCGGAGACGCTCATCTACATGACCATAGACGAGGTGGACATGATCGCCAGGGTGAACCCCAGGACGCAGGCGAGGGTTGGGGAGAAGATCACCATCGCGCTCGACCCCAACAAGATCCACCTGTTCGACAAGGAGACGGAGCTGGTGATCATAAACTGACGCGCCGGCGTCCGAGCGTTCGCGAAACGGGGCCGTGAGGCGGGCTTAGAGGCCGGCTGACACGGCCCTTCCCTTTGTGGGGGTGATGGCTTGCGCAGGTACCTGGAAGCCCTATTGGAAAGGTTCTCAAAAGAGACGGGCCTTAGGATGGGGGCCTTCCTGGTCGACGAAGGCCGGTTCGTGGGGCACAAAGTCCGTGAGACGCTGGCCCGCGGCGCATATGGGTCGTCGATGGCCGGCGGGGGTTGCGCCGTCGCCATGGGGGGGATGACCTTCGCCGCGGCCGAAGGCGAGCCCGGCGAGGGCTCGGCGCTCATCTTTTCGGAGGGCGAGGGCGGGCAGAGCGGGGTCTACGTGAGGCTGGCCGCCAGCATGGTCACCGGCAGGAAAGCCATGATGGCCAAGCCGCTGTCAGAGGTGACGCTCGGGTACCTCAGGGGATTGGTGGGGCCCGACGAGCTGCTCGGGTCGGCCAGGGCGATGGGCGTCGCCGAGGAGGCCCCCAGGCAGGTCCTATGCGTCAGGTGCCGGGGCCGCGGGGACGTGGGGCCTTCGGAGGTCCTGACGGTGATGTACGCGAAGAGCGACTCGGACTACGTCGTCGCCTTGGGCGAAAGCGACTTCGCGCTCGTCAGGGAGGAGCGGGAAGGCGGCTCGGGCGGGGCCAGGGAGGCCGGGCTCATCGCCGACACGGTGGGGGCTGAGGCCATGGTGGACGTCAAGGTCGCCGTCGGGCCCATCTTCGGAAGGTTGGACGGGTTGGCCGACTCATACGCCGAGGCGCTGGAGACGTTGGAGCTGGGCCTCATATTCGGCGGCAGCCAAAGGGTCTTCGCCTGCGGCAGGTTCGGGGTGGAGCGCCTCATGCGTGGATGCGACGCGAAGGCGTGCGACGAGTTTTTGGGCGGCATCGGGCCCGGGATCGACAGGCTCGACGCCGAACACCTGTCCACGGCCGACAGCCTGTTCAGGCACGGCCTGAACGTGAGCGAGACCTCGAGGAGGACATACATACACAGGAACACGCTGGTATACAGGATAGAGAAGATCGAGCGCCTGACCGGGCTCAACGTGACGGTCTTCGAGGACGCGCTCAAGCTTAAGCTGGCGATCCTCATACGCAGGTATCGGGAAAGGCAAGCCGAGGTCGGGGATGCTGACGTTTAGGGGCGTGACCAAGGTATACCCGAACGGCACCGTGGCCTTGGACGACGTCTCGTTCTCCATCGCCAAGGGCGAGTTCGCCTTCGTGATCGGCTCCAGCGGCTCGGGGAAGTCCACGCTCATCAGGCTCCTGATGAAGGAGGAGGACCTGACCGGCGGCAGGATCGGCGTGAACGGAAAGGACATAGGCCTCCTGGACAGGCGCGAGACGCCGTACTACAGGCGCCAGCTGGGGGTCGTCTTCCAGGATTTCCGCCTCCTGAACGACAGGACGGCCTATGAGAACGTGGCTTTCGCCATGCACATAGCGGGGGCAGCACCCCGGCAGATAAGGCGGCAGGTGCCCATGGCGCTGTCGCTGGTGGGGCTCGCGAAGAAGTCCCACTGCCACCCCGCGGAGCTCTCCGGCGGGGAACAGCAAAGGATAGCGATAGCCAGGGCGATCGCCAACAACCCGCTCATACTCCTGGCCGACGAGCCCACCGGGAACCTCGATCCGGAGAACTCATGGGACATCATGGGGATCATGTCGGAGTTGAACGGGATGGGCACCACCTTGCTGATTGCGACCCACGAGAAGTCCATCGTGGACAGGCTTTCCAAGAGGGTCATATCCCTGGAGGCGGGCAGGGTGGCGCACGACGTGGAGAAAGGCCGGTACGTGTGAGGATAAGGTCACTGCGCTTCCTCGCGAAGGAAGGCATACGCAACGTTTGGAAGAACAAGTTCATGTCGTTCGCGGCGTTCGGCATAGTCCTCGCCACGCTCTTCACGTTCGGCGTCTTCCTCATGGTCGGGTTCAACCTGTCGCACATCGTGGACTCGCTCGGCGACCAGGCCGAGATGAGGGCCTACCTATACCCTGAGTGCACCGACGCGCAAGTGGCTGAGTTCGAGGATTGGCTCGGGGGGAACCCCTACG
>Ga0123353_10008142_pt1 | contig 14275 bp, 7 predicted proteins | sample TergutLab28metaG_3_FD_92763 | JGI IMG/M metagenome (GOLD analysis project Ga0123353, IMG submission 92763) | Labiotermes labralis P3 segment gut microbial communities from Petit-Saut dam, French Guiana - Lab288 P3 | ecosystem: Host-associated > Arthropoda: Insects > Digestive system > Gut ... | reverse complement strand
TACAAACCAGTCAGTTAATGCTGTATAGGGAAATAATCGCTGTTTGTTCTCAGATCCATATAAAGCATATAACCCAAATTACATTTAAATACCCAGTCCGTACCGCGCAGTAAACACACTCCTCTCGGTTATACAAACCAGTCAGTTAATGTTGTATACGGAAATAATCGCCGTTTAATTTGTGCATGTTTGATAATAAAGTGTTTTAATCGTCATTGATGCACGGTACAAACATGAAGATAATCGCTGTTTGTTCTCAGATCCACAAAAAACACATAAATACACTGTGTGGGCAGAACGTAGAATTGTTGACTGTTAAACTGGTGGTACATATAGTGACCAGTGGGGTTTAGACGGTTCAAGGCACTCCTAACTTCAATATCTAAACAGGCGTTTATTACAGAATGGAAGGAAGACAACTGACTGCATGGCCCATCCAATGGAGTGACGACAGAAACGTATTCGGCGTAAATTGCCTTTTATTTGTGTCTGCAACTTTTGTTACAAAAACCTTCATATCCGAAAATTATTCAGCGAATGAAGTAAGAGATTCGTACATAAATATTCGTGGGTCTTCACTCAAGATGTCCGTTTCTGTTGTCGCACTGCAACGACAGCTGCGCCACAACTCCGGAACACCAAGTGTTGCGCTGGGTGGCCATGACACCCAGGACTAACTGCAAACTGGCTGCTTCCAGCTTCACAGGAAATGACCGCATGGGCTGTACTACTTTCGGAGGAAGATACTGCCTCCTCCTTCACCATAAAGTTCCTGAAGATGAAGACAGGAAATGGCTGCCCGCACAACGTGTTCACTCAGCACAAACTGCAGTTAACCGCTGCACATACGGCAGGGAAGTTGTGTCTGAAGTTTCTGTATTTACTCTCAGTGCGAACACAACTTTCAGAACACCATATAGTCATCGTCTGCTAAATGTTTCGGCCCTGTCTGGCCATCATCAGGTAGACCGTTACGACATGCAGCAGATGACAAATACATAGTGTTGCAGCAGTTGCGTTCGGACTGACAATAAGTACAGACAATTAATTAACAAACACAACAGCATGCCGACAGTACAATTACGATCACAACTATTTGCTACCAGCTCCAAGGATTACTACAGACCAACAATGCAACGCCGACGCTCAAGTAACCACGTAATTCGCCTTGTATGAAGCCCAGCCTATCATCAGCCAGATGGGTCACGCACGCACGTCCCATATCCTCAAGATCGTCACCATCACCACTATCATCGTCTTTTTCTTCTGCTTCTTCCTGTAAGTACTTAGGGCATTCGGCCTGTCCTGTTTCATTTTCCTCTTTCACTTGGTCTACCTAGGTTGCTTCTTCGTGTAGGCTGGTAATGCAGGCCTGTCCTCCTCCATCCGTTCGATACAATCTGTCCGGCTATGTTCACGTACTGTCTCTCAACGTATATGACACACACACATCATATATTTAGCCCCTCATATGTTCATTCCATATCTGACCTTGCGAGCCACATCTGTAGGCTTCTTTCAGCCATCTCATTTCTGTAGCCTGTATGTGACAATCTTCTCTCCTCTCGTGGAACCACAGTTCGGCGCCAACCACATGATCCTTCCACTTCCGTTACTCCCCGTCTGCCGCGTGCTACATACCCAGTCGCGATACAACACGCCGTGCATCCACACATTTCCCACCGTTCCACAGATAACAGTTCCGATGTTCTGGGAGGCGACGGTCTGTGAGTGAGCACGCACGAGGTACTCGTTCTCTCGAAACGTCGGGCACCACTCACCCAGCAACACAGTGTCACAGCCCAGAAGACGGCAATCGTCGATTACACCGCCAGCGGAACCTCCACATTCATACCGCACAACAAATGCTAACCTTGTACTGCGTCATTTAAAGTGGTCACATTCATTACCGCTGAAGCCATTGCTGCAGTGACACTAAAGCTGCATAACTTCGCCACCAAACAAAAACAGCTCAGCTCTGAAGGCCCTGCTTGTTCGTTTTCAGCCATCTGCCACGTTGCTTCGGTCGACCGGGCGGTTTTATGTGGCTCTGCAGGAGACAGCGGAAGAGTGGGAAGAGGGGGGTGTGGAGGGGGCGCATCGAGGCGGCTATTTATTTGTGACTGCCGGGTCGGGACGCTAATGTGCAATAGATATTGGATAACATTGTTAGGAGAAGATCCTTACTTCATCCTGCTCCTACTGAGCTCCGGCCAGTGCAGAACACTGTACTGCAGGTGCAAACTACACGTGCGTGGTCGCTGGTGGGCTCACGGAGCAGCCAGTCAGCGTATACCGCATTCAGAAACAATAATAACAACAATAACAATAAATTCTGTGTGCAGTACTTTCGCACCTTCAGTCCGTGCCACAATGCTCAGTGTTTTCCTTCTTATCGGCCTGTTCAGCCCCGCTCCAACAAGCAGCACGTAAGCTGGTGACTGCGGTATTGCGCCACGATAAGAGTACACGAAGGACGAACGGGACAGCTGCAGGGTCTTACTGTGACCACGCGAAGAATGCTGCCACGCGTTACGGACTGCAAACTGCTAAGTTCAGCTTCCATACATCAGTAATCGAAACGAGGCGGAAGCGCGAACACCTGAGGTGACAGCAACAGAAGCGCCACTAAAATGTTTGGTCATCAAACGATATGTGGTGACTGAACTTGGAGGAAATGCGCAAATTCTGTTGAGGTAATGTTTTGTAGCACGTAAAACACGCAACAAAGACGCAGCCATGCGGGAACTGTCTTAAGCTATCGATTTAATGGAGTAATTAATGGATCGCCGGTGCTGTGAATGGGAGCTGAGCTGCGCTGATGGGTCACACACAGTTACGTACACAGTACTGTGTTGTAATTCGGCAGTTACAGACAGACACACACACACACGGGTGTACGCGAAAGTTTGAGTTTACAGTCAAACAATACCACAGCGCAGTTGTATAAATCTACCGAACAGGAAACTGCCACCCTGAGTCCCACTCTGCGTCTTTACTGTCAGCTCCTCTCTAATAGTCACCACGTTCATCGTCCTGCCAGTGGCACTCCACCATAGCTCCAAAACCTCACAGCACGTCGTCAGTACCTTCGTTATGCCTCTCTGCACCTCCGACCTCCGTACGTCACCGTATGACTGCCGTCCGTCCGTCTGTATTCCCACGTATTCTGTGTAACGTCCAACACACCGATCAAGGGCGGGTGGAAGACGCTGCCGGGGCCAATAAATTCAGGGCCGTAAAAATGCGCAACCCTGAACGGACAATGCAGACAGAGCAGCGTCAGAATTTATGTACAGATTGTATGAGAAAATTCTGAAATACAATCTGGCTTTTGATGGCTCCTCGAAAGGACGGGAACCCAAGCAGCGTATAAACCGTGATACCCCCAGACCGAGCAAACCCGCCACGGTCCGGTACAGCAGTACAGCACGTCTGTATGCAGTTCACCATTCACCGTATCACCTCGAATTCATCAGCTTTTCATTCACACTTTGGAAGGCCTCCGAATACCACGGTGCCACCTCGCGGCAGGCAGTACAAACGACACTGTCGGCCACATTTAAAGTTATGAAAGCCGTGAGATAATGGCAAAATTTGTTCCGCCTTTTATCATTATTATAAAAGTTATTCCCCGGCAAAATGGCCAAAAAAAACAGTAATTTATTACACTGCCGACTCGTTCTTGCAGGTTCGCTAGACCATCCGGAGATAACTTACTGCACACCATGCCGGAAGTTGCCTGTCTACTGCAGGACACCACAGTGCTGCAATCGTCACAAGGCTCTCACAGCGGTGTTGCTGCGGACGTGAGGCTGTTTCGTTGTGTGAGCTGTGCCACGTTCAGAGGGATCCTATTGCCTTCTGTTTCCTCTATGGCTGCGGGCCCGAAAGTGCTTAAAGTCCCACAGCTTGTCTTTAGCAACTTTCAGTTCGCCTGCCTCACGACGGACTGGATCAGTTCAACGCCGTCAAAAAACTTCCTAAAACAAAGGCGTAACCCCCCCCCCCCACACACACACACACACAAACATACAAACCGGTGTTCCGAATAAAGTTTCCAAACGTTAGTGTGTTCTGATCCATTCCCTGTGACCAACGCTACATGAGCGTACCGCCGACTGCCAATCCTTACATCGCCATCAGCACTTCACAACCCATATCCGGTAGCAACCGACAATCCTTCTGCAAAAAATGTCTTGTCATAATGTACAAATAAAAGAAAGCTGTGTGTCCGACACACCATGACACACTGGCAGCAGGTGTATGCATAACATCAGCAGAAAGTGTCAGATGATACTACAAAAGAACGACATTAATTCACGGTCACACTGATCGCTCTTCAAGATGACCTCCGCCCGTCTGCATGCACAATTCTGCGCGTGAAAACTGAATCAGGAGGCAGCAGTGCTGGCCAGAGGTGGGAGATACATGCGGATGTTCCGTACGTACTGACACCGTTCGGTGTAACAGCCACGTGGCGCTTATATCGGACACGCATTCAAACAGCATTTACTGTGCTCACAACACCTCACACAACAGCAGCACGCAGTTTGCCACACTCCAAGCGCAACACGCTGTATAACTACACACCTAACAGCTCCTCAACTAGTCAAGAAATTTCCCGCATGTTATGGAACCCGAAGGTTCGTTACAACAGTTCACAGCAATGACAGCAGACTTAGAACCAATGTGACAGGCCGGCCACCTCAGTCCTCTCCCATTATCCACACGACATACTGCAAGACAGTAATGAATCTCAAAACAAACGCAACTGGAACATGCCGAAGCTCCAACAAGTTACGAAATGCACGTAACAATTCGGCAAGTTGCCACCCTCGTTGTAACGATTTAGCAAAACGTTACGACAGTCGGTACAGGTGTACTGTGAACAAAAACGCTTAACTTCTGTGGTCTGCAAGCAAATGGAACACGTTATAGCATGGTATTTGAGGCAAGTCTGGGATATGAATGATTGGTTATACCGAGGGACAGCATAAGTTTAGACCGGGATACTCATGCGAAAGTCAAGTCATCACGGCGTGCCAGTACGTAGCGGACTCTTTGGACGAGGGGGTCGGTATAGCTGCAATTACAGTAGACTTTTGCAAGGCTTTCGATTTAGTTCCTCACGATCAGCTGCTTACGAAACTGGCGGCCTTGGGCGTGGATTCGAGGGTAGTCGTTTGGGTAGGTAGTATGTAGGTAGGTAGGTCGTAGGAGGGCAACTATCCAAGGAAGTCAAAGTAAACTCTGGTGTGCCGCAGGTGAGCGTTTTGGGCCCAACACTGTTTCCAGTGTATGTAAATTATATTTGGAGGAACATCGACTCGAATATTAGACTATTCGCTGACGACTGTACAATTTATAGGAAAATCACAATAAAAACGACACAGAAAAGTTGCTGAAGGATTTGAACACCTTGGGGGAATGGGCAGCAGAAAATGGGAAAATGAAAATCAATCCAAGTAAAGTAAGGCAATAAGATTTACGACGGTTCGGGTTAAACATCCACTGGGTTACTGTCTTGGGTGACCAAAAAATTCCGGAAGCGAGCAGTTGTAAATATTTGGGAATAGTCTTAAGAAGCGATTTAAATTTGGTGGACCAAGTAAATTACACAGCGCAAAAAGCACGGAAGGCACTTCACTTTGTAATGCGTGTTCTCAAAAAAATGAAATAGGAATACAAAAAGTTTAGTACACACGTCATTGGTGCGTCCAGTTCTTGAATGTGGTGCTGCGGGCAGAGGACAGATAAATGCGTTAGACCGAGTGCAGAAGAAAGCTGCTCAATTACAAATCATACGATGGATTCCGACTGGCAAACCTCGGCTCAGCGTTGGAAGATAGCACGATTGTGCGCCCTTTTTATAGCGTAAACTCGGAACGGGCTTGGAAAGCTACACGCGACAGGTTGCGAAGGGCTTACTATTTGAGCAGAGTAGATCATGTTCGGAAAATTAGGGGCAGGGGAAGCAAGGAACGTATATCGGGAAGTATTCCTTTGTAGATAGGACCTTTAAAAACTGGAACCAACTACCTGCAGAAGCGTTAGGGACTTTCCTTTGTAAATCTAAGATTTTTAGAAACAGATTTATGAAAGCAATTATAAACGGGGTGAAATGAAAAGAATAGAAGAGTGGCGAAAATCATGTACAAGTGTAGTGAAGTGTAGTGAGGTGAAGTTTAGTGATGTGAGGTGAAGTGGAGCGGTTGGAAATTTAAATGGGGTTAAGCCAAATGAGAGGGTAGTGAAGTGTAGTGAAGTGTAGCTGGGTGAAGTTTAAATGAGAGGAAGTGAAGTACCGACAAGTGTAGAAGTAGAGTTAAGTGTAGTTGGGTGAAGTGTAGTGAAGGTCTTAGTAACAGGGTGTCTTACATTATTAGAAGATATACAGATCATACGAAGTTTACTGCTTTTATCATTGTATATATGGTTGTATGTTTTGTATGCTTTTGTTTAAGTTTGTAAGTTATGTATTTTAATAGTTATGTTTATGTATTTTTATTGTTATGTATGTCCTGTTCTGTATATTCTGTTTTCATCGTGCCAACTGGCACTCCTCGGCTACCCTGACTGAGATTTTTCCGTGACTTTTTCCTCAGTTGTAAAGCAAATGCCAGGGTATAAATCGCAAAGTCGGGGCACGGCCCGCACTCTTTCAAATTAGGCGATGATTTTTACGCGGTTAGTTCATCGTTAATTTTAGTTTGACCACTCTGAGTTCGAATCCCAGAAAGTCTTCCAACCAAAGTTGTTAATTGTGTTGTTCTATGTATTGTGTGTGTAAATGTGTACTGTACTGCTGCCACCGGGTGCCAAACCAATTGCAGTTAACGAATATATAAATATCAATATCAAAGACATTCGGTCCAGGTGTAGAGCCTACTGTGATCAAGACGCCCCGTCATTCTCCAGAATGTCCGCTACAAATTACGATGCAGATCGGCACAGAAACTATTTATATCTTCACGCCATTTTAACTGCAACTGTAATTTTTTAAGAAATTAGCTTCATGAAAACCCGTTGAACGCTTTTCCTCCTGTTTCACCCTTCCTTTTATTACCATGTTTCTGTTCCCCAAATTCTTTTTTTGCTTTGGTTCGCCTGTTTTTTTCATGTGGTAAAAACGGACGGACGCATCATCTCCAGCAGGCGTACGGTTAACACGTGAAGGCACCAAGACATGAACTGCGATCTCTTTAAAGTGCGGGGAATCAAGAACGCTGTCTTAATCATTTATTGCGAAGCTTGTCTGAATTAGTGTTTAAAAGACGGTTCTTACCTCGCGAAAAAAATACATCTCACATGTCACAAAGATGGATGACACATACAGAAACAGTCGCCGTTCGGTCACATACAGCCCACTGCGGCGCCATTTGTCACAGCATAATTTTCGCCGTCACATAAGGGTTAACAATCTGCTAAGACTGATCCCGAACACGCTGTAACTTTGTACCATCAACCGCAGGTAACATGAAACATCGCTAATTGCTAGGAGATGCCGCAACGTAGCTCTAATCGATACAACGTGATGAAGACGATGAATTATGGATAAGTCTGGGCTTTCAAGCAGGTGGGCGTGGTCTGTGCGAACGCCCGCCCCGCACGTTTCTGCTTTATTCTTTTCGCTAAACCGATGGATGGGTGGGTGTCACTTTGCATTATCAGACGAAAATGACTATAATAAGCGTAACAGTGCAATTCGGTCTATCGTGCTAAGATAAGAGCAGAGACAATGAGTGCTTGTGAACGGGGTTCGGAGCAGAACATTGTGATGCTAGGGACAGAGGGTGACAGGATGATGGCAAGACTACATACCTGCCGTTCATTATTCTAACTCTTGACCACGCGTTAGCAGAAACACCAAAGCTTAAAGATTAAAAGAGGCGACAAAATGCCAGATATTAAGGATGTGGTGGAGCAGATGGAGCTATCAAACCGTAGGTGTGACAGCGTGTGTCAGACTAATGCGGGGCAGGACGGGCCACTACACAATGGCTACACTAATGGATGTAAGAGTTCCAGTAAAGGCGGCACCTTCTCGGCCACAGACAGACCATAAGGTTGCCAAGGCCTGATCAGCTACAGATGATGTGCTGTGGCACGACAGTTTGCAGCAATGCGCGTAGTCCGTTACGTGCAAACTGGTCATCTATGTTGGGACAAAGTATCGGGAACTGCGGATGGGAAGAACTGCATGAGGAGGAGCTGACTGCGATCTTGGGCTGTTCACCAACATTGTGGTAACTCACGGCAGGTAAAAGGCATGGCGAGGGAAATAAACTACGCTTTGATGCCAACATAATATTAAACTGGGCCTCAAAAACCGTAGAAGATGTAGCCTGACGTATTCGGAGCGCGCAGGGGGCCAAATGAACCGCTGGGTTGCATAAAGCAGTTATCAATTTTCTTGTGGTGCAGTGGGCTCAGCCAAGCTCTCCCATTTCATAAGGACAAGTGCTGAAGGCTGTTTAAGTGATTATCGTCTGCCACGTGTACAGAACATTCAGCGGACGTTTCGGTAAAATTCTAGGAAAGCCGTTTTGTGTCAAGACGGTAGAGCAGTCCATAAATTGTACAGAGTGTGGATTTTATTTTATCTCTCATCACGGTAGCTTTATCGCCTAGAAAGCCTGCCTACGCTGCGACATTCTGCGAGAGTTACCGTGCTCGTGGGCAAGACAAAAGGAACACCCTGTATAATATGAAACACACCCATAACTTAAGGTACAAGAGCACTGTTTCTCACGTATGAGAGGCTGTTCTGTTAACAGCAACACCGCCGGCTCTCGCTTTGGGTCCACATGTGAGTTTGATCTGAATGCAAAGGTTTAATAGCAGTGCCGTGGCCACATACAAACACGTTAAAACTTGTGAAGACAAATCTGCTCTACAAATCACCAAATGCCGGGGAAATTAAATTATTAACGTTTTGTGTTGCGAAACAAAAAGAGCGTCCATTGCGGGCTGCAGTGGAGACGAGCGCTTGAAAATATGCACACACAAAAACCCGCACGCTTCTTTAAGTGTCGCAGGCAGAGGAAGCTCGACACTGGAGCTTGCGCGAGCTTTCCTAGGCACGGATATATGCACACGAGGACCAGAAAACAAGTAAAAAAAAAAAAGGTAGTTTCTGAGAGAGGAATGAGAAGATGGAGATGGGAGAGAAGAGAGAAAAAGTTTGTAATGTCGTGGACAGTTATACAAACGACTTTCTGCTGCTGCTGCTGCTGCTTCAGTCTACGACAAGCCAAAGTTTTCGTGCCGGAGAAATTAACTTGTGTGAATTAGCAACTTTCTAACAACGACTCTCCATGCGGCTGACTCTTTCACTATGCATTATCTTGAGGATTACAGAGTGGCTGCAGTGCGCCACTAATGTCCGGTATAACTTCTTCATGTATTCCGTGGCTCATCTATACTTCAGCCACTTCTTATGCCACAGGATAAGCGGATTTCATACTTCCCACGTTGCTAGGGGCTACTGTGAGCCATCCGAAATTGCGGACTACATGTGACTGACTACCAACAATACAAATTTTCTAACACTGGGCTGTAATTCTGTTTGTTCCGTCTGTCCTGCTTGTGGAGGTACAGCTGCAGTCTTTATAAATCTTCAGGAACAGGTTCCAGAGAATATATAGCGTCACGCTCTGACCGTTTTTCACATCAAAGAAAACAATAGATGTTCTTCAGAACCACTGTAGGCTTGTGGTGACGGAGAGACAATGTCTGCCCCTGTCGGAAGTTGAACACCGAATGGCCGGCCGCACTGTCCGTAGCCTAGTGACTATACTGAGCTATCCGGCTCAGAAACAGTGTGATTCACAGTCTGCTCTTCTGCTCAACCGCAGGTCACTGCACGTCTACAAAGGAGATAAGATGAACTTGTAGAAGGCACAGTGAAAGGCGCGCTGTTTGGGAGCAACAAAATGCATTAAGGATAAAAGTTACCGACACGTTTGTCCCACATTCCGAGTGCGACAGGCCGCTGTGATGCTGCTCACTCGGTACTGCACGAGGGGTCCTGCCTTCGTAAATCCAATTCGCCTGTTACAATGCTCTCAGCTGCACAAAGCATCCGTTTGCCGCCCGGGAAGTGACTGCTATCAAGGTTAATATTACGTGACACAGTAGCGACAATTTACAGAAGAAATAAAGGTCAAATCAAAATTTTAAACTCACCGATATAATAAAGACATAACACTACCTACGTACGACGATTATAATCACACCTAGTAACTGTACCAGAAGAATCCCACAACGCCTTGACAGCTGTGGGCATCGTACATATTGGTAACACTGCGGAGTAAATTTCAAAATGTGGTATCTGTTGGCTCCCCGTTACGGAACCGAAAGCAGAGCATTTCGGGGTTCAGCTTGCTTTTCTTCCTTCCAGCGAGACAACAGCAACATATACGAGGCTGTCGTGTTGTCAGTGCGCAATTGTGCAAGTGTGAATCTGCGCAAGGGTGTAAGTCTGAACGCCTGTATTTGAAGTGTCGAACGAGGGGACCAAACTCTACACGACCGCCCCGGCATTTCAGGCAACCCCATCGCCCTAGGCTGTGCGGAGGGACAGACGACAGCATGCCGTACCTGACCAGCACTGCACATCTGTGGGCAGCTGCGGACGGCAATGTTTGTGCGTCTAACGTCCGACATAACTAGACTCTTCAGTCAGTATAATGGCTGCAACTTACTAACGCGGCATTAAGCCAATGAAACATCGCACGGAGTCAGACCATGAATATATCCGACGATGGGTGTAAATACTGTTCGTAAGTACACAAGAACAAACATGGCAAGGGTGCGAAATTCTACTTCGTATACGGTTAGCTTAAAATCTACCGAATCTCTTCTTTATAACAAAACGAAACGACACCAGCGGACATGCAGGACACAATGTGGGCCACAAGACAGCAGTCATTCTGTTGCTGGTGACGCCTGATGCTAGCATGCTAAAATGCTACAGCTGGCCTTACATGCCCCTTGCCACGTGGCAGTTACAGGAAACACTTCTTGCTTTGCAGGCTCGAACAAAGAACACTGGACACCACTTACCTGAAACAAAGGAAAACAGGCGTTACAACCTCCGTGCTTTAGGGCAGGGAATAATTTTTATAAACAAAACAATCACATGACACTTTCCCTCAGTCCGGCGCGTCTGCTACGTAACTACATGCGCGCCGAAGAGGGGGCACAACAGTTCATTTTATTATGGGCAATATGCGGCCGGCCCACTGAGACGCTCTCGGTCACCGGTCACCTCCATCAAGAGCGAAGGTTAAGAATGAGTGAAGTTACACCACTACGTACTTTTTCCCCCGGATCGTTTGCACCAGCACAACTCTACCTCATACCAAGAACTACTCACACGCACAACACACAACCTGCAATGCCTACATGTAGGACAATTAATATTTATGCAATCTATGGCTCTTAAAGGGCAATTATTTCATAACAACTTTACGTTCGGACAGCGCGTGTATCAATGGTGTTCAGTTATTGTACGGTGAACAACGTCGGCAGCTCTAATTAAGTGTGGAATTGCAATCAGTACGGTGGCAAGAGATGGTCACTAGAGCAAACATGCCTGATTGCTAAACCTGGTGGCATGTACAGTAAGCACTACTTCTGGAAGGGCAAAGGACGCACAACATGAACAAGCACACGTCAAGGTAGCCAACTACTGAGACCTTCCCTACGATTCAGTAACGAACGATACATTACGCAGCAACTACTAAGACCGTGAAGACTCAGCCTCATCTTCTGGGTTGTGATATCGTGCAGTCTGGTAGGTAGGTAGGTAGATACGTGGGTACATCCGTTTCGGAGAAAGTTAGGCCATCCACACTCAGGGCAGAAGTGAGCCGAGTTGGACAAGTGTCACCTCAATTGCACACCGAAGACGCAGGCACTTTGTTCCTCCACACTGACGATGCCAACTTTCCTGGCATGCTCAAGCAGACCACAATATAAATATATCATTAGTATACAGCTGCTTAGATACATCATCACAGTACGCACCAAACGTGTTTCCTTTGGTTCTCAAATCAAACCGCGCTAATCCCTTCTACAACACCTACCAACCTGCCATCTTCAAGTAGACGCTGTGTGTTTTGAGCAGCATGAACCCAAAATTTATAGGTTATTTAAAGGAATTTGAAATTCCGGAAGTTTAAAGAGTGCATCTCTGCTGGCACTGAAGTTCATTTCCTTGCAACGGACATTCTTGGAAGCAAATTGACCGTTTGGTACAGACGGGACAATTGGGTTAACGTAACATCTCAGACGGAGATGAAAAAATTAATTTTATTAGAGACTGTGGATTAGTTGGGAAGTGCAGTGAGTGCAAATACCGCGGGGCTGTACAAACTGCTGCTGTGCGGTGAGTGGAGATAGAGCGTGGCTGTATCAACTGTTGCTGTGCGGTGACTGGAGATATAGCGTGGCTGTATCAACTGCTGCCGTGCGGTGAGTGGAGATATAGCGTGGCTGTACCAATTGCTGCTGTGCGGTGAGTGGAGATATAGCGTGGCTGTATCATCTGATGCTGTGCGGTGAGTGGAGATATAGCTTGGCTGTACCAACTGCTGCTGTGCGGTGAGTGGAGATATATAGCATGGCTGTACCATCTGATGCTGTGCGGTGAGTGGAGATATTGCGTGGCTTTATCAACTGCTGCCGTGCGGTGAGTGGAGATATAGCGTGGATGTACCATCTGATGCTGTGCGGTGAGTGGAGATATAACGTGGCTGTATCAACTGCTGCTGTGCGGTGTGTGGAGATATAGTGTGGCTGTATCAACTCCTCTACATACTAGGGAATGGAGCAGGTTCACATTCGGTCGTTAATTCTCCCCACGGGAAAAGTAAGTACCGGAACCGAATCGAAGTAAGTGCCACTAACACAAGAGTATGACACATTAAGTACCTAGAACACCACAGCACGATGCAGTACGCACCGGGAACAGCAGAGCATGCTGCACTAGGTACCGGGAATAGCAGAGCATGACGCGATAGGTACGGGGAACATCAGAGCATGATGGAGTAAGTACCGGGATCAGCAGAGCATGATGCAGTAGGTACCGGGAATAGCAGAGCATGATGCGGTAGGTACCGGGATCAGCAGAGCATTATGCGGTAGGTACCGGGAACATCAAAGCATTATGTAGTAGGTACCGGGAACAGCAGAGCATGGTGCGGTAGGTACCGGGATCAGCACAGCTTGATGCGGTAGGTACCGGGAACAGCACAGCATGATGTACTATGTAACAGGAACAGCAGAGCATGATGCGGTAAGTAGGTGAACATCAGAGCATGACGCGGTAGGTACCGGGAACATCAGATCATGATGTAGTATTTACCGGGAAGAGAAAGCATGATGCAAGAGGTACCGGGACCAGCAGAGGATGATGCAGGAGGTACAGGGAACAGCAGAGCATGATGCGGTAGGTACAGGGAACAGCAGAGCATGATGCGGTAGGTACCAGGAACAGCAGAGCATGATGTGTTAGGTACCAGGAACAGCAGAGCATGATGCGGTAGGTACATGGAACATCAGAGCATGATTCGGTAGGTACGGGGATCAGCAGAGCATGATGCGGTAGGTACAGGGATCAGCAGAGCATGATGCAGTAGGTACCGGGATCAGCAGAGCATGATGCAGTAGGTACCGGGATCAGCAGAGCATAATGCCGACGATGGCGAGGAAAAAATTAACTGTTTTTCGGAAGAGTCCAGCCTGTAGCACAGTCACTATTCTGACTGAGCTATTGCCCAAGTCTAGTACCAATCGTTCTGTCACAGACGAGCAGTATCAATGCCTACCGGCCTCAAAAAGGGACTGCTGCTGAACCTCTAAAGTCGACATGATCGTTAAATAAATATCGATTAGATTAAATAATCTGAAAACAAAACGCAGCGCCACCGTCTTAAAAATTCGTGAACACAGAAGGAAGAGCAATAATTTAGGAAATTCGAAAAGCCTGGAGTATATTCTCCCTTTTGTTTAAACCTGTAAGTTCCATATATATATATATATATATATGTATGTATATACACATACATACATATATATGTACCACCAGGTTTAACATTCAACAATTCTACTTTCTGCCCACACAGTGTATTTATGTATTTTGTGTGGATCTCAGAACAAACAGCGATTATTTCCCTATACAACATTAACTGACTGGTTTGTATAACCGAGACGGAGTGTGTTTACTGCGCGGTACGGACTGGGTATTTAAATGTAATTTGGGTTA
>Ga0123353_10008139_pt1 | contig 14277 bp, 11 predicted proteins | sample TergutLab28metaG_3_FD_92763 | JGI IMG/M metagenome (GOLD analysis project Ga0123353, IMG submission 92763) | Labiotermes labralis P3 segment gut microbial communities from Petit-Saut dam, French Guiana - Lab288 P3 | ecosystem: Host-associated > Arthropoda: Insects > Digestive system > Gut ... | reverse complement strand
TGGACATCTCCATGGACGTGCACGGGCGCATGCACAAGGCCATGGCGCGCGTGCTCATGGCGGAGATGGAGCAGTACCGCCTGCTGTTCATCGAGGAGCCCGTGCTGTGCGAGAACGAGGAGGCCTTCGTGGAGCTGCGCCGCCACGGCTCTACGCCCATCGCCACGGGGGAGCGCAACTACACCCGCTGGGGCTACAAGAACATCATCACCGGCGGCGGGGTTGATATCATCCAGCCAGACCTCAGCCACGCGGGCGGCCTGCTGGAGGTCAAGAAGATCGCCGCGTTCGCAGAGGCCTACGACGTGGCCGTGGGGCCGCACTGCCCGCTGGGCCCCATCGCTTTGGCGAGCTGCCTACAACTGGATTGGTGTACCCACAACGCGTTCATACAGGAGCAGAGCCTGGGGCTGCACTACCACAAGGACAATCGGGGCCTGAAATACCTGAAGGACACCGCGCCCTTTGAGATGCACGACGGCTTCGTGCTGCGCACCGACAGGCCGGGGCTGGGCATCGACGTGGACGAAGAAGCCGTGCGCGAGGCGGCCGCGAAGGGGCGGCACGGGTGGATCACGCCGCAGTGGAGGAATGAGGACGGCAGCGTGAGCGAGTGGTAACCACACAACCTGTAGGGGCGGCATTCTTGCCGCCCGAATATAAGTATTATTTTTCATGCGGGCGGCAAGAATGCCGCCCCTACAGCCCGGAGAATAGAAGGGAGGCATTCTTGTGAAACGCATTTTGCTGTTGCTCTGCGTATTGGCCCTGATGCTTGGTGCTTGTAGGACGCAGCCGGAGCCGGAAACCAAGGTCGAAACGACTACAACGGCCATCGCCACAACCGAAGATGGTGCAACCATCACAGAAGACACCGCAACAACTGCTATATCTACAACAAAAAAGCCTGCCAGGCAACTAACCACCATCCGGCCACCGTCTGATCCGCCTCCCCGCACCAATGAAAACGACAAGCCGATTATGTTCTACAAACCCGTCATCTACCTCTATCCCCAGCAGCCCACGCAAGTGGACGTCACCCTCACCCCGCCCAACGCCAGCTTTACCCAGACCATCCCTGCCTACAACACCGGCTGGCATGTGCTTGCCCAACCAAACGGCCAACTGAAGAACCTCGCTGACGACAAAACCTATCCCTATCTCTTCTGGGAGGCCATGGAGCGCAACCCCTGGCCGGAGGCGAAAGAGGGCTTTGTTGTTGCGCGCGGTGATCTCGAAGATTTTCTGCGTGAAAAGCTGGCTTTCATGGGCCTCATCTCAATTGAATATGAAGAGTTCATCGAGTTCTGGGCGCCGCTGCTGGCACAAAACGAGTATAGCCTGATTACCTTCGCCGGGGAGGAATATAGCGCGCGCTTCCCGCTGGAGATCACACCGAAGCCGGACAGCATGCTGCGGGTGTTCATGGTCGCCAGGCCTGCCACGGGCAGGGAGAAAATCGCTACGCAGACGCTGAAACCCTTCGCGCGCAATGGTTTCGCGGTGATAGAATGGGGCGGGACGCTGCTCGATTGAAAAATCCGCAAAAAAGTTGTTGACAAACCCTTCAAATCGTGATATGATGTATAGCAATCGAATAATCCAAACCGATGAACAAGAGTAGTAAGTGCAACAATCGGCGCTCAGAGAGCCGCAGACGGTGGGATTGCGGACGCATAGAATTGCATCGAATGGACTTGCGAGGGCGGGAAGAACGGAGAGCCAAGGCTCAGCATGAGACGTTTCTCTTAGTAATGCCCGACGGGATTCGCCCGTAAAAGCGATAGCGTATGTTAGTGCGCGATGAGAGGCCAGTTGCGAAAGCTGGTAATTTGGGTGGCACCGCAGGAATGACATTCTTGTCCCAATGGATCGAAGGATCTATTGGGGCATTTTTTGTTTGTTGTGTGCGGGCGGCTGGCACGCCGTCCCTACAATGAAATAAATATTTTTGAAAAGGAGACCACAGCTATGTCAACCGAGAAAATCCCGAACCGCATCATTCTGCCCGAAAGCAAGGTACCGCAGCAGTGGTACAACCTGCGGGCGGACATGATCAACAAACCCGCGCCGCTGCTCAACCCCGGCACAATGGAAGCCCTGAAGCCCGAGGAGCTCTACCCGGTGTTCTGCGAGGAGCTGGTCAAGCAGGAGCTGGACGACACCACGCAGTATATCGACATCCCCGGCGAAATCCTCGACTACTACAGGACCTACCGGCCCGCGCCGCTCCACCGCGCCTACCGCCTGGAGCAGGAACTGGACACCCCCGCGCGCATCTATTTCAAGTTTGAGGGCAACAACACTTCCGGCAGCCACAAGCTCAACTCCGCCGTGGCGCAGGCGTACTACGCCAAGCAGCAGGGCCTAAAGGGCCTGACCACCGAGACGGGCGCCGGACAGTGGGGCACGGCCCTGGCCATGGCCTGTACGCACTTCGACCTGCCGCTGATTGTCTACATGGTCAAGGGCAGCTACCAACAGAAGCCCTACCGGCGGGCCGTGATCCAGACCTTCGGCGCGGAGATCATCCCCAGCCCCAGCGGTACCACCAACGCCGGCCGCGGCATCCTGGCGAAGATGCCGAATACCTCCGGCTCCCTGGGCTGCGCGATCTCCGAGGCCGTGGAGAAGGCCGTGACCACCGACGGCTACAAATACGTGCTGGGCAGCGTGCTCAACCAGGTGCTGCTGCACCAGAGCGTCATCGGCCTGGAGGCCAAAGAGGCCATGGAGCTCGTGGACGAATACCCCGACGTAGTGGTCGGCTGCGCGGGCGGCGGCTCGAACCTCGGCGGCCTGATCGCGCCCTTCATGCAGGATAAGATCCTCGGCCGCGCCAACCCCCGCATCGTGGCCGTGGAACCCGCCTCCTGCCCGAGTTTTACACGCGGGCGTTTCGTCTACGACTTCTGTGACACCGCGCAGATCACCCCCCTGGCCAAAATGTACACCCTGGGCTGCGGGTTCATCCCCGGGGCGAACCACGCCGGCGGCCTGCGCTTCCACGGCATGGCCCCCATCCTCAGCCAGCTGTACCACGACGGCCTGATGGAGGCCATCGCCCGCGAGCAGACCAACGTCTTCGAGGCGGCGGCCCTGTTCAGCAAGGCGGAGGGCATCCTCCCCGCGCCTGAGTCCGCCCACGCCATACGCGGCGCCATCGACGAAGCCCTGGCGTGCAGGGAATCCGGCGAGGCCAAGGTCATCCTCTTCGGCCTGACGGGCACGGGCTACTTCGACATGAGCGCCTACGAGCAGTTCCTGGGCGGCACCATGACGGACGAAATCCCCACGGACGAAGAGCTTAGGAGCTTTGAGGGGTAATACTATTCCGCAACAAGAAACATCACGCACAATGCTGCGCAATGCTTCTTGCAGCGGATTGGTATAACCGCGCCTTTCTTTTTAGCTGTATTAGACGGTAGTAGTGATGTTATTACTGGGTTCGGGCGGCAAGAATGCCGCCCGCAAAAAAATATCACTACAACCATCTAAAAGAGCCTTCTTTTTTTGCGGATCAATTGACTACCGTAATCCTGCCCGTTTCCGGCGCGGCGGCGGGAGAATGCGCCTTGATGAACGCCGCCAGGGCCTCGTCGGCGGCCCCGAGCTCGCGCTCCACGGGCAGTTCGCCCAGCATGGCGAAGGAGTCGCCGCCGGTCATAACGTAGTTGGACCCGGCAAGGCGCAGCTGCGTTGCGTCATCGTCCAGGGATAATTCCGTGCCGTCGTCCAGGGTGATGGAGGTGACTCGCTCCCCTGCGGGCTTGGAAGGGTCATAGCTGAATCGAAATCCGGACACCTGTAAGAACCTGCCCTGCGGCGACTGCTCGTTGTCTATCGCGCCGCCCGCGTCCAGGACGATGCCGCCCACGCCGTTCTCCAGGGCCGCGCGCAGCCGGGCAGGGGTAACGGCCTTGACCATCAGGGTGTTGCCGAAGGGCAGAACGCTGATAATGTCGCCCCTGGTCACAACACCGGCCTTGAGGCCGGCGCGGATGTCGCCGCCGTTGGCCACGGCGATGTCCGACGCCGCGGCCTCGCGGTAGGCATCGGCCACGAGATTGCCCAGGGGCATCTCCTGGGTGCGCACGCCCGGCGCGCGGTCGGCGGACATGAGCGCCGCCGCCTCGCCCACGGGCTCGCGCAGGAGCCCTTTCTGCTCCGCCAGGATCTCGGCGAGGCGCGCCGCGACGGCCTCATCCGGGGCGGTCGCCTGCGCCTCCCCGTGGTCGATGAGGGCCGCTGCCTTCGATGTAATTTTGCCGTTCTTCAGCGTGATGGTCACTTTGCCGAGATACTTCCCGTTGTCCCCCGCCTGGACGATCAGCACGCCGTTTTCCGTCATGCCCTCCGGGAGCACGGTGTGGCTGTGGCCGTCGACAATGACGTCGATGCCGGGCACCGCCCGCGCGAGCTCCGGGGTAAGCGTCCCGCCTTCGCAGGGCACGCAGCCCAGGTGGCACAGCGCGACCACCACCTGCGCGCCCATTTCGCGCAGCTCTTCCACCTTTTCCTCCGCGGCGGCGGTCGCGTCCCCGAACGCCAGGCCCTCCACATAGGCGGGCATGGTGGAATGCGCCGCGCCCTCCGTGGTCAGGCCGAACACCCCAACTTTGACGCCCTCGATATCGATCACCACTTTGCCGGGCAGGAACGCGCCACCGTCCCTGCTTATGTTCGAGGCGAGGAGGGGGAAGTCCGTACTGCGCAGCTCCAGCAGGCGCTCCCAGCCGTAGTTGAACTCGTGGTTGCCCACGGCCATGGCGTCGTAGCCGGCCGCGCCCATGAGCGCCACGATGTCCGCGCCGCGCAGGAGCGTCGCGATGGGCAGGCCGTGCAGCGCGTCCCCCGCGTCCAGCAGGATGGAATTGGGCATGCTCCCATGGATGGCGGCGATGCGGTCGATCCCTATCACTTCTGTGTCGTCGCCGGCCACACGGCCGTGGGTGTCGTTGGTGTGCAGCAGGACGATCTCCGCGGTTCCCCCCGGCGTCAGGCAACCGGTGAACATCGTGGCCATCAGGGCCAGGATGGCCGCGGCGCACAGGATATTTCTTATCTTGCGCATGGTGTTCTCTCCTTTATGGCGTTTCTGAATCAACAGCCCTCCCTTTCGTCCGGGAGGGCTGTCTATCATACAGTTATCGCTTACGGCGACACATAGTTGCGCGGGTTCTGCGTCGAGCCGTTGACGAGCACCTCGAAGTGCAGGTGCGGCCCGGTGGAGTTGCCCGTGCTGCCAACGCGGGCGATGGGCTGGCCTATGCTCACATGCTCGCCCTGGCGCACGGAGATCGATCCGGACATGATGTGCGCGTAGCGGGTCTTCACGCCGCCGCCATGGTTGATGAGAATCATGTTGCCGTAGCTGGAGCCGCCCAGCTGTATCTGTTCCACAACGCCGCTCTTGGCGGCCACGATGATCTTGCCACTGGTGCTGCCGTCGGCGATATCGATGCCCTTGTGGAAGCTGCGCCCGCGGTAGCCATAAGGGGAGGAGATTCTGTGGCAGGCCGGCACGGGCCATGTGAAGCCCCCCGCTGAGGGTCTGACGTTGACGACTTCGCCGCTGTTCAGCGTGACGACGGTGCTCTTTGTGCCCAGTTCCCTGCGTTCCTTGGTGGGTTCCTTTTCCGTGGCGCGGCTGACAAACTCCGGCTCTCCGACACGCTCGTTGTTGATATAGGTCACGCGCTCAGTGATTTTGTCCTGGCCCGGCACGCCCTTCACGCTGATGCGCACTTCGCCCTTGAAGAGGTTGTCGTTCGTGGTATCCACGGTCTCAAAGGGGACCTCCTCCAGGCGGGTCTCGATCTGCACGATTTTTACTTCCAGGCCGGTCACCTCCTCGCGCACGATGACCTCGTCATCCACGTGAAGACCGGCGCCGTCCTCCGTCATCCACGGGTTAAGGGCGTAAAGCTCTTCCACAGAGGACAACTTGTAATCGGCCACCAGGCTAAAGGGGGTGTCGCCCGGCTGCACCTTCACTGTCTGCTCTTCCATCTGGGGCCTATTGAGATCCTCCAGCAGGGTCTGTGCGTCCACCAGCTGCGCCGCCGGGTAGAAGCCGTGCACCAGTTCCACGTTCTGCACGAAAGCCGGGATAGCGTTTTCGCTCACAGCAAAATCGCTCCCCTGCTGCTCGGCCGCTTTTCTTTTTAGTTCGGCCTCTTTTTCCTTTTTGATGGACTCCAGCACGATATCGGCGTCGGTTTTGTTTTTGATGGTCCTGAACAGCACGCCGTCGATGCGCAGGCCGTAGGCGCTGATCGGTTCCCCCTTGGCGTTGGACAGCAGCTCGTTGGTGAGGACGTCCATCGATATAAGATCTTCTGGGTTGACACGCTGGATATTGAACTGGGCATAGATGTCCTGCTTGATTGCTTCGGGCTTCGCATTCCCATCCCCGGCGAGCCTTCCGGCCGTTTCGGGCCGGGGGACAATGTTGTTGGCGGCAGCGTTCTGCGCCTGCTCGAACACGCTCTGGTTGGCGACGTAGCCCAGGGGTTTGCCGTCGAATTTGACCTGGAGCGCGTAAGTGGAGCTGAAAAGCCACTGGACCACCAAGAGCAACACCACTACGGCCATCAGAGGCTTCAGGACGTTCGCCGCCGGGCGCAGCACCGGGCGGTAGTCTATCAGGATACCCCGCAGCATGGTGCGCAGGCTCACGCGCCGCCCCTTGCGCACGGCCAGCCGCTTGGCGTGGGTGGCCCGCACGGCCCCGAGGGCACGCAGCAGCCGGCCCACGGTGACATAGTGCAGCGCGAGCACGGCCGCCCGCAGCAGGTACCACAGTGTGAGCAGGGGCTTGGCGAGAATGGGCAGAACGGTCCGGTAAGCGATACGCAGCGGGCGCACGAAGCGCAGCCCGTAGTAGTACAGACTGCGATAGACCGCACGCAGAAATCCACGCAACGGGATATGGTACAGCGGCACGGCGTCGTCCCAGAAGCCGGGCTCGCCCTCCCGCATGCGGGGCAGAAGCCCCATCGTGCCCATCAAGCTGGGCCCGCCTGGCTCCTCTTCGCCGACAAGCGCCTCTTTGTCTTCTTCATAAAGCTCGCCGGACTTCCCCTCGCGGATCGCCTTCGGAAGGGCCTTTTTGCGCCCTTTTGACTTTTGGGGCCCCTCCGGCCCGGTCTCGCCAGGCTGGGGCAGGCGGCTTTTGGACTTCATGGCCCGCAGCTCATCCTTCGCCCTCTCGATCTCCTCGGGCGTGGGTGTTTCGGCCTCGGCCTGCGCGGCGGGGAAATCCGCCGCGGCGGAAACGATTTCCCCCGGGAGGATCATGCCCCCCCCGGTGGGGCCCTTTACGCGCGTTTTATTTGCCGCCCGCAGCAGTTCCTCCTGCTTGCGCAGCATGCTGCGGATCAGCTCTAGGGGGATCTCGCCGGTCATGGCCATGTCCATGGCCACGTCGTCGAACTCGGGATCCTCCTCCCGCGCCACTCTGGGCGTCAGGCCCGGCAGGCTCAGCGTTCCCTCCTCCCACGCGCTGCGGGAGATGTGCTTGACGCGGTATACGGCGTCGTCCTGCGTCGGGGACGCCTCGGGCGGCTTGTAATTGCCAGCCATATCAGTTTCCTTTCCTTCGCTCCGCAACCCTTCGCCCCCATTATAGCACAACGGTCGATAAAAAACAAGCATTGAGGGGGTGAATTTTTTGTTAACGCGCCTACATCCGCAATTTTGCACTTGACTTACACAATATCTTGTGGTATACTAAAAGCAGAAGCAATACGCCACCGCGAATACTGTTGAAAAGAATCACGAACAAATGTATTGACAAACCAGAATGTTTGTGCTATTATGGTCGTGTGAAGAACATTTGTCTCAAAGAGGTGGAACAACATGACATTCGCAGCTGCGGTCCCCTATGCCCTGCTCACGCTGTTCGGCGCGGCGCTGGTTGTAGCCGCTTTCAACGCCAGGCATCTCATCCGCTGGGAGAACCGCGCCCTGACCTCCCTGGCCGACGCCGTGCGCGACTACCGCGAAACCCTGGAGGAGGAACAGCGCCTCCTGCAGGGCGAACCTCCCGTATTCGAATCCGGCCTTGCGCAAGGCGCGCATGCGCAGGACGCGCAGGACGATATCCGGGCGGCCTAGAGCCCTGCCGCGATTTTGGCTTGCGCGATGATCTTCGCTTGCGAGATGATTCTCGCTGCGCCCCTGGCCGCCTCCTCGCCGCAGGGTGGAATGGCAAGCGGCATACCGAACAGGCGCTCGATGGCCTGCCGCAGGGCGGCGTTTTTGCGCAGACCGTTGCCCGCGCCCACGAGGAGTCCGCGCGTCTGCCCGCTGATGCGATAGAATTCGCAGAGCTCCTCCGCCAGGCCCTCCACCAGGCCCCACAGCAGGTGCATCGGCGTAAAGTTGTCCGTACTGATCCCCGTGATCCCGCCGCGCAGTTCCGGCTCCCGGCGCGTGCCCGCAAAACGCGTATCCACCCGCAGCCGTGATTTCGACGGCGGCGGGTTTTCTCTTAGGAGCTCATCCATGGCGGCGTAGACGGCCCCGTCTGTGATGTCCTTCCTCCCCAGGAAATGCGCGCATTGCGCAAAAAAATCCTTCGCCAGGGCGAAGGCCCGCCCGCCGCACAACGCCGAGCCCACATATAGGTATTGCTCCCCGCTAAGTGGGCGCAGCTCCGCGCCGGGAGGCAGCCGCGCCGGCGGCACATAGCCGGTAGCCAGGGAGCACTGGCTGCCCGTGCCCACGTTCACCAGCACGGTGCGGTCGGGCTCCTCCGCCGCGCCGAGAAAACTGGCCTGATTGTCGCCTACGGCGACGGCAACCGGGCAGTTTTTGTATGTCCCCAGCACATCAAAATCGGCTGTAACCCGTGGGAACAATGCCTCCGGCAGACTGGCGGCGCGCACGGCCTCCCCATCAAATTGCAGTTTACGCAGGTCGAACAGACCGAAGCTCGCGGCGTCGGAGGCGTGCATGACGGGCCTCGCCAGGCCGCACAGTCGCATGGCAACATAATCGTGGATCGTGCATACCTGCGCCGCGGCGGGAGGAATCTGCCCCTTTTGCGTGTGCACAAAGAGCGTGGTGCATCCGAACCCGCTGGCCATCGGATGGCCGGTGCGGGCGGTGAGGGCCTGGGCGTAGGTCTCATTGCCGTCGAAAAGCCCGTTGCCGCTTTCATCCTGCCAGGTGTAGAGCGGGCTGACGGGCCTGCCCTGCGCGTCAAGGTAGAGTACGCCATGCATCTGCCCGCACACGCCTATGCCCGCGATATCCGGGCAGGCGGCAAAGGCTTTGTCCAGCATGTTTGTGCAAATCTCCCAGATACGTTCAGGATTTTGCACAGTATTCCCGCTGTCATTTTGTGCGGTTTCACAAAAGCAAAGCGCCCCCGCGTCGTCTGTCACTGCCACGCAGATACTGGTCGTACCGATGTCCAGGCCGAGGAAGCTCATACCGGTTGGCCTCGTTTCGTCAATTTTTTCGCGAGCCGCTGAGCGTGCTTTTCGATCCAATGCCACGAGAGCATGGCCAACGGCAGGGTGAGCGCGAAGGCAAGCAGCGCGCCGAGGCGTGGATCGACACCGCGCGACAGCAGCCAGGGCGAGAGCAACTGCTGCACAGGAAAGGCGTAGAGATAAAGGCCGTACGAGTAGTCATTTTTACTGAACGCCCGCGCGAACGCGGCGCGCTCCGGCAGGGCAAAGGAGAACACCGCATAGGGCATCAGGAGGATGCACACCAGTTCGGACTCGAATTCGCCGGCGGGCAGCGCCGCCAGAACGAGCAGCGCCGCCAGGGCCCACTGGGTGCTCAGGCGGCGTTTTGCGCCCGGGAACGTGAACAGCACGCCGATGAAAAAATAGTGCATGACCTGGAGCGCGGGCGGGCATTTCCAATGCAGCGCAATGAAGAGCAGCCGGGCGGCGCAGCAGGCCGCGACCGTGCAGCCCAGCCCGATCCTCTGCGCCCGGGGACTGCGCATCAGCCGCAGCAAAATTGGCAGCACGACGTACATCGCGGCCTCCACGGGCAACGACCAGAGCGATCCGTTGACCGCCGGGCCGTAGGCGTTCTCCGCGAACACGCCGGGAAGGCTGTATTCGGGCCACAGCAGGATATTTTTCCCTATGTATGTCCAGGTGCCCGGATGCGAGAGGTACTCGCCCGGAGACAGGGTGGTGACGATAGTCCCCATTACCAGCGCCGTGAGCAGGCATAGGACGATCAACGCGGGCCAGATGCGCAGCGCCCGCCGCGCGGCATAGCGCGAAACATGGGGGTCCCGCTGCCAGCTTTGGCAGATCAGATACCCGCTGATGAGTAAGAGGACGCGCAGGCCCAGCCCGTGGGTAGAAATCGTGCCGAACATCCGGCGGCCATTCAGTCCCATGATGGGAAACATGTGGCCGTAGATCACCATGGCCGCCGCGGCGAAGCGCAATACGTTGAAATTGTTGTTGCGGTGCGCCGGCAGGCCTTCGGGGCCGGGCTGCTTCATGCCGGTTGACTCCTTTTTGCCAATTTGGCGCAGATCCATTTGGATAGCCGCTGGGCGTGGCTTTCCACCAGGTGCCACGAGAACGCGGCCAGCAGCAGTGTGACCGTGAAGGTGAGCACGGCCCCCGCGAGGGGGTCGACGCCGTGCGCCAGCAAGGACGGGATCAGCAGCTGCTGCACGGGGAAGGCGTACAGGTACAGGCCGTAGGAATAATCGTTCTTCGTGAACAGCCCGGCAAACACGGCGCGCTTGGGAAGGGCGAAGGAAAAGACGACATAGGGCAGCAGGAGGAGAAAGGCGCACTCGCCCAAAAACGTGGCGCCGGGCCGCGCCGCCAGCAGCAGAAGCGCCACGATTGCCGCCTGCGTGTTCAGCAGGCGCCGGACGTGCGGGAAGGAGAACAGCGCGCCGATGAAGAAATAGTGCGCCAGGAAAAACACGTCGGAGTGCTCCCATCCCAGCCGTATACACAAAAGCCGAAAGGCCGTTAAGGCCGCCGCCGCGCAGACCAGGCCAATCTTTTGCGCCCGGGGCTTGCGCAGCACAAAAAGCAGGGCTGCCAGCGCGGCGTACATCAAAGCCTCCACCGGCATCGTCCACAGCGAGCGGTTAACCATAAGACTGTATGGGTTTTCCGCGAAAACGCCGGGCAGGTTGTATTCCATCCGCAGCAGGATGTTGTTCACGATATATTTCCAGGTTCCGCTGTCGGCGAAGTAGGCGCGCACGGGCAGGCTGGTGACCAGCGGGCCCATCACAAGCGCCGTGAGCAGGCAAAGCACGATGAGGGCCGGCCAGAGGCGTAGCGCCCGCCGCACGGCATAGCGCAGGATATGGGGGTCGCGTTGCCAGCTTTCGTAGATCAGGAATCCGCTGATGAGGAAGAGCACGCTCACGCCGATATTATGGATCGCCGACGAACCTATGTTTGGGATTTCGGCAACGCCCATCAGGGAATACATGTGGCCGTAGATGACCATGCACGCGGCCGCAAAGCGCAGGAGGTTGAAGTTGTTGTTGCGGCTCTTGGGCACATCGGCCGGGCGCTGCGTCCATGCCTTCATAGGTTCCTCCTCTTCATTCTTCATATACGGCAGACACGCGGGACAGCCACGTCCCGTCCTTATAGCGGTAGCAGCACGTGCCGATGTCACTCGAAAGCGCATAGATGTCAAGGCTTTCAGAGCCCCAGCGGGTGCCGTGGTAGTCCCATGTGCGATACGCGTCGGGGCAGGTATAAATGACTTCGCCCGCCGCGTTTTCCACGGAAATGTGCGCCTCCATCACGTGGTTTTCGGCGCGCCGCCATTCTTCCACGAGGGTATATTGCCCGTCGAAGGAGGCTGTGCGGACGGTCTGCTCTCTCGCGAGCTGGTCGCCGGGGCTACCGATAAGCCAGATCATAATTGAATAACCCACAACGGCCAGCAGCGCAAGCGCAAGCACGGCGCCGAGGACTATCAGAAGGATTTTTGTGCGCTTGCTCATAGGTTCCGGTTCCTCTCAAACTCGCCGATGTCGTCATCGGTGCGGAACATGCAGTTATTGTTGCGCAGGATGTCCATATCCTCCAGCATGAACCCCAGGCCCTGCGCCACGCACTGGGCGGGATTCTTCGCCACACGCACGTCCAGGCCAGTCTCCGCGCGCAGCATCAGATCGATGTCCCGCAGCAGCGCGCCGCCGCCGGTGAGCACCATGCCGCGGTCATAGATATCGCCCGCCATCTCGGGGGGGGTCTCCTCCAGCACGCCGCGCACGGCCTCGGTGATGTCCCGCAGGCGCTCGCGCATGGCCAGGAAGGTCTCGGTGGAGTTGACTTCGAGCTTGGCCGGCATGCGTGAGGTATAATCCTGCCCGCGTACGTAAATGGCAAGCTCCGGGCTGCGCAGGCGCGCGCAGCCGATGCGCATCTTGATGCGCTCCGCCGTCAGCTGCCCCACGATCACGTTTCGCTCCCGGCGCAGGTAGCGTATGATGGCGTCCTCCAGGGCGTTGCCGGCCACCTTGGCGCTGCGGGCGATGGCCATGGCCCCCATGGTAAACACCGCCACGTCCGTGGTGCCGCCGCCGATGTCCACCACTAGCTGGCCCCCGGGGTCGGTCAGGTCCAGGCCCGCGCCCAGCGCGGCGGCCAAAGGTTCTTCCACCAAACACGCGCGTGATGCCCCGGCGGCGATGGCCAGCTCCAGTATGGCGCTGCGCTCCAGCCCCGTGACGCTGGCGGGCATGCAGATCATCACCGTGGGCTTGAAGATGCGCCTGCCGCACAGCTTGGAGATATAGTGGGCAATCATCGCGTGGATGACCGTGAAGTCGGAGATCACGCCGTCGCGCATGGGGTGCACCACGCGCAGGCTTTCCGGGTTGCGGCCCACCATGCGATGCACGGCATTGCCCAGGGCGCGCACCTCGCCGGTTTTCGCGTCCAGGGCGGCTATGGAGGCCTCCTGCATCACGATGCCGCGCCCCTTGACGTAGACCAGTATTGATGTCGTGCCCAGATCGATGCCGATTTGCAGGCCGGGAATAGGAATCACCTCTGTTTCATAAAAATGTTCAGCCTGTCATCCGGGTCGAAGATTCCGCTATCCTCGAAGCCCATGGCACGCCAGAAGGGTTCGCCCGTCACAGGGTCGGGGCAACAATAAAGATACCCCGCGCCATCACGATACAGGGCCTCGGCGCAGTGGAGGAACAGGCGCTTGCCATAGCCCTTTCTTCGATACGCCGGCGCAACATAAAATCCCTGGAACACCCCTCCGTTCGGTTCGATCAACCCGCCGATGGTACTCTTGTTTACGGCGTAGTGTGCGAAGCCGATGGGCTTATTTTTCTTGCCGATGTGCATCAGATCGAAGTGCATATCGGGCCGCTTGCCTTGATTGTTCACCCGCCGTCGGAAATCCGGCAGCGGCGCCACGGGGTTTTCGTCGCCGTTATCTTGAATCTCCGCACGGAAAGCCAACCACAGCGGCAGAGCCAGGCGCGCGGCGCGGCTGTGCTTCTTTATGGGGGCGAAGGTGATGAGCTGCATTACCCGAATACCTCCCGCACCGCCTCCAGATACCCGTAGCCGTTCACGTCGTCCGGCTGGAGGTAGCTAGTCTCCGTCCACTCGTTCCAGCTGTTGAGCGTAACCAGGGGCGGGGTGAGCGCGTGCGTATCGATATATTCTTTCGCAAGCAGCAATGCCTTTTTGATGTTCTCCGGCGTGCAGTTCGTCATGCCGTCGTTCTTCGGCTTGAGAAAGCGCGGCTGGCTATTCCAGCCCACGGAGACATGCGGGAAATACAGTATCCCGTGCCTGTCGATCAGATCAAATTCGGCCCGCATGGCGGGCAGCCACTCGGCGTAGTCGCGGCCCGCGGGGGTGTAGCACGCGGTCTGGTAGTGGGTGATGCTGTCCGCGCCGATGGCCCGCGCCAGGGGGAAAATCCCCTCCCCGCCGAACTTGATCAGCTGCAAATGCAGACCGGCATAGCCCTCTTTCACAAGTTCGTTGCGCAGCCAATCGAAGGCTCTGGCCGTGCCATCTTCTTCTCCCATACCCCGCAGCAGGTTGCCGGGCTGGAAGATGGAAAGCACAGGCTTGCCGTCTATCCTGTAATAGTTTTCGCGGGAGAAATATTTTTCCATCCAACGCCGGGCGATTTCCTGGAATTGCGTGAAATTGATCGCGGCGTCCCAGATCATCGCCTTGATGTCCTTCGAGCTGTTGCGCATGTCCCACAGATGGTCGACGTTGTGGTTGGCCCACATGATGTAGAACTTCATCTCTTTGTTGT
>Ga0123353_10008138_pt1 | contig 14278 bp, 10 predicted proteins | sample TergutLab28metaG_3_FD_92763 | JGI IMG/M metagenome (GOLD analysis project Ga0123353, IMG submission 92763) | Labiotermes labralis P3 segment gut microbial communities from Petit-Saut dam, French Guiana - Lab288 P3 | ecosystem: Host-associated > Arthropoda: Insects > Digestive system > Gut ... | reverse complement strand
GTGGTGCGGCGGCGCGCGGGCGCGATGGCACCGGGCGACACCTACGCCGTCAACGACCCGTACCACGGCGGCACCCATCTGCCCGACGTCACCGTGATCACCCCGGTCTTCGACGCCGACGCCCCGGCGGACGCGGAGCGGCCCCGGATCCTCTTCTACGTCGCCTCCCGCGGCCACCACGCCGAGATCGGCGGGCTGAGCCCCGGCTCGATGCCCGCCGGCAGCCGCCGGATCGAGGAGGAGGGCGTCCTCTTCGACAACTGGCCGCTGGTGGAGAACGGCCGGTTCCGCGAGGCCGAGACCCGGCGCCTGCTCACCGAGGGCCCCTACCCGTCGCGGAACCCCGACACCAACCTCGCCGACCTGCGCGCCCAGATCGCCGCCAACCGCAAGGGCGTCGACGAAGTCGGCCGGATGATCGGGCACTTCGGCCTCGACGTGGTCCAGGCGTACATGCGGCACGTGCAGGACAACGCCGAGGAGGCGGTCCGCCGGGTCATCGACGCGCTCAGCGACGGCTCGTGCCGCTACGAGACCGACGACGGCGCGACGATCGCCGTGGCGGTGACCGTCGACCACGCCCGCCGCACCGCCACCCTCGACTTCACCGGCAGCTCGCCGCAGCTCGCCACCAACTTCAACGCCCCGTCCTCGGTGACGACCGCAGCCGTGCTGTACGTCTTCCGCACCCTGGTCGCCGACGACATCCCGCTCAACGACGGCTGCCTGCGCCCGCTGCACATCGTCGTGCCCGAGGGCTCGATGCTCGCGCCCCACCCCCCGGCCGCCGTCGTCGCCGGCAACGTCGAGACCTCGCAGGCCCTCGTCGGCGCCCTGTACGCGGCGATGGGCGTGCAGGCCGAGGGCTCGGGAACCATGAACAACGTGTCGTTCGGCAACGAGCGGCACCAGTACTACGAGACGGTGGCGTCCGGCTCGGGGGCCGGGCCCGGCTTCGCCGGCGCCAGCGTGGTGCAGACCCATATGACCAACTCCCGGCTGACCGACCCCGAGGTCCTCGAATGGCGGCATCCGGTGCGCGTCGAGGAGTTCGCCGTGCGGCCCGGCAGCGGCGGCGCCGGACGGTGGCGCGGCGGCGACGGCGCGCTGCGCCGCCTGCGGTTCCTGGAACCGGTGACGGTCAGCACCCTGGCCAGCCACCGGCAGGTGCCGCCCTACGGCATGGCCGGCGGGTCTCCCGGCGCGCTCGGCTCGGCCCGGGTGGAACGGGCGGACGGCACGGTCCAGCAGCTGGAACGCAGCGACAGCGCGTCCCTCGGCGCCGAGGACGTGCTGGTCGTGGAGACACCGGGCGGCGGAGGGTACGGCCCGCCGCCGTGACGCCCGGCAGCCCCGACCGGCCCCGGCCGCCCCTGGCCGGCGGCCACCGCGTGGCAGGTCCCGGCGTCCTGGGTGAGGCTGGGAGCGGAGCTGCCGAACCGGCCCAGGAGGAGGACGAGCGGTGGACGAGAGCAGCGGAGGCGGCGGCCGGCGGATCGATCCGGCCGTCGTCGCGCGGCGCGTCGAGAACCGGCGGAACGGGCTGGGCCTGTCGGAGGAGGCACTGGCCTCCCACGCCGGCATGTCGCCCCGCTACCTGGCGCACCTGCTGGAGTCGGGCCCCGACTTCGACCCGGGCGGTTTCCTGCGGATCGCCACCGCTCTGGAGCTGACGTACCGGCAGCTCGTCGAGGAACCGGAGGACGCGCCCGCCGAGCACGGCGAGCCGCTCGTCCTGCGCCGGCTGAGCGTCCCCGAGTGCTGGAACAGGATTGGCACCCACGGCGTGGGCCGCATCGCGCTCCCGGTGCAGCCGGGACCCTCGGTCTTCCCCGTGCACTACGCCGTCGACGACAGGACCGTGGTCTACCGCACCACCCCGGACGGCCCGGCCGCCCCCGTGCAGGGCGCCGTGGTGTCCTTCCAGGCCGACCACACCGACGACCGTCTGCAGCAGGGCTGGAGCGTGCTCGTCACCGGCCCCGCCGAGTGGATCGGGGACCCGGCGGAGAGCCGGGCCCTCACCGAGCAGCACGCCGGGCAGCCCTGGGTCGGCGGCGACCGCAACCAGTGGGTCCGCATCCGGCCGGAGTCCGTCAGCGGCCGCCGCGTCGGGCCCGGGTAGGCGCCGCCGTGCGGACGCCGGCCGACCCCGAGTGGACGTGGCGCTACGAGGGCTACGACCCCTCGCAGGAGCGGCTGCGGGAGGCGCTGTGCACGCTGGGCAACGGCCGCTTCGCCACCCGCGGCGCGGCGCCCGAGGCCGCGGCGGGCGACGCCCACTACCCCGGCACCTACGCGGCCGGCTGCTACAACCGGCTGACCTCGCACGTCGCGGGCCGCGACGTCGACAACGAGGACATGGTCAACCTGCCGAACTGGCTGCCGCTGCGGTTCCGGGCCGCCGGCGGCGAGTGGTTCAGCCCCGACACCTGCGGCGTCGCCGGCTACGAGCAGCACCTGGACCTGCGCCGGGGCGTGCTGGTGCGCCGGATGCGCCTGCGGGACGCGGCCGGCCGTGAGGTGGAGTCCGAGGAGACCCGCCTGGTCCACATGGGCGATCCGCACCTCGCCGGGCAGCGGGTGCGGATCACCGCGGCCGGCTGGTCGGGGGAGCTGGAGATCGAGGCCGGGCTGGACGGCGACGTCCGCAACTGCGGCGTGCGGAGGTACCGGGACCTGGCCGGCCGCCACCTCACCGACCTGCGCACCGGGGCGAGCGACGCGGAGACCATGCGCCTGAGCTGCCGCACCTCCTCCTCCGGTATCCGGATCGCGCTGGCCGCCCGCACCCGGCTGTCCGGGGCGGACGGCATGACGTCGGTCGTGGATCCGGGGGACGCCGCCGTGCGGCACCGCATGACGACGGCCGTCGCCGACGGGCGGCCGGTCGTCGTCGAGAAGACCGTCGCGCTGCTCACCTCGCGCGACCCGGCGATCAGCGACCCGGAGCACGCGGCGGCCGAACGGGTCGCCGGGGCGCCGGACTTCGCGGTGCTGCTCGACGAGCACGCCGGCGCCTGGGCGCAGTTGTGGCAGCGGGCCGAGCTCGACGTGCCGGGGGAGGCGGGGCGGGTGCTGCGGCTGCACCTGTTCCACGTCCTGCAGACCCTCTCGCCGCACACCGCCGAGCTGGACGCGGGCGTGCCCGCGCGCGGGCTGCACGGCGAGGCGTACCGGGGGCACGTGTTCTGGGACGAGCTGTTCGTGCTGCCGTTCCTCAACCTCCACCTGCCCGAGGTGTCGCGGGGCCTGCTGGCGTACCGGCACCGCAGGCTGGACGCCGCCTGCCGGGCGGCGGCCGCGGTCGGCCGGCCGGGGGCGATGTACCCGTGGCAGAGCGGCAGCGACGGCCGGGAGGAGACGCAGCGACTGCACCTCAACCCCCGCTCGGGACGCTGGCTGCCGGACCACTCCCACCTGCAGCACCACGTCGGCTCCGCGGTCGCGTACAACATCTGGCAGTACTGCCTCGCCAGCGGCGACGTTGCGTTCCTGCACGGCGAGGGCGCCGAGATGCTGCTGCAGATCGCCCGGTTCTGGGCGCACACCGCGGTCTGGGACCCCGGCACCGAGCGGTACCGCATCCGCGGCGTGGTCGGCCCGGACGAGTACCACGACGCGTACCCGGGCGCCGCGGAACCGGGGCTGGACGACAACACCTACACCAACGTCACCGCCGCCTGGGTGCTGTGCCGGGCGCTGGAGCTGGTGGCGGCGCTGCCGGCGCCGCGCCGCGACGAGCTGTTCGAGCGGTTCGGCTGCGGCCAGGAGGAGACGGAGCTGTGGGAGGAGGTGTCGCGCAGGCTGCGGGTGCCGTTCCACTCCGGCGTCATCAGCCAGTTCGAGGGCTACGGCGGCCTCGCCGAGCTGGACTGGGTCGCCTACCGCCGCCGCTACGGCGACATCCGCCGGCTCGACCGGATCCTGGAGGCCGAGGGCGACAGCGTCAATCGCTACCAGGCGTCGAAGCAGGCCGACGTGCTGATGCTCGGGTACCTGTTCCCGCCCGCCGAACTGGCCGGGATGTTCCGGCGGTTGGGCCATCACGTGGACGACGCCACGTGGGAGGCGACGGTCGACCACTACCTGGCGCGCACCAGTCACGGCTCCACGCTCAGCGGTCTCGTCCACGGCTGGGTGCTGGCCCGCTCGCGCCGGGCCGACGCCTGGACGTACGTCCGCGAGGCGCTGCTCGGCGACGTCGCCGACGTGCAGGGCGGGACGACGGCGGAGGGCATCCACCTCGGGGCGATGGGCGGCACCCTGGACCTGGTGCAGCGCGGGCTGACCGGTCTCGTGGCCGGCGCGGACGGGCTGCGGCTGGACCCGGTGCCGCTGCCCGAACTGTCCAGCTTCCACGTGGCCGTGCGGTACGGCGAGCACTGGGGGATCGGCCTGACGCTGCGCTCCGGCCGGCTGCACGTCGCCGTACCGGACTCCGGGCAGGGCCCGCTGCGGATCGTGCTCGGCGACCGGGCCTTCGCGGTGGCGCCGGGCAGCCGTATCGACCTCGACCTGCGGTAGGACCCCCGCGGCGCCACCGGCTCAGGAACCGACGCCCTCCCAGCCCCGCGGCGGCGGGGCTCCGGGCAGCTCGCGGCTGCCGCGGCTGCGGTACACGATGTAGGGCCGGAACAGGTACTGCACCGGCGCGCTGAACATGTGGACCAGGCGCGTGAAGGGGATCAGCGCGAACAGCACCATGCCGATCACGGCGTGCACGCGGTAGCTGACCGGCACCCCGTCCATCAGGCTGACCTCCGGGTGGAGCCGGAACAGGCTGCGCGCCCAGGGCGCGATGGTGGTGCGGTAGTCGTACCCGTGGCTGAGCGTGGAGTGCATCAGCTTGGTCACCAGGCCCGCCACGATCGCGCCGACCAGCACCACGTACATCAGCTTGTCGTTGCGGGTGGTGGCCCGGAACACCGCCGAGTTCGTGCGGCGCCGGTAGACCAGCATGCCGATGCCGGCCACCGCGAGCAGCCCGGCGACGGTGCCGCCGAACAGCGACAGCAGGTGGTAGCCGTGCTCGCTCAGGCCGAGCGCGTCGGTCCACGACGCCGGCACGAACAGGCCCATCAGATGGCCGACGAGCACGAACAGGATGCCGTAGTGGAACATCGGCGAGGCGATGTTCAGCAGCCGGGACTCGTAGATCTCCGAGGAGCGGGTGGTCCAGCCGAAGCGGTCGTAGCGGTAGCGCCACACCAGGCCCGAGACCAGCAGGGCGAAGACGACGTAGGGCAGCGCGCCCCAGAGCAGGGTGCTCACCGCCGCCCCCCGGTCAGCAGCGGCAACTGCCGCAGGTGCCCGTAGGGTGCGGTCGCCAGGCCGACCTCCTCGGTGGGCGGCCCGCCGGCGGCCAGCGCGAGGGCCGCCGCCCGGTCCCGCGCCGAGGGGCCCGGCAGCGTCGCGCACACCGCGTCGAGCACGTGCGCGTACGGCGTGCCGTCCTCGGCCAGCCCCAGCCGCAGCAGTTCGAGTGCGGGCCGGTGCTCGCGCAGCAGCGCGTCGGAGCCGCTCGCGGCGGCGAACTCCAGGACGGCCGGCAGGAAGTCGGGCAACTCGTCGCTGTCCCAGGTGAAGCCGTGCGCCCGGTAGTGCTCCTTGAAGCGGACCAGCGCGCCGCCGCGGCGCCGGGTGTCGCCGTCCGTCCACCACGTCAGGTACAGGCAGGCCCGGCGGCCGAAGTCGAAGACCCGCACGTAGTGTTCGGCCAGTGCCGCAGGCGTCAGCGCGGTGGCCTGCTCCAGGAACAGCCGCAGGGTGTCCGCCGGCCCGCCGCGCAGCGGCGCGAGCGCCGCCCGCAGCAGCGGCACATCGGCGTGGAACTCCCCGTCGGGGTAGGCCAGGCAGCGTGCGGCCGCCTGGTGCAGCAGTTGCGTGTCTCGGGTCACGGTCCCGGCACCTCCTCCTCGCGGTCGGCGGTCTGGCGCCGCCGCAGGGCATGGAAACTCTCCACGGTCACCAGCGGCAGCGAGCGCCGGCCGGAGCCCGCGCCGAACGGCCCGCCCTCCGCCGCGCCCTGCTCGTCCTGGTGGTCCAGGCTGCAGGTCTCCGGCACCGCCGACTCCTCCAGGCGCCGGGCGTCCGCCTGCGCCGCCGTCGGGATCACGTACCGGTCCTCGTACTTGGCCACGGCCAGCAGGCGGAACATCTCCTCGATCTCGTCACCGGTCATGCCGACCGCCCCGGCCGCCGAACCGTCCGGCTGCCGGCCGAGGTTGAGGTCGCGCATGTGGGAGCGCATCGCCGCGAGCCGGTCGAGAGCGGCACGCACCGGCACGGGGTCACCGGCGGTGAACAACTGCGCCAGGTACTCCACCGGGATGCGCAGCGCGTCGATGGCGCCGAACAGGTTGCCGGCGTCCTCGCCGTCGCGGCCGCTCTCGCTGACCGCCTCCACCACCGGCGACAGCGGCGGGATGTACCAGACCATCGGCAGCGTCCGGTACTCCGGATGCAGCGGCAGCGCCACCCGGTACCGGCTGATCAGGTCGCGGACGGGGGAGCGGCGGGCGGCCTCCAGCCACTCGTGCGCGATGCCGTCCCGCTCGGCGGCCCGCTGCACCTCCGGGTCGTCGGGATCGAGGAACACGTCCAACTGCGCCTGGTACAGGTCCTTGTCGTCGGTCACCGAGGCGGCCGCGGTGACCCGGTCCGCGTCGTACAGCATCACGCCGAGGTACCGCAGCCGGCCGACGCAGGTCTCCGAGCACACCGTCGGCAGCCCCACCTCGACCCGCGGATAGCAGAACGTGCACTTCTCGGCCTTGCCGGTGCGGTGGTTGAAGTAGACCTTCTTGTACGGGCAGCCGGTGACGCACTGCCGCCAGCCGCGGCAGCCGTCCTGGTCGACCAGGACGATGCCGTCCTCGGTGCGCTTGTAGATCGCCCCGGACGGGCAGGCCGCCACGCAGGCCGGGTTGAGGCAGTGCTCGCAGATCCGCGGCAGGTAGAACATGAAGGTCTGCTCGAACGCGAACGTGATCCGCTCGCCCACCTCGTCCCGCACCCGCTCCACGTTCGGGTCCAGCGGCGCCAGTTCGGGACCGCCGCCCAGGTCGTCGTCCCAGTTGGACGACCACTTCACCTCCATCGGCTTGCCGGTCACCAGCGAACGCGGCGCGGCCACCGGGTAGTCGTCGCCGAGCGGCGCGTTCGTCAGGTGGGCGTAGTCGTACGTCCACGGCTCGTAGTAGTCCTTGAGTACCGGCAGCACCGGGTTGGCGAAGATCGACGCGAGCTTCCACCAGCGGCTGCCCTGGCGGAGCTTGAGCTGCCCGCGGCGGTTGAGGACCCAGCCGCCGCGCCAGGTGTCCTGGTCCTCGTAGCGCCGCGGGTAGCCGAGGCCCGGCCGGGTCTCCACGTTGTTGAACCAGACGTACTCCATGCCGGAGCGGTTGGTCCACGTCTGCTTGCAGGTGACCGAGCAGGTGTGGCAGCCGATGCACTTGTCGAGGTTCATCACCATGGCGACCTGTGCCATGCAGCGGCCGATCGGCGCCTGGCCTCGGGACATGTCAGTACCGCACTTCCTGCGAGCGGCGGCGGATCACCGTCACCTCGTCGCGCTGGTTGCCGGTGGGGCCGAAGTAGTTGAACGCCCAGGACAGTTGGGCGTAGCCGCCGATCAGATGGGTGGGTTTGAGCATCAGGCGGGTCAGCGAGTTGTGGATGCCGCCCCTGCGGCCGGTGGTCTCCGTCCTGGGGACGTTCACCGTGCGCTCCTGCGCGTGGTGCATGTACACCGTGCCCGGTGGCATGCGGTGCGAGACGATCGCGCGGGCGACGACCACGCCGTTGCGGTTGACCGCCTCGATCCAGTCGTTGTCCCGCACCCCGATCGCCGCCGCGTCCGCCACCGACATCCACACCACCTGTCCGCCCCGGGACAGCGACAGCATGAACAGGTTGTCCTGGTACTCGGAGTGGATCGACCACTTGTTGTGCGGGGTCAGGTAGCGGACCGTCACCTGCCGCTGCCCGTCGGGCCCCAGGACCGGTTCGCCGAACAGCCGGTGCATGTCCAGCGGGGGCCGGTACACCGGCAGCGCCTCGCCCACCTCGTGCATCCAGTCGTGGTCGAGGAAGAACTGCTGCCGGCCGGTGAGGGTGTGCCAGGGCTTGAGATGCTCGGTGTTGAGCGTGAACGCGGTGTACCGGCGGCCACCGGACTCGCTGCCCGACCACTCGGGCGAGGTGATCACCGGCACCGGCGCCGCCTGCGTGTCGGCGTAGGTGACCCGCTTGCCCTCGTGCTCGGCGGCCAGGTGCGCCATCTCCCGCCCGGTGCGCTCCTCCAGGGTGCGGAAGCCCTGGACGGCCAGCCGCCCGTTGGTGGTGCCGGACAGCGCCAGGACGGTGTTGGCCGCCTTGACGGCGGTGTCCATCGCCGGCCGGCCGTCGGCCGGGCCGCCGCGCACCACGCCGTTGAGCGCCCGCAGCCCGTCGACCTCCTCCCCGGGCCTGAGCACCACGCCCTTGGCGGGCAGCCCCGCCTGCTCGACCAGCGGTCCCAGGGACGCCATCTTCGCGCCGACCGCCGGGTAGTCGCGCTCGACCACCGCCAGGTTGGGCATCGTCGCCCCCGGCACCGGCTCGCACTCGCCGCGCCGCCAGTCCAGCGCCACCCCGCCCGGCTGGGCGGTCTCGCCCGGCGTGTCGTGCTGCATTGCGGTCGCCACCACGTCGTGCCGTACCCCGAGATGGTCCACGGCCAGCTCGCTGAACCGGCCCGCGATCGCGTGGAACGTCTCGAAGTCCGTCCTGGCCTGCCACGGCGGGTCGATCGCCGGCGCGAAGGAGTGGACGAACGGGTGCATGTCCGTCGACGACAGGTCGTGCTTCTCGTACCAGGTGGCCGCAGGCAGCACCACGTCGGACAGCAGCGTCGAGGACGTCATCCGGAAGTCCAGCGACAGCAGCAGGTCGAGCTTGCCCTCCGGCGCCTCGTCGTGCCACGCCACGTCCCTGGGACGCAGGCCCGGGTCGGCCTCCTGGGCGCGCAACGACGAGTGCGTGCCCAGCAGATGCCGGGTGAAGTACTCCGCGCCCTTGGCCGAGGAGCCGAGCAGGTTCGCCCGCCACAAGGTCATCACCCGCGGCCAGTTGGCGGGCGCGTCCGGGTCCTCGCAGGCGAACGACAGCCGCCCGGACCGCAGTTCGCCGACGACGTGCTGCACCGGGTCGGTGCCGGCCGCCCGCGCCTCGTCCGCCAGGTCCAGCGGGTTGCGGTCGAACGTCGGATACGACGGCATCCAGCCCGACCGCGCCGACTGCGCCAGCAGGTCGACCGCCGCCATGCCGGCGAACCGGCCGGTGCCCAGCGGCGACGCCAGCACGTCGGCGCGGAAGCGGTCGTAGCGCCACTGGTCGGTGTGCAGGAAGAGGTAGCCGGTGCCGATCGCCTGCCGTGGCGGCCGCGACCAGTCGCTCGCGCCGGCCAGCGTCGCCCAGCCGGTCAGCGGCCGGCACTTCTCCTGCCCGACGTAGTGCGCCCAGCCGCCGCCGTTGCGCCCCTGGCAGCCGGTGAGCTGCAGCAGCGCCAGGAAGGTCCGGTAGATCGTCTCGGAGTGGAACCAGTGGTTGGTGCCGGCGCCCATCAGGATCATGCAGCGCCCCCGGGACTCCTCCGCGGTGCGGGCGAACTCCCGGGCGAGCCGCACCGCCTGGGCGGCCGGCACCGAGGTGTGCATCTCCTGCCACGCGGGCGTCCCCGGCGTGTCCGCGTCCTCGTACGACGACGGCCACCGCCCCGGCAGGCTGGGACGTCCCACCCCGTACTGCGCGAGGAGCAGGTCGAAGACCGTCGTCACCAGCGGCCCGTCACCGCCCAGCCGGACCGCCGGTACCCCGCGCGCCACCGTCTCGCCGCGCCCCTGCCCGTGCTCGCCGCCCTCGGTGTCGAACCGCGGCAGCAGCACCTCGACGGCCTCGGCCCCCTCGCCGTACAGCGACAGCCGCGGCCGGACGTCCCCGAGGTCGAGGTTCCACCGGCCCTTGCCCGACTCGGTCCAGCGGAACCCCAGCGACCCGCCGGGCACCACCGGCGCGCCGGTCGCCTCGTCGAGCACGGCCGTCTTCCACTCCGCGCCCTCGCCGGTGTCCCCGAGGTCCGAGGCGCGGACGAACTTGTCCGGCACGCGGGCGCCGTCCCGCTCGGTCAGCGTCACCAGGAACGGCAGGTCGGTGTAGGTGCGCACGTAGGTGTCGAAGAACGGCACCTGCCGGTCGACGAAGAACTCCCGCAGGATCACATGGCCCATCGCCAGGGCGAGCGCGCCGTCGGTGCCGGGATGCGGATGCACCCACTCGTCGGCGAACTTCGTGTTGTCCGCGTAGTCGGGCGAGACCACCACGACCTTCTGGCCGCGGTAGCGCGCCTCGGCCATCCAGTGGGCGTCCGGGGTGCGGGTGACCGGGACGTTGGAGCCCCACATCATCAGATAGGCGGCGTCCCACCAGTCACCGGACTCCGGCACGTCGGTCTGGTCGCCGAACACCTGCGGCGAGGCCACCGGCAGGTCCGCGTACCAGTCGTAGAACGACAGCATGGCCGCGCCGATCAGCGAGTGGAAGCGGGCGCCGGCCGCGTGCGAGACCATCGACATCGCCGGGATCGGCGAGAAGCCGGCGATCCGGTCGGGCCCGTGCTCCTTGATGGTGTGCACGTGCGCGGCCGCGACGATCTCCACCGCCTCGTCCCAACTCGCCCGCACCAGACCGCCCTTGCCCCGGGCCTGCTGGTACGCGCGGCGGCGCTCGGGGTCGGACTGGATGTCGGCCCAGGCCGCCACGGGATCCTTCAGGCGTCGCCTGGCCTCCCGGTACTGCTCCAGCAGTACGCCCCTGACGTACGGGTGGCGGACCCGGGTCGGGGAGTAGGTGTACCAGGAGAACGCGGCGCCCCGCGGGCACCCGCGCGGCTCGTACTCGGGCCGGTCCGGGCCCACCGACGGGTAGTCGGTGGCCTGCGTCTCCCAGGTGATGATCCCGTCCTTGACGTAGACCTTCCACCGGCACGACCCCGTGCAGTTCACGCCGTGCGTGGAGTTGACGACCTTGTCGTGGCTCCAGCGGTCCCGGTAGAACGCGTCGCCGGCCCGGCCGCCCTCGATGCGCAGGCTGTGCAGGTCGGGTGCCGGTGTACCGCGGCGGAAGAACCGGCCGGCCCGCAGCAGCAGCGCGTCGGGCTCGGTCGTGGTGCCCGGACCGGGCGCGGCCGGCCGGTCCCCGGCGGCACCGGCGTCCGCGTCCGCTGCGTCCGCGCTGTCCCGCACAAAGACCTCCCAGCAGGTGATACGGCATACGAATCACCAAAGTGTCATAAAAGGTGCGTCAGTTTCCCGGTGCCGCGCCGCGGGTCGCTCCGATGCCCCGCCCGGCTGGTGCGCGGCGCAGGGCCTGCGGTGTCATGGCCGGGTGCAGAGTGCTCGGGGTCCCTGGTGGTCGTCCGTCCCGCCGGCCGCCGGAGCCGTCGTCATGGCGACCGGCATCATCTCGGTGGGCTTCCACCTGACCGGGCACGACAGCCTCTCCGCCCTGCTGCTCACGGTGGCCGGCCTGCTGTGGCTGGTACTCGCGGCGGCTTTCGCGACGACCCTGCTGCACGACCGGGCGCGCTGGCAGGCGCAGGCCGCCAACCCGCCGGCGCTCACCGCGGTCGCCGCCACCTGCGTCCTGGGCACCCGGCTCGCACTGGCCGGCTGGCGCACCGTGGCCGGCGTGCTGCTCGCCCTCGCCGTCGTCGTCTGGCCCGCGCTGCTGGTGTCGGTCATGCGGCACTGGAAGCGGCCCGCGCCCGGCGCCGCCTTCCTGGTGTGCGTCGCCACGCAGGCCATCGCCGTCCTCGCCGCCACGCTGGCCGCGACGAACGGCGACTGGCTCGCCTGGTGCGCGCTGGTCGCCTTCGGCGCGGGCATCTTCCTGTACGGCGAGGCGCTCGCCCGGTTCGACTTCCGGCAGGTGCTCACCGGCGCGGGCGACCACTGGATCTCGGCCGGCGCTATCGCCATCTCGGCGCTCGCCGGTTCCAAACTGACGGCCCTTCCCCTGTGGAGCAGCGGCGCCCACTCCGTGCTGAAGACGACCACGTTCGTGCTGCTGGCCCTCGACTTCGCCGGGTACGCCGTCCTCGTCGTCTGCGAGGTGTACCGGCCGCGCCCGCACTACGACATCCGGCGGTGGTCCACGGTCTTCCCGCTGGGCATGACCGCGGTGGCCTCGCTCTCCACGGCCGCCGCCGCCCACGCGCCGGGGCTGCACGGCCCCGGCGTCGTACTGCTCTGGGTGGCCGCGGCCGTCTGGCTGATCACCTTCGTCGGCCTGCTGCGTGCCCAGGCGGCCGGCGTCCCTCGGACCGGTGGAAAGAATCGGCCGATAGGGGGAGGTCACCGGAGCGGCTGATCGGGTCACGCGCGCGGGGTAAGCAGGCTGCGGGGGAACACACCCCCGTCCACCTCACCGAGGAGGACCCGACTTGAGAAGGTGGCCATGACCGGGCTCGCTTCCAGGAAGATGACCACTGCCGCGCTCCTCGCCGGATCGCTCGCCGTCGGAGTGCTCGCGCCCACCGCGGCGGGCGCCTTCGCGCCCGGCCAGGACCACGGGACCGCGGCGAGCACGGCCGCGAGCGCGCCGGCGAGCAGTGGCACCCCCTCGGGCCCGTCCGCCGCCAAGCCGTCCGCTGCCAAGCCCGGCTCGGCCAAGCCGGGATCCACCACGGCCACCGCTGCCAAGCCCGGCTCGGCCAAGCCCGGCTCCACCACGGCCGCCTACGTCAAGGGCAAGGTCGTGTCCAGCGTCACGCTGCGCATCCGCAGCCGCGCCACCACCAACTCCACCGCGCTCGGCAGCTACGCCCCGGGCGCCGTCGTGAAGCTCGCCTGCAAGGTGCGCGGGCAGAACGTCGGCGGTAACGACCTCTGGTACAACCTGTCCGACCGTCCGGGCTGGCTCGCCGCCCGCTACGTGCAGAACCTCGGCGCCGTCCCCTTCTGCTGACTTTCCGCCCGCCCTCCGAGCCCGGTCGCCGCCCGCGGGCCCCGCGCCCCGGCGGCCACCGTGGCGGGGCAGCGCAGCCGCCGCCACGCGAGGAGGCCGGGTGACCGGGAGCCCCGCCGAGGTCGCCGAGGCGGCTTTCCGTCACTACCGCGCCCAGGACCGCGGCGCCGCGTTTGCCCTCTACGCCGGCGACTTCACGTTCACCAGCCCGCGGGACGACCGCATCGGCAAGGACGCGTTCTTCGCCCGCTGCTTCCCGACCGCCGACCGGTTCATCGAGCAGCGGCTGCTGCACGTCACCCCCGCGGACGGCGAACTCGCCTTCCTGTACTACGAGTACGTGCTCACCGACGGTGCGCGGTACCGCAACGTCGAGGCCGTCACCGTCCGGGACGGACTCATCCGCGACGTCCAGGTCTTCTTCGGCGGCACGGTCTGAGCCCACCGGCCGGGCGGCGTGCACGGCTCCCACGCGCTGCCGGGGCCCACCAGGTAAGGGCGCTGAAGCGGGCGCACCGGCAATCCCCTTGCTGGCCAGGACGTTTGTGACGCGGTTGTTGCCCGCATTGTGAGCGGGGTCACGGTGGGGGAGCGCGGTGCCTGATGAGGTCAGCGGATGGTGCTCCTGCTTCTGCTGCTCATCCCGGCTGTGCCCGTCCTGGCCGCCGGTCTCATCGGGTACGGCCTCGGCTCCCTCGGTAGGGCCGGCGTGCGGCGCGCCGACCGGCTGACCTGGCTGCGGAGCACCGCGGCCCTGCTCGGCGCGGCCGCCGCGGTCGTCTACACCTGGGGGCTACTGGCCCTCGCGGGCGCCACCCTGGACGCGGAGGACCACGGCGTCGACTCCTCGCCGCCACGCCCGTGCAGGACGCCCGGCCTGTTCGAACGGGCAGTGCACGTCGTCGATTACACGGTGCGGTACGCGCCGCTGAGGTTCGTCTGCCGGACGAGCGACGGCGGCAGCTATGTGGCTGACGCCGTCCCCGGGTACGTGAACCCGGCGGTGCTTGGGCTTGGCGCGGGCGCCGTTGCGTGTGCGGGTGCGGGGGTTGTCGATGGCGGGCGCAGGGTGCGGCTGAGCGCCGCGGCGTGACCGGGACGCGCCCCCCACCTGGCCCTCCGTCACCTTCCGCCGAGCTCCGGCACGTCTTCGGGCTTCGGGGTGCCCCCTGGGCGCCGTTGCCGCCTTCCGCGCCGTGGTGGCTTCTCGCGCAGTTCCTCGCGCCCCTGGCGGTGCATGTTCGGTGGGTGGGGTCGGGGCCGCCACGGG
>Ga0123353_10008136_pt1 | contig 14281 bp, 4 predicted proteins | sample TergutLab28metaG_3_FD_92763 | JGI IMG/M metagenome (GOLD analysis project Ga0123353, IMG submission 92763) | Labiotermes labralis P3 segment gut microbial communities from Petit-Saut dam, French Guiana - Lab288 P3 | ecosystem: Host-associated > Arthropoda: Insects > Digestive system > Gut ... | reverse complement strand
TTTATCACCCGTACAATATTGGGTGAGGAGTACAGATCATTTAGCTCCTCGTTATGCAATCTCCTCCATTCCCCGGTTACCTCGTCCCTCCTAGGTCCAAATATTCTCCTCAACACCATGTTCTCAAACACACTCAGCTTTCTTTCCTCCCGCAATGTCAGCGACCAGGTTTCACACCCATATAAAACATCGTAGCACACTAGTGGAGAAAAGTGGGTGTGGTGGTGTAGGGCTTTAGCAGAGCTCCTTGAAAGCAGCAGATTATTTGTTTGGGGGACTCTCAATTGGCTGAATAATCATTTTTATTTACTCTCCCCATTCCACCGCCCGCCTATCAGATACCGCTAGTTAATAAGAGAAAATAATTAAGGTTGTTCAACTTAGGGGTTCACGAATGCCGGTCACTAAATCGGCCGGGGGACTACACCCTGTATCGTCGCTCATGACTCTTGCAGGTGTCCATGTCACCCAGCTGGCGGCCAGACTGCACGATATGACACGAAATAAAATTAGATATTCGGAAATTTTGTGCGCCCCTGGTTCAAGTTCAACTGTAGATAGAAGGCGGAGAAGATCCTTCGGAAATCGAACTAAGGAAATAACAAACAAGTTCTAAGTTGCTTGCAATGTGAATTACTGGGTTAAATAATGGCACTGTTTCATCAGCAGTGGTTTGTACAGTCGAAAGAGATAGGACAAAGATCACGATAAGAAAGGAAATTCCGAAACAACACCACAAAATTTAGTAAAACTCTACGATACCGGGTTTGATCCAAATTCGTTGAGTAATTTTAGCGCTTTTACGTGCAGACAGATGAATGTATAGAAACAGGTGGTACACGGGTAGAATAAAATGGTTTTCGAAACCAAACCAAGGAAGAATAATCAGCATTAAAGACATCTTCAGCTGCATTTTGCTACCAGTTTGAAGTCCGAAGTCTCAAATTAATTCGTCTAAAAACTTCCCCCGTCTATAAAACTTGTAAAACAAGATACACTGCACGATATGACACGAAAAAAAAATCCAAAATCAGTTCCCAGGGGATCTACGCCTTATCAGAATTCAAATATTTATTGATAAATATATAAAGTCTTCAGCCTTTCACGTCTAGTTTTGTAAGAATAATCGTCTTCTGGGTTATTACAATGCGAAGGATAATACGTCTGCTCCGAAAGTTCGGAGGAATATGCTGTCTGCCTCGTCAGTGTGAATTCTGTCAAAAACACATTTGCCTACATGGCGTACTAGCCCAGAATACTATAATTTGATTTACCGAGCTCTTATAAACTCACTAGTGCAAAGACCGTCACGATTTCGGCGAGAAATGTTGACAATTCTAATCTCCCTAGCAATGGTTCCATCTGACAGCCCTTCAATCCATTTCCTCAGAACCCTGCCACTAGTTAAATCTACGTCTTTTCTCGTGATATAATATCGTAGCCCACACGTACCATCAGCATGAAAATATGGCCCAGTTAGAGATATTACGCCCACACGAGAAATACTTTTTCAGTTTTTTTTCTTTCTACCACTGAATTTTCTATTACTGGCGAATACAGAAAACCAACGTCAATGGGAGTTTAGATTGTAGTCTTCACTGCTGAAATATCGTGTAAATTGGTATAGCTTGTTACCAGCGTTCCAGACGAACCTGTCGCCTCCCTCTTAAGGGGTAGAGGCCAAAGCAGATACTGGCATGTTCCTTCGAACCACTGATAAGATCCTAGCAGGCTACTCGATCTTGCAGAAAGCCATCGCAGACAAAACTTTCATATCGCTACTAGCTATTCTATATACTATAAGATGCCGGACTGCTGGCTAGAAGTCAGTATTCGGAAGGTCCTACGACCGGCCACCTCGACACAGGTTTTTCTTGGTTTCCCTGTGTCTATAAGCAAATGCTGAGATGGTCCCCAAGATTCCAAGTTCCCACTACATGCTTCTCATATAGCCCTCCCGACTTAAATTTATTAGTAACCAATTTCATATTTTGTATACATGTAAAATAACCACTGCCACCGGGTGGCAATCCAATTGCAGTTAATAATAATAATAATAATAATTATTATTATTATTATTATTGTACTGCCGTTTGTAGTAGAATCAATGTCTTAGATACTATGAAATTGAAACTGGATCTCAATTGAATCCATGAACACTTTAAGGACAAAAACTAACCATACAAAAGGAATCAGCTCGTACCGAACAGTAAGCACACCATACAGTGAATGGTGTAGAGGTAAATAAACACTGTTTGTTCTTAAATAAGTACAAAACATACATACGTGTATACTGTGGAAAAAAACGTGAAATTTATAACGTTAAACCCGGTTGTACGTAAAGTAACAACTAGGCTTTCAATGGTTAAACAAATTTATTTCCACCAAAAGCACACATTTCTGCAAATAATAACCATTTTACATAAAACCCGACATGTTTGGAATTATTAATAACTCATATTCCGTTGTTTACATATGCCAAGTGGCTTGCGAACTTTTGTAGGACCTAGTAAACTGGTAAACCTAACACCCGTTTTATATTATGTGCATTATAGAGAGTGGTGCAAACTTCAACTGACACTAGAGGCAACATGTCAAACGTGTCAAGCGACTTTTGCGCCACCCTGTACATTAACTCTTTTACAATGAACATGCTATGTTATATTTATAGCCCTTAAAATGTATGCTAAAATGTGTTATATAGCTCTACTTCATAATAATATGCTTAAAACTGTTACAAAATTCAATTTTATCTTTAATTCCTAACCTTTAATTACCCTTAACTTTCACGATGTGCCACAGAATGCTATCAGATGTACAAAATAAACTGAAACGCAAGCAGCAAAATTCCAGTCAACAAACGAACCATTGCCACGTGCAGAATCATCTTGCTGAGGTGTAACACAGAATATAACGATCTCGAATTATACGTAATCTATGCAAATAATGGGAGAATTAGTGAAGCAAATGTGCGTAATACAGCCACATGCTGGTTTATTGCTTTACACGCAGCTGTCTCGCCGTTACCTATTATACGAATCCACCAAATTAGATAACTACGTCAAGCGACTTCTTCATTTGAAGCCAACATTCGCTTACCTACTCAAGAAATTATCCAACTTTTAAAGACTTCAGAGGTCGATTCATGTATTCAAAATAGCACGCAGATGGCTCCAATCCCCAGCAACATTAATCCAGTCCATATCCTCACGTAGTATCTTAAAATACATTTTAATATTACCCTTCCATCTACATCTAGATCTTGCAAATTATCCCTTTTCCGGTCAAAATTCTGCATACATTTCGCAGTAAAGAGACGCCCTACGGGGTGTACGGTCGAAGGATCAAATCCCGGTAGAGGACGACATTTTCCGCACCCGTCCAGATCGGCCCTATGGCCCACAAAACATACCGTACAATGGGTACCGGGTTCCTTTGGGAGGGGTAAATCGGCGTAGGCGTGGCGTTGACCACCCACCCCCATTTATCGCCGAGTTAAAGAAAGAGTAGAGCTATTACTTTACTCCACCTCTGGGCCTTCATGACCTGTTCTAGGTGAAATTGGCCTTTTTTCGCATCTCTACTGCAAGTCATACATAATTAACTTATTACATACATACCCATACATGTCTCGTGTGTATGTGTGTGAAGTACAAACAACTTTCATGTTTAATAACAACAAAAAATCGTCCTTAAGAGCATCATACAATAAAAAAGTTAAAACAGCAAAAAACGATAACTAGATAGCTAAGAGAAGGATAATTACAACGCAGCGATTATGTTACTTATCCAGCTTATGCATGATTCTTACCTGTCGTTCCTCTCTCTTTTCTTTATTGCACAATACTAAATACACTCAAATTCAGGGTTCTAGAACAACAAGGGGGCCATCACTTTCCGTATCGCCTACGAGCATTAGAGCCCTCTACAATTACACTACACAATGACAGGTTAGTAACCTGAAGTCCGTGTGCCAATCTCGGTCCTTCACACCTTTCATTCGTAAACGCCTACAGCATATTCAAATGTGCTGCAAAGCCTGACCGAACGTCATGAAAACAGAACAGGCTTCTCTTACCGGAAACCAAACTGGGCCGCTCAGACCGTAGTCACTTATCGAATGAGCCATGCCATCGTTCCACAATACAGAATACTTATCTTCCACGCACGGCGCCATGTGAGATACAAATGGGGATTTATACTTCCGTGATATCACAGCTTATAATTCTTTCATACTTAATGTCACTAACAGGAATGTATGACGTCACTGAATAGCTTCAAAAAGGAGGATGTATGAGTTTTCCCAGCGCTTGCCATGAAGGTAGCGGGGTTCTGATAAGTCCTTAGCCCGACCAGGAAGGAAACAAGCTGCGCCTGTCAAAAGTGTGATGGACAGAGGAATGGACTGATTTGGCTAGGTTAGGGACAGGTAGTGGACTCTTGTGAATGTGGTAATGAACCTCCAAGTTCCATAAGATGCGTAGAATGTACCTTGTTTCCTTCTTGGTCGGGCTAGGGATTTATCAGCACCTCTGTATACAGAGGGGGCCAGATACAGCTCCACTCTTTCTAAGCCTCAGCATTTGATGAACGTCAGAAGTAAGCTGCACCCCCGGGCCGCTTGGTTCCGCTGTAAAAAGCTCCCTATACCCATTTAAGAGGAAGATAAGTGTACACAGAGAGCCGGTCGAGACGTTGCCACTAACAAGAAAAATTCATCATTATCCCTATCGGAAATCGAAACTCATTCTTCGACCATCCAACCGGTAGCACTGTGAACATACCGACTACGCTCTAAGTATGGATTAGTTTCATGAGAAAATATTGCCTGTCATATTGTAAAGGCGCGAAAATAAACAAGGGGAAGCACATGGCGGGAATATAGATAGCTTCACTAATTCTTAAACTCGGAAGTAGATGGAGGTGAGCAGCAAACTTCACGCCCCGACCGCTTTATCCCCAGGAAACCGCAACGGTACCCTTCTAAGTAGAAGGTTGGGTGGACCCCGTAGCCGGTCAGTAGGTTTTTGAAGGAAAGAACTGAGGCCTTCGCTCTTCTGGCCTGTTACGCAAACGTACGTTGGTAGTTGCTTACGGACGTTTCGGGGCAGCCATTGGGTCCCATCTTCAAGGACCCAGCAATAAAAAACGAAGCCTGAAATCTGGCAAGAGGTTTCTTGGCCTTGTCGGGATTCGAACCCCGAACCGTCCAGCACGTAGCGAGTCTCTATACCTACTACGGTATTCCGGCTCCCACTGAGTGCAAAAACTGGTATCCTAAATCAAGCCATATCATGGGTCTGTCAGAACACAAAATTCTCAGTAGAATCTTCGAATGTGTAAAGAGAGGGACAGTAGCAGAAAGTTGAGAATAGAGTACTGCATAGGCAGAAGCTTCGTAATTTATTAGGGTGGTAAAACCAAATGGAATGAGATGGGCGGGGCACGTAGAAAGGATAGTAGCGATTAGAATATGTAGGAAACGTGGCTTAAAACTCTACAATAAAAGCCACTTGAAATTTCAAATCCTCGGGAACGTTACGCCTGCCATCTGGTAAATACTCAGATAATTATTTACCACTCGCCACGGCGTAACGACCCAGCAATATGCAATCTTCACCAACACCGGTCCTAGAATCCAAAGTCTCCAAAATAAAATAGTGAGACTTCGGAATGAACAAGATAATTTTAAAATACGTCTTAAAGAAGAAGGATGTAAAGATGCTAATTGAACCCAGTCGATCAAGACAAGATCTAGTGGAGGGTTTTGTTAACATGGTAGTAAACCTTCAGGCACTACGGAAGGCAGGATATTTGCCTAGTTAGATTTCTCAAGGACGCTGCTACGTGGAGATATAAAGTGCATACATACTAGTACTTTTAACAGATTAGGCGAGTGCAATAAGTCGCGCTTGGAAAGAATCGTATAAAAACCGAGTCATGAGTAGATGATTCGAGGATTCGGTACGGAGACCTACTGACTGTGGTCAAAACAGCACTTGCGCATCCAATCCGCTCTATGAAATTAGCAAAACAATGGTATCTGACTATGTACAAAAACACTGTGTGGACCAGGCCCGCCCAACTCGTAGCTCGCGAGCAACATGTCGCCCGAGACACAAGTTGCCTGCGGAGACACCCGAAATAAGCAAACGTATTTCAGCCCTTTCCCTGGCCAAGACGAGACAAAACGCCGAAGAAATTCTGAAAACATAAGAGCTGTTTATTTACTTATTTACTTACTTACTCACTCACTTACTTACTCCATGGAGAAGAGTCCTTTTTGAGAAGCTAACCAGTTTGCAGCTACTCAAGAAATTCCCTGCATTTTATGGAACCCGAAGGTTCATTACCGCATTCACAAGTGCCCGCCACCTGTCCCTATCCTGAGCCAGATCTATCCAGTCCATGCCCCCATATCCCACTTCCTGAAGATCCACTTTAATATTATCCTCCCATCTATGTCTGGGTCTCCCCAGCGGTCTCCTTCTCTTAGGCTTCCACACTAAAACCCTGTATACGCCCCTCCCCTCGTCCATACGCGCTACATGCCCCGCCCGTCTCATTCTTCTCGATTTTATCACCCGCACAATATTGGGTGAGGAGTACAGATCATTAAGCTCATTATGTAGTTTTCTACTCCCCTGTTACCTCATCCCTCTTAGGCCCAAATATTCTCCTCCACACCCTATTCTCAAACAGCCTCAGCCCACGTTCCTCCCTCAGTGTCATCGACCAAGTTTCATACCCATACAAAAACACAGGCAAAATTATTGAGCTGTTTATTTACATTAGGAAATGGTTTTGTAAAAAATGTGTCTGACATAGATATACCCTACACCACGTTGTGCACTGAAGTTTTCGACAAATTGTCCTATTATTATCAGTATACTTGATTGCATGTTATATAGAACACAGGAAAAAGTATACATATAATTATGCGTAATCATTCGTCATTCTGTGTATCGTGTGTAATGCTGCCGGCATGCAGCCCAAACTGCCGAAGCTGCACCAAACACAAAGTTGAACACACCTTGTACAGACCAACCTAACATAGCGGAAAAAACAACCGACACTCAAGAAAATGTCCATTGAGCAGTCTATATATGACCTTCCATTTTATTCCTTTCCACAAAAAGTGTGGTAAAACCCACAAAACAATAAATCTAAGGTAAGCCATGCACGCGGGGCAAGCGATGCGAAAAGAAATGATTTCCTCTCTTTCGTTCAAAAGCAGTGTTTGTGAAAAGAATGACAGAGGCATCACACGCGACCCACAACGATGTGATCCGCCCCCAAAAGACACAACAGCTCTCACATATCGCTTTGTCTCACCCCGCTTCTTACGGAAAGTGTGAACCACTGCTTCAGACATTATTGCACGGAGAGATAGGCACAAGCCAAGGCATGGGGAGACACATCAACAGCACTAACATAAAAATGAAGAACGCAGCAATGATCGATCCATTTGATCTAGCGTAAAGTCACCTCTCCAACTCCTCCCATAGCATCACTTCTTGGTCCATGCCCTCTGCCTCTTCACCCTGCCCAACCTTGTAGCTCCTAACAGTTCTGTACTTCATACATAAGTGACATAAGTTTCAATTTACATACAGTACGATCAAAAACAACTGAAAGTTTGGAGTACTTCAAACATTTGGGTGGCATAACAAACAACGCGAGATGTACACGTGAAATTAAATCAAGGATTGCCACAGAAAAAGCAACATTCCTAAAGAAGGCGAAGAAGGAGACACTATTCGACGGCAAACTGGAAACTTAGTGTTAACGAAGAAACTAGTCAAGTGAGAGCATAGCTTTGTATGGTGTTGAAACTTGGGCACTTCGGGAAGTATATCATAAATACCTTGAAAGTTTTTAAATGCGGCTCTGGAGAAGGATGCAGAAAATCAGTTGGACGGATCGTGTGAGAAATTAAGAAGTAGTACACAGAATCAAGGATAAAATTAATATCCTACGTACTGTACAAAGAAGAAAGGCTAACTGAATTGGTCACATCTTGCGTATGGACTGCATTCCAAAACGCGTTAGTGGATGAAAGACAGAGGAAAAATAGAAGTGACGGGAAGACGAGGAAGAAGGGGCAAGCAGCTTTTGGATGACCTTAAGGAAAAGAGGAGACACTGGAAATTGAAAGAGGAAGAACTAGACCGCACTCTGTGAAGAAATCGCTTTTGATGAGGCTATGGATCTGTCGTAACGCAGACTTCGGGATGACAAGTAACGTTACTGTGTTTTAAGCTGCATACCGGTTGAACTGGGCTAAATGGGATCGCTTTTACAAGTACCATTTAACAAGTACCATTCCCAGCGTCATGATTGGAAACACCCCGTATTCTTGCCAGTAAGTCAGAAGCAATTCTTTTCCGAACACAAGTTTACAAACCAAACTAATGACTTGCATAACTCTCCAGTCAAGGCCATGCTTTCAATTGACGTGGATTACTGTCGGATATAGTCCAACGAACACCAGACTGATTTCACGACATTTCTTACGGAAGAATTCTTCCTACTACACGTATTTACATTAGTACCAACGTACTGCGACTAGTTTTCAACTTATGATGTACTTGCAGCCCAACGAGACATTTTAATGTGTTGTCGGCACGCCATCTGAATATGTTACTCGCTCAGCATTCAGGTGACAAGATTGTGATATCCGTCCGTGATTGCTTTTGTCACATGTCACTGTCTCGCGTGACGTAACTGTTACGGCGACCTTAGCTGTGAGACCCTGAGACTCTTGGGTCAAGGTAGAAAGTGTGTCGGCAATGCTCCTCGTAAAGGTGAAAAACCAAGTTCACCCCAACCACACTATGAAGGCTTATAAGGGGACTAGAGGTGCAGCTCGGTAAGATATTAAGGCGAGTGGTTAAATTCACGCCCCGGCCGCATTACCCCCGGGGAAATAACCCCGGTACACAGTAGACAGGAGGCTGGGTGAGCTCCACAGCCCGTCTGGACGTTTTGGAAAAGAGACAACAATCTTGTTCCTGCCTGGGGTCGAAAGAAACTCGGACAGTCCAACCCGCAGCCTAGCCATTACACTGAGCCAGTGGTGCAAAGCCCTACCGGCACGAGGGCAAAATCAAGGGGGAAAAAACATTTGCGGGCCACATTACAAATAACAGCTATATTTTTTACTGACGTATCATTAACTATGGCACCCCGTCCTCAATAGTGCCAATATTGGAGCGCTAAAACTTAACTGAAATATTTACAAATCTGAATTAATAGTACAACTTTCGGAAATAATCTTACCTAATAAGTCTTTAATTTTCTCATACTAAATCGTGAGTAAAATGAACTGAGCACAAGTAACGATTTTATTTTCCTATTTACCAAGCATCGTGACAGCTGCTTTTAAGTCAGATGAAACGAACGTTTCCATCTTGGTATGAAAAGTATTTCCTACTATCAATAACATAGGGATGTCCGAACAGAATTTTTGTACGAATGGCGATAAAACAATTATTTACCTATTTCGTATCTTCCGGCTTCACACTTTCGAAATTGGATAGCAGGCCGCAACACGAACATAGAAAAGCCTCGTTTTGCTCAATGATGCACTAAGCTAAGCCGGCTACCGTCGGCAATGCAGTTGGATGTCGAATACCTGAGCCCTCAATGCAGATAGAGCACAGGCCAATTCACTAAGAAAAATCATACTAAATCCATGCAGTAAAGTTCTTCTGAGAAGCCAGCAGTTCTTCAGCTAGTCCATAAATTCCCCGCACTTTATGGAAGGCGTCGGTTCATTACCGTGTTGACAAAAGCCAGCCACTTGTCCCTGTCCTGAGCCATACAAATCCGCCCCCGCACTCCTCACCCTGGTTCTTTAAGATCTACTTACTTTTACTATATTCAAATGTATGCCAAGGTCTTTATAGTTATTTCTTTCCCTCGGGTTCCCCATCAAAATTCTGTATGCATTTCTTTTTCTCCCACGCGTGTGCTACGTTCCATACACACCTCATTCTCCTTCATTTGATCACCCTAAAATTCATGCAAAAAAAAGTTAAAGTGCACCCTTGCACAGGTACTGAGGCTCTGTACAGGCTGTACGGCCCATAGGGGGAGCAGAGGTATAGCTCTACTCTTTCCTGACCAAGGCACTAGGAGGGGGTGAGGGGTCAGCGTCACAACCCGGCCGCTCTTTAGCCCCAGGAAAAACCCGGTACCCATTGTACAGCAGGCTGGGTGGGCCCACGGGCCGGTCTGGACAGGTGCGGAAAATCTCGCCCCCACGGGGATTCGATCCCCGGACCGTCCAGCCCGTAGCCAGTCGCTATACCGACTACGCTACCCGGCCCCCCAAAAAATTCATGTAGCAGCTTATTTATTAGGAGTTGTTGACTGCGCAGCGTTTCTCGATAGGGCCAAAAGAATCACTTGTGAAAGTAAAATAATTTGCAACGCGGCAAACCCTGGAAAAAACGAAAAATCCAGCGGCAGGTAAGGACGGTCTTTTCGAGCCTCACCGCTACAAGTCGGTTCCGATCACTTCAGTCGTAAACTTAATAAGGCGAACATGGCAGTGAGTTGTGGGGTTACATAAACGGCGGGGAATTTGTTACCAGGTAAGCGAATATTAGCATCTCAAGGACTCTACTCCCAAGGAGATCCTATCCGCCACTAATGTGAACAGCTTTGACATGGACAGCGCCAATTGGGTCCCTTATCTCCGGGCTAAACCTGAGAAATATATATATATATATACAGATCCTGCTCAAATCATTAGTTCCTTACTGTACATCTGTCACTTTCCACTGGTCACAGTTTGCTGGGTGTTCAGTCTCTAGGCCAAATTTATGCAAAGCTCTAACTAGACAGAACGCAACAGCAAATAACAGTATTAACTCGCACGCACAAAACAAAAGGACACTGTAGCCTAATGTATTTTTGATTGGAATGCATCGGTTACTGGTCATAAATATCTAACAGATTGATTTCCTCCTGTGCTACCACTGTTAAGGTCAAAGTTGGTCCCGTGAGTCGACGACAGTAGTAATTTGGGATGTCATGACGGGGTTTCGGCTTACCCCGATTAACAATCTTGTTATAAGCGGGTCCTTTCAGAAACAGCAGGACCGAATGTACGAATCGGAGTAGTGTCCGATGAAGACCTCTACCTACACAAGACAAAGTAACACACGGGGGGCTATGCTTACACAACCACGCCAAAACGGATTCAAACCCGAAATCCCAGAGTTCGAGAACTCCAAGAGCGTACGGCGACCATTGTGATTGGCTAACATTTGAGCATCGTTAAACAGCCCAATACTCGACCCGAAACAACGTGGAGATCTGCCGTTTAAATCCCACGCTAAGTTTTCGTTCTTACGTCGCTCTTTATCTGAACATACTTCCCATGTCAGCTATACAAGGAACCCCTTCGGTAACCCTGTAGCGTAGGTAAGCATCCCTTTCCCCACCTTCACGTATCTACCAACGACAGAAAGAAGTTCAGTTCCCATCTTGTCCTGCAACGCCCCTCAACTCTCCTCGAGCCCCGAAGAGTCGTTTCCTGAATACGTAACACAAGGCCTTACCGACCGCTAACTTATCTCCATCCTGACAAGAGAAGTAACCAAAGCTGCTCCCTCGTCCAATGACGGCCAACGTAAACGACGCCATGTTAGCCAGCCACTACATATTATGACATTGCGCTAACTTCCTCAAATGACTTTATTCTTGTCTGATAATACAACCAACTAAGCACACAAATATGTAAGCCACAAATACACGTATTATTCAACTCCTCCCGCATGTTTCGGCCCTCTCGGCCATCCAAGGCTGAAAAACGTTGCAGGATTTGAATAATGCATGTGTTTGTGGTCTACAAATGTGTGTGCTTTGTTGGGTGCATTGTTAGATTCAACTGGAGTTCAAGGACAAAATATATTACAAAAAAAAACTGTTTCTTGGTTAATTTAAGGTCACTTTCAAATGCTCAGACCATACCGTGTCGGACATGTTTTTTTAAATTAAATAATACATTCTAAAGGCTCTCTAAGCGATCGCGGCCTAATTAAATGCACTATCCAGTGGGGACCGCGGTAGCACAGTGGTTAAGTTGCTGTGCTACAAATCGTAAGGTCGCTGGTTCGATTCCAGATGGTGTCATTGGAATTTTTTATTGGCATAATCCTTCCGATCGCACTATGGCCCTGGGGTCGACTCAGCCTCTAACAGAAATTAGTATCAGCAGTATTTCCTGGGGGTAAAAGTGGCCGGTGCGTAAGGCTGGCAACCTTACCACCATCCTGGGCACCTCAGGCCTGTAATGGGACTGATTTACCTTTTATCCAGGCAGTACACAGCCACCAGTGTACGAGTCATTTGAACCCGGGAACTTCCGTAAACAAAAGAGACCTTCCGCTTATATGCAACACTACTTCCTCGCACTGTTCTTTCATTTTAAGGTCTCGCGTCATTTTCAGGCAATTAATTATGAATACATTACATACAGAAAAACGCACTTTTCCAAAGACTTTAATATTCAAGATACTTTCATTTATTTGTTCTTGATGGTTAATAATTTACGCTTAATGATGTTATTGTATGGCGAGAAACTTCTTCAGGTTGTACTGAAGCTGGACCTCGTACTAACATGAGTGAAAGCAACGCGGACATCATTACACTTATTATTCATCTTAATTTCCGTTTACAAAAAAAAAATAAGTTTACTGTAAGAAAACAAGATAGTTTAATGGTAGATCTGAGGCTCTCGCAGCGTTGTTCCTGAAGAATAAAGTCCTTCGGCATATGGTGCCGTGCCGCTTGACAACCAGTTCCCGCTGTTCAAAAGGATCATTGTGCGTTCATCTTCCGGATCAAGTAGTTCAAGAAGATTGATTCGCCGCTATCCTTCGAAACGTCAAGGACTAATCGTCCAGTAACACAGTGTCACAGTCCAAAGACTTTAATATTCAAGATACTTTCATTTATTTGTTCTTGATGGTTAATAATTCACGCTTAATGTTTTTATAGTATAGCGAGAAACTTCTTCAGGTTGTACTGCTTATTGATTTACAAATTATTAGCTTCTTATTTCTTGGAGATCTCTCAGAGATTTCAGAAAAGCGTTCTAACAAAATTAAATTACCTTAAATTCCTTGAGGAAAGATACTTTATGTGAGAATTCTGGGGGATTGGGGAGAAACAAAATCAAACTCTATGAGGGGTTTACTCGTTTCTGTTATCCGTGACGCTGGGGTAGGATGTGAATATAAGTTCCATGAACTAACAAGTTAACATGCATTGATTCTCTCCCTTTGTAAACAGAGTTAGCTTACATACTGCAGTCTATAAAAACTGCATAAGGCGAGGTCAGCCAACAATTTCAACAAGAACTCGTGAACTTAGGATTGTCTTTCTACTTCGGAAAGAACGACACATCAATATCAATGCATCAGGAAGCCAAGGACTAAAGACAGAAATGTTCTACCGGATAGAACCTGGTGTTTCTGTTCAGGTGAAGATGTGACATAAGTTTACCAAAACACCCCATATATTGGGTCCTTCTCTTCGTACAGTATCAAGAAGAGCCGCTTATTATTTCATTTGATAAATATCGTTTTCACTTTCTGTCGGTTCGCTTATCATATTAACATAACCCTCTCAGCTGACCGCCCAACACACGCAGCGGATAGCGGTGAGAAGTAACAAACGAAATTTCTGAGATAAAATAATGATCCTGTATTGTTAACGTATGCGATATAGCAATTTGTTGAACAAGCACGAGGCCAGACTGCCTATTCTGAAAGCGGAAGTGAAAAGAAACTTGTATCCGCTGAAAATCTAACGTCGATTTTCCGGTAGCCCAGAAAGCAGCTGCGTCTATAGAGACTCAGCTACACCGGCACTTACGATCAGTAAAGTTTTCTTGTCCACAGTGTGAGGATTGATAATAGTACCTTCGAGAGGGTGGAAGAGTTTAAATATTTGGGAACAACTTTAACAATCCAAAATTCTATTCGGGAAGAAATAAAGAGTAGACTGAGGTCGGGAAATGCTTGCTACCATTCGGTGCAGAATCTTTTGTCTTCCAGGTTTTTATCCAAGAAATTAATGATTAAGATTATAGAACTATAATCTTGCCTGTTGTTTTGTATGGGTGTGAAGCTTGGTCGCTGACAGTGAGGGAGGAAAGGGAGCTGAGGGTGTTTGAGAATATGGCGTTGAGGAGAATATTTGGACCTAGGAGGGACGAGGTAACGGGGGAATGGAGGAGACTGCATAACGAGGAGCTAAGTGA
>Ga0123353_10008135_pt1 | contig 14284 bp, 12 predicted proteins | sample TergutLab28metaG_3_FD_92763 | JGI IMG/M metagenome (GOLD analysis project Ga0123353, IMG submission 92763) | Labiotermes labralis P3 segment gut microbial communities from Petit-Saut dam, French Guiana - Lab288 P3 | ecosystem: Host-associated > Arthropoda: Insects > Digestive system > Gut ... | reverse complement strand
AAAGCCCTGGTCGTTTGTGAGGGGGAACGGGGGTTGTTAGGGGGCCTAGGGGGAGGAATCGAAACCTCCCCCGGCCCCCTAACATAAAACCTTTCATTGATAACCAGAAAAGCCATTGTTTCTTGTGTTGTGTATCACCAGTTTGGTAGGTGATTGGTCTTAGCATTCTAACTATACCAATCACCGGTTTAGTGGGTGATTGGTATTACTATCATTTTCGCCTATCATCTGTTACGAGTGGGAAGGACAAACTCGGGGTACGAACTCCATGCCACAACAGTACAAAATCGCCTGTACCCATTGCGTCGCAATTTGTACAGGCGTTTTTTGGCGGAGAGGGTGGGATTCGAACCCACGTGAGGTTTCCCTCAAACTGATTTCGAGTCAGCCCCGTTATGACCGCTTCGATACCTCTCCATGTATAACGCGTTATCGGCAAAACCGTTGTTTCATCGTTGCGTTGAACGGATTATAGCAAAGGCGTTTCCGGCCTGTCAACGCGCTGTGTACAAACGATAATAGGTTCTATCCTCTTTCTCGCTGAATACCGCTTCCGTTTTTCGTATTCTGTGCTAAAATCCTATCAGGTGCAAAGAAGGGAGTAATCATCATGTTCCGACTAACATTCGGGTGCGTCTTGCTTTTGATATGCCTTTTGGCCATGCCGCGCGTGAGCGCATTAGCTGCGGACAAAGGTTCTTTTGATGGGGCTGTAAACGTTACGGTCACGCTTGAAGAAACAGAGGAAGCCTTTCCGAACCCGATGAAGGGGTTCAGGCCCACACGCCATCTTCAGGATGCCGCGTTTCCCGAGGGCGAGTATGTAACGGTATGCAAGCAGTATATCAAGTACACCGATTTGGAAATGTATGCCGAGGACACCGCGCAAAAGATGATGGATTGGTCCAACAAGATCTGGGCGGGTATCGAAAATAAGAACATCAAGGTGATTCCCCGGGTGGTCATCGTCTACCCGGACGGGCCGGACAACGGCACGGATGGCTATTGGCCGGAGGGGCTCGATCACAGCGACATTCAAGACAGGTGGGTAAACGATGCCTTTAAAGCGCGCATGACCGCCTTTATCATGAAACTGGGGGAGGCGTGGAACGGGGATCCGCGCGTGGCGGCCATCGAAATGGGGCTATGGGGCAAGTGGGGCGAGCACCATGTATGGCCGCTCAGCATACGAGGAAGCGGCCAGCGTATCTCGCGGGAGATACAAGCCGTGTTCGGCGATGCCTTTACGGCCGCCTTTCCCGATAAGAAGGTTATGGTTCGGTACGGTGAAACATTCCCCAACCATCAGTTTGGTTTCTACTGGGATTCCTTCGCCCTAAGGGACGACAGCCTGTCCGGAAAGCTGATGATGCAAAGGGATGCCTGGCGCACCCAAATGATCAGCGGTGAAATAGCCTATGATTGGGGCGATTTAAGGCCTATCGGCTGGAATCCGGATGACACGCTTCTTGTGGATGAGCACACGGACTATGTGATTGACTGGATCGCGCAAACGCATGCCTCCAGCCTAGGGTGGGTGGCGGATTATACGCAAGGGCTGCCCGGCCTTTTAATGAACGCGGCGCGCATGCAAAAGGCGTTTGGGTACCGTTTTGTCATACGGCAGGCGGCTTATCCGGTTGTTGCGCGGCCCGGCGAGCCGTTCTCTGTTATCTTTCAGGTAGAAAACGTGGGTAACGCGCCGTTTTATTATCCGTGGCCGGTGGAGTTGAGCCTGCTTAATGACGCGCGGGAGCCCGTGTTCAGCGGAATCGTTCATGTGGATATCAGAAACTGGCTGCCCGGCCATGCCTATGAGGTTCGGGATGTGTTCACTTTGCCAGGAGACCTAAAAGAAGGCACGTATCGGCTGGCATTGGCTGTGCTGGACCCATCCGGGAGCCTGCCTTCACTTCGTTTCGCGAATAAGAACTATTATAACGGCGGAAGAACGCCGCTGGGCGCGATAGGCGTTGGAACCCCGCCTGTATCCGATGATATCGGGCCGTTTGACAGCCTCTGTCACGACCGCGGTTTGCACTATACGCTGGAAGGAGGCGCGAACCCGCCGATAGAAGATCGTCAAAACTATCCGGAGCGGGATGAGTAAAGGTATCGGTGCCCATGCACGCGCTATACGGACTCGCGTGATATCAACCGCGTAGGCAGTAAGACGCGGAACGGCAGCGGGAACCCTTCCTTAAGCCGGCTATGCGCTAAATCCACCGCCGTTAAGCCAATTTCATAGGCGGGTATTTCAAAAGTGGTCAGCGGCGGGCTGGAAAATTTGGACAGCTCTATGTTGGTAATGCCGATAACCGCTACCGTATGGGGCACGCCGATGCCCATGGAGTAAAGCGCGCTCAGTGCCGCGATGGCCATCAGGTCACTGGCGGCGAAGATAGCAGTCGGCTTGTCGGGCAGCCGCATCATGGCCTGTACCTGCGCCATACAACGCAGCTCATCCCACCCGCAATGGCATGCCCAAGCATCCGGGGTGGGTAATCCTGCCATCCGCATGGCGTGCAGGTAACCGCCGTAGCGCTCGCTGTCATATAAGTTAAGCGTGGGGCTGCCGCCGATAAACGCGATATCCCGATGCCCCCTGTCTACCAGTGTCTTAACGGCGTTCACGGCAGTGGCGAATTGATCGTATCCCACGTTATCGATATCATCAAACTGGGTATCTATGCCCACGCATACCGGAATCTTTAAACGCAGCGCCTTGTAGAGCGGCTGACTGAGGGTATCCATCAGGATGAGGGCATCCGGCGGATTGTCCAGTATCTCGTTTAGAATGCTCTTGTTCTTAAGCTCCGATTGGGAACGCAGAAAATCCAGGGAATAGCCGTAACGCGCAAGGCGCGCTTCAACACCCGACAGAATACTCATAAAGTACGGATCGCGGTATTTATCCGTCACGATGCTCAGCACACAACCCACGCGGCAATTAACCTTTCCGCTTTCGCGGGCCGCGTCCGTCCGCATCAGCGGCAGACGATAATGCGTTTGCGCGGCGGCCTTCCATACGCGGTCGCGCGTTTCCTGTTTCATACTGTAGGTTTTATCATCGTTGATAACCCGTGATACCGTCGCTACCGACACGCCGGCCAGGTTCGCGATATCCCGCATCGTGCTCACAGAATCATCTCCCGTGTTTATTGTAACATAGAACGAAACAAATCACCATGAAAGTGTGCGTAACGAACGAAAATTTTACGCAACTTATTGCGGACGCAAGGGGAGGCTGTTATGCTGAACATAGGTTCAAACCATATAAGGCATAATTTATTAAGTTAGAGGTATTTATGCGCATCATACTTATCGGCGCGGGACAGCGCGGCAGAATATACGCGGATGACATGCATGCCTCCGGGCGCGCCCGAATTGCAGCTATTGTCGAACCGCACGAACAGCGAAGGCAGGCCGCGGCGGAAGCGCTTCATGTACCGGCCGCCATGTGCTTTCCCTCGGTGGAGCCCTTGTGGGCGCTCGGGAATATCGCAGACGGGGCGATAATCGCCTCCATGGATCAAGATCATTACGCGCAGGCTATGAATGCCATGGAATTGGGTTACGACTTGCTGTTAGAAAAGCCGATTGCCGCCACACTAAAAGAGTGTGTGGCCATCCGGGATCGCGCAAGGGACTTGGGCAGGCATGTTACCGTATGCCATGTACTGCGTTATACGCCTTTCTTTTCTACATTAAAGCGTTTGCTGGACGAGGCTGTCGCAGGTTCCCCTGTTTCCATACGGCATGAGGAGAACATCGGCAACTATCATATGGCCCATAGCTTCGTTCGCGGCAATTGGGCGAATCATTTAAAAAGCAGCCCGATAATCCTGCAAAAATGCTGTCATGATATGGATTTGCTGGTATGGCTCACCGAAAGCCGCTGTAAAGCGATTTCCTCCGTGGGCGCGTTGACATACTTTACGCCCGAAAACGCGCCTGAAGGCAGCGCGGATCGCTGCTGTAACTGCGCGGTACGAGCCGGCTGCCGATTCGACGCGGAAAAATGTTATCTGCCGGTGATGGGGGATTGGCCTGCTGCTGTCCTCACCTCCGATCAAACGCGTTCCGGCATTTTAGAAGCGCTTAAAACAGGCCCCTACGGACGATGTGTTTACCGCTGTGATAACAATGTATGTGACAGCCAATCCTGCTTAATTGAAATGGAAAACGGCGTAACCGTCAGTTTCGTTATGTCCGCCTTTACAAACCATATCCACCGCTCTACCCGCGTGTTGTGCACAGACGGTGAAATCAGCGGCGACGACGGGAAGCATATTACCATAACACGTTTTGTCTCCAACGGGGTGGCGCCGTATCGTGTAGAAAACCTGTATACCGAAGCCCCGCGCAGCGGGCACGGCGGCGGGGATTCCGCGCTGGTAGACAGCTTCCTGCGCACCTTGGAAGGCGCTGATACAACCGACGTGACTTCCGTCGACCGGCTGATTGAAAGCCATATCATGGCCTTCGCGGCGGAAACAAGCCGTTTGGCCGGCGGTGAGCGTGTGCTGTTGGATACGCTTCGTCTCCATCCGTAAAATGCGGCCTCTCTGCCGGTTATCTTAACCCTTGTGAGGTGATTCGTATGGTTTCGCGTCCGGGAAAGTATCCCTATAAACGCGAGCGTTTTTTCTTAAAGGAAATGCGTTTAAATAAAACATTGTATCTCATGTGCGTTCCCGCTTTATTATTACTTGTTGCGTTATGTTACATCCCGTTTGGCGGCGTATACATGGCCTTTACCGAGTTCAAGCCGCTTGACGGCATCTTCGGCAGCAGGTTTGTCGGGCTGGATAAGTTCCGCATGTTTTTCATCAGTAAAGACGCGATGCGCTCGGTAAGCAATACGCTCATCATCAACGCCTGGGGTTTGGCGCTGGGCTTGATATTTCCCATTACCCTTGCCGTGGCGCTTAATGAACTGCGCCGCAGCGTATTTAAGCGCTTGGCGCAAGGGCTCATGTTTTTTCCGTACTTTCTGTCCTGGGTGGTGGTAGGCGCCATATCCTGGGCCATGTTTAACAGCGACACGGGCATGCTTAACACGCTTTACAAGAGCCTCGGCTGGCAGCCGGTCAAGTGGATGGCCAAAGGGGAATACTGGAAAGGCTTCTTAATTACCTTTAATGTATGGAAATGGAGCGGATACAGCAGTATCCTGTATCTGGCGACCATGGCCAATTTTGACCCGAACCTCTTTGAGGCGGCGGAAGTGGACGGCGCCAACAAATGGCGGCGGATTATTCACCTTACCCTGCCGATGCTCAAGCCCACTGCCGTAACCCTTACGCTGTTAAGCATCGGCCGCATTTTCTACGGCGATTTCGGCATGGTATGGGGGATTATCGGCAATAACCCCGTCATTGGCCCGTGGGTTCAAATTATCGATACATATGTTTATACCAGCATGCGTACGCTTGGCTTTTCCTATGCCACCGCGGTAGGCCTGATGCAGTCCGTCTTGGGTTTAATATTGGTCATCAGCGCCAATGCCGTGGCCAAGCGCATCAACGATGGGGAGGGGTTGTTCTGATGAAACCGTTTCCCGGCCGTTTCCACCATTCCATCAGGCAGTCACGCGGGGATGTGCCGTTCAAAGTGGCATGCGTGTTGTTCGTCGTCTTCTTCTCATTGGTATGCCTTTATCCGTTATGGCTGGTGTTAAGCGTCTCGTTATCGGATGAAACCGATGTGCTTAGATACGGTTATGCCATGTGGCCCCGTAAGTTCTCCCTGGATACGTATTATTACATCTTCAGGCAAAGCGGAAGCCGTATTACCGACAGCTACATCGTAACCATTGTCACCACGCTGGCAGGAACGCTCGGCGCACTGCTGGTTACGGGCATGATATCCTTCGCGTTGTCCATTAAAAAATTAAGGTACCGCGGCGTCATCGCCTTTATTTGCAACTTCACCATCATATTCAGCGCAGGCTTAATTCCCTGGTACATCATCTGTTCGCGGTATCTGGGCTTTACCAATACCTACGCGGGCCTCATCCTTCCCAGCATGTTCAGCGTATGGTATATGTTTATGCTGCGTACCTTTTTATCAGACATACCCCCGTCATTATATGAATCGGCGACGCTGGACGGCGCGGGCTATTTCGGTATCTTTTGGCGCATTACGGTACCGCTGTCCAAGACCGCCCTGCTCACCATCGGCCTGATGTATGCCTTAAACTACTGGAATAACTGGTGGAACGCGTTGTTTTTTATCAACCGCAAGGAGTTATACCCGCTTCAATTCTTGCTTTATAACGTGTTAAGCAGCGTCAACGCCATTCGGGGCGGTCAAATGCCTGCCGGTGTCGGAAGCATTAAAATACCGGCGGAAACCGTTAAAATGAGCTTAACCGTGGTTACTATCGGGCCGATCATTTTGCTGTACCCCTTTATACAAAAGTATTTTATCAGCGGTATCATGAGCGGGGCCGTCAAAGAGTGAAGCAACCTGCCCTAATCGGGACGGGTTACTGATAAAACCATTAAGGAGGAGAAAACATGAAACGGACATTGACTTTGGCATTGGCGTCAATGCTGCTGCTGGCTTTGCTGGCGGCGCCCGCGTATGCCGCGGAAAAGGTTACCATTTTGTATCCGGGCGATGAGTCCGACAGGATGACGGAGCTCTTGCGCGGAGAACTGGGGGAGAAGCTCCTGGCCGATTTGGACATGGAAATCGAAGTCATTTGGCTCCCTTGGGGAGAGTATTGGGACCATAAGACCATTAAGCTTCAGGCCATGGATCCCATCGACTTATACTGGGACGGAACCGGTAACATCGGCCAGGTCTATAACAGGCAGGAATGCCGGCCCTTGGATGAGCTGATTGAAACGTACGGCCAAGACATGCTCAAGGTGCTGCCTATCGAACATATCCGCGGCGGCGGCACCATTAACGGCGAAATATTCGCCATTCCCTCGGCGTATAAGCCGGCGTCTGCCTCGCGGCAGCTCGTGTGTTTGCGGCAGGATATTTTGGAAGCCGTGGGCATGAGCCATATCGCCACGGCGGATGATTTGTTCGAGTTTGCCGTCAAGGCCAAGGAAATGTTCCCGGAGATTAAGGGCGTGGGCGACCCGATGTACTTTCCCATTTCCCGTTTCTTCGCCACCGAGCCGCTGCTTCTGTGCATAGCCAGGGACGAGCTGGTAGCCTACAACGAAGCGACGCAGCAAGCGGTTTGCTACTTCGAGACCGAGGCATTCCAAGAGTTATGCAAGTTCAACGCCAAACTGGCGGCGGCCGGCCTGTTCTCGGATGAGGAAACACTCAACTATGAAGCCCGCGACGCCCGTTTAGACAGCGGAAATTACCTGTGGATGGAAGGTTCTTTAGGTAAAGACCTAGAGCGTATCAATTCCCTGCGCGGCAACGTGCCGGAAGCGAAGCTCGCCACCTATTTGCTTGCGCCCGATAAGCCTAAGTACATCACGACTGCCGGCGGCGAAGCGCTGTTTATCCCCTACTCCGCGGCGAATCCCGAAGGCGCGATGAAGTTCCTAAACTGGCTGTACGGCAGCCAGGAGAATTTCCGTCTGGCCATCTTCGGCGTGGAAGGCGTGGATTATCAGTTGATCGACGGCGCCGTGGCACCCCTGGAAGAGGGCGGCACACTGCCCGAATTCTTCTATGAGTGGATGTTTGATAACGCTTCTTACAAGGCATTCCCGGCGGATGTTTCTCAAGAGTACATCGATAATTATCTGGCCTGGGACGAGGGCGCGCTCGTAAGCGCGATGCTCGGATTCCAGTTTAACAATGAAAAGGTGCTGGAAGTCGAAGTACGCCTGCAAGAGGCGATGAGAGATTTCAGGCCCCTCATGACCGGTTTTGTAGATTTTGATGATGTATACCCCGGTTTCATCCAAAACCTCAAGGATGCCGGTATCGATGAGTATGTTGCGGAAGTACAATTCCAAATCGACGCGTTTTTAGGTAAATAAACCTAACCGTACACCGGTATAATGCAAGCAAGCCCGCCTCTCGTTTATATACGGAGGCGGGCGTTGCTTTACTAACCACTAACTTCTTACCCCTAATCCCTAGCTCCTAACCACTCTTCACGCGCGGGTGTTCAAGTGTTTAAAGGTTATGGTATAATCTTAAAAGTCAATGAAGAGGAGGTTTTTACATGGCATTGGTCAACACGCGGGAGATGTTTAAAAAGGCGTATGAGGGCGGTTACGCTATCGGCGCTTTTAACGTGAACAACATGGAGATTGTTCAGGGTATCACCGAGGGAGCGAAACTTCAAAACGCGCCCGTGATTTTGCAGGTTTCGGCGGGCGCCCGCAAGTATGCCCGTCATGCCTACCTGATGAAGATGATAGAGGCGGCGCTGGAGGATACGGACCTGCCCATCGCGGTGCATCTGGACCATGGCGCTGATTTTGAAACCTGCCGGTCCTGTATCGACGGGGGCTTCACTTCCGTGATGATTGACGGCAGCCATTTCTCATTTGAGGAAAACATTAACATGACAAAAAAAGTCGTCCAATACGCCCATGAGCGCGGCGTGACGGTCGAGGGCGAATTGGGACGCTTGGCGGGTGTGGAAGATGATGTACGCGTATCCGCGGAAGATTCCAGCTATACAAGGCCCGAGGAAGTGGAAGAATTTGTCTCCCGTACGGGCGTGGATTCTTTAGCCATTGCCATCGGTACAAGCCACGGCGCGTTTAAGTTTTCGGGCGAACCGCTGCTCAGGTTTGATATATTAGAAGAAATCGGAAAGCTTTTACCCGGGTTTCCCATTGTTTTACACGGCGCGTCCAGCGTGATACCGGAGTATGTCGATATGATTAACGCCTACGGCGGATCCATGCCGGGCGCCAAGGGCGTGCCGGAAGCGATGCTGCGTCAAGCCGCGTCCTTGGCGGTCTGTAAGATCAACATCGATTCCGACCTGCGCCTGGCGTTTACCGCGGAGGTTCGTAAGTATTTTGCAGAACATCCGGACCACTTTGACCCGCGAAACTATCTGGGGGTCGCCCGCGACGCCATCAAGCAAATGGTATGCCACAAGATTACCCACGTGCTGGGTTGCGCGGGGAAGGCTTAAAGTTAAAAAACGCGGACGCGCAGGATGCCGGGCAGCGCTCGTATTGCTTCGATGACGCTTGGAGCGGGCGCGTCTTCAATTTCTATAACGGTTACAGCCGTCTCTTTCTTTGATTTATTCACCATGTTGCTAATGTTAATGCCGTCCTTGGACAGGCATGCCGAGATGGCGCTGACCATGTTGGGTACATTGTCGTGGATGGCCAATATCCGCGCGCCTTCAGGTACCGCCAGGGCTATTTCGGGAAGGTTGACGGAGTTTTTAATAGCACCTGTCTTCAAATAATCACGCATCTGCGCGGCTGCCATAAACGCGCAGTTCTCCTCAGATTCGGCCGTGGACGCGCCCAGATGGGGGATGCACAGGATATGCTCATGACAAAGCATCTCATCGGTCGGGAAATCCACAACATATTTGGCGATTTGCCCGTCCGCCAAAGCCTTTAGCATCGCGTCGGATTGGACCAGTTCCGCGCGTGAGAAGTTTAAAAGCACCGCGCCCTTTTTCATTTTGCCGATGAGCTCTGTTCCGAATAAACCGCGCGTCTTATCCGATAGCGGAATATGAACAGAAACAAAGTCGGCGTTTTGCAGCGCTTCTTCCATCGATGCGGCCCGCCGTACCGAACGTGATAGCCGCCATGCGCTGTCAATGGAGATAAACGGATCGTAACCGATGACATCCATACCGAAACCATTGGAGGCGGCATTGGCTACCAATGCGCCGATCGCGCCCATACCGATGATGCCAAGCGTCTTGCCTCGCATTTCGATGCCTCCGAAGGCTCCCTTGCCTTTTTCAACGAGCGCCGGAACCTCCGCGCCTTTCCCTTTCAGCCCGCGCGCCCATTGCTCGCCGCCGATGATATCCCGGCAGGACATCAGCATGCCCGCTATAACCAGTTCCGCCACAGCGTTCGCGTTAGCGCCCGGCGTGTTAAACACCACAATACCGCGTTGGGTGCATTCCGGAATCGGAATATTGTTCACGCCCGCTCCGGCGCGCGCGATAGCCAATAGGGAGTCCGGTATTTGCTGTGCGTCTACAACAGCCGATCGCACAATAATACCCTCGGGTACGGGTTCATCCTTCGTAACGGTAAAATCCTCGCGTGATAATTGCGTATGGATGATGTCGGATATGGCGTTTAACGTTTTAATCTTCATCATGACGCGTTTTCTCCTTCAAACTTTTTCATAAATGCCACGAGTTTTTGCACGCCTTCAACAGGCATCGCATTGTAGATGCTCGCGCGCATACCGCCGACAGAACGGTGCCCCTTCAGGTTAACGAGCCCCGCGGAAGCGGCTTGCTTAACAAATTGGTTATCCAAATCGTCAGAACCGGTTACGAAGGTGACGTTCATGCGGCTGCGGTATTCCGGAACAGCGGTGCCGCTGAACAAGGAGGAACTATCCAGAAAATCATAGAGAATCTGTGCCTTATCGATGTTTATTTTTTCCATGGCAGCCACGCCGCCCTTCGCTTTAAGCCAGCGGAAGCCCAGCATCGCCATGTAAATACCATAGGTATTGGGTGTGTTGTACATGCTGTCATTTTTACTTAAAACTTCCCAGTTAAGCAGCGTCGGGCAGCAAGCGCGCGCCGCACCCAGTAAATCCTCGCGAACGATTAGTACGCACAAACCGGACGGTCCGATGTTCTTCTGCGCGCCGGCATAGATGACGCCGAAATCGCTGACACTATATGTTTCACTTAAAATGTTGGAAGACATATCCGCAACCAGCGGCGCGCCGGTCTTCGGCAGCTGTGTAAAGCGCGTGCCGTAAATGGTGTTGTTGGTGGTAATATGTAAATAATCCGCTTCCGGATCGAAGTTGGCCTTGAGCAGATCGGGTACGTACGTGTAGTTGTCCGCGCGTGAGCAAGCCGCGATGTTCACCTTGCCGTAACGCTTGCCTTCCTCTGCTGCCAAATGCGCGAAGTTTCCGGAGTCGATGTAATCGGCTTTTTCCGTTTTCATCAGGTTCAGCGGTACCGCGGAGAATTGCTGCGTCGCACCGCCCTGCGGGAACAGAATTTTATAGTTATCGGGAATGGACATGAGCTCTTTAAGCAATTGAACGGACTCGTTATAGATGTCCAGATACATGGCGGAGCGGTGGCTCATCTCCATGACGGACATACCGGTGGTTCCGTATTCTAATAAATCTTTCTGTGCCATGAGAAGCACTTCTTCCGATAACATCGAAGGGCCGGGTGAAAAATTGTAGACGCGCGCCATGATGAGTCCCCCTTTAATATGATGTGGGACGAAATTCGCCCGCCGGGCGAAAGACGAGCCCAGTCGTCATTATACACATTCGTCGGGTGAATGCAATACTAGCGATTGTATCAACTTCTCATATTTACTCGGTTCAAGACACAAGATGTACCGGTATATATAAGAAACACGCACGCCCTTACAGAAAGTACTTTACATAAATTTTACATATACCTTACATGGCTGTGATATATACGTCTATTAAGATACCATAACCTTTAGCGGTAAGACGCGAATGGGAGAAGATACACGGATGTCGGGCACGGAGCAAAAATCCAAGATCAAAACGCATGCGATTAACTTATATTACGGCGCGTTTCATGCGCTCGGTGATATCACCATGGATGTTCCCGAATGTACCATAACGGCCATTATCGGTCCGTCCGGGTGTGGGAAATCCAGCCTTTTACGCCTTTTTAACCGCATGAATGATTTAATACCCAACGCGAAGGTGGAAGGCGAGGCTTATTTAGACGATGTATCCATCTATGGTCCCTCGGCCGATGTCGTCACTCTCAGGCAAAGGGTAGGGATGGTTTTCCAAAAGCCCAATGTCTTTCCGATGAGTATTTACGAAAACATTGTTTTAAGCCCGAAACGCCATGGGATAAAGCGAAAAATCGAGTTAGATGAAATTGTAGAACAGAGCCTCATGCAGGTGGCATTGTGGGATGATTTAAAGAACAGCTTGAAAAAACCGGGGTTATCCCTTTCGTCAGGAGAACAGCAGCGTTTATGCATCGCGCGCGCGCTTGCCGTAAAGCCCGAAGTCATCTTAATGGATGAAAGCTGCAGCGCGTTAGATCCCGAATCGACGATGAAAATTGAAGAGCTCATGCTGGAACTCGCTAAAAAATATACCATCATCATCGTTACGCATAATATGGAGCAGGCAATGCGGGTATCGGATATATCCGCGTTCATGATGATTGAAGAGGATAAGACCGGCAGGCTGGTGGAATATTCTTCAACCAGACAGATGTTTACGCATCCGAAAGATAAGCGTACGGAGGATTACATCACCGGACGTTTCGGGTAAACGTAAAAAGTACGAAAAGAGTGGTACCGTTTTAATGATGCGTTCAAGAAAAATTGTAAAAATGGTTCCGGTTATGGTCATCATGGCTTTATGCCTCCTGACGGCTACGGGTTGCGGGAATCACTCCGAAAAGGAAGGTCATTCAAGAGTGATAATAGCCGGTTCCACATCTGTACAACCGTATGCGGAGTTGTTGGAAGAAGCGTTTGCCGTTTACGCGGAAAACACATTACTGTATAAATGTACAATTGATATCCAAGGCGGCGGTTCGGCAGCCGGGCTTACGGCAGCCGAAACAGGCGTTGCCGACATCGGCATGTCGTCCCGTGAACTGCGCGAAACCGAGAAAGAGCAATTGCCGTATCTTTTCGAAATCGCAAAGGATGGTCTGGCTATTATCGTGCATCCTTCTAATCCCGTTGCGGATCTGACGACGAATCAACTGCGTATGATCTATACGCAAGAAACGAAAAACTGGAGTGAGTTGGGCGGAAACGACGCGGCCATTCATGTTATCACACGGGAAGACGGGTCGGGCACCAGAAGCGCTTTTGAAGAGCTTGTCATGGGAAAAGCGGAGGGCATTCATCCGAAAGCCATCGTTCAAAATTCCAATGGCGCGGTCCGATTGCTCGTTTCAGATGATCCGAACGCTATCGGATTCATATCCTTAGGGCTTATAGAGGCGCATGAGGGGCAAAAGGAAGTTAAACCACTGAAGTTGGAGGGTATCGGCGCCATACCTGAAAACGTTAAAAACGGAACCTATCAGCTTTCAAGGCCTTTCATCTTCGCCGTAAAAACGGAGCCGGCAGGGGTCAGCATGGATTTTATCGATTTTATCTTTTCGCCCGCCGGAAAAATGATTCTGGCGGAGGAAGGGCTTATCGTATGAAAATGAAAAAAGAGTTATCCGGTTACGTCTTCTTTGTGTTTGCCTTATCAGCCATCTCCGTACTGGCGCTTATCACACTTTTCATTATCGCCAGGGGTGCGCCCTTAATTGCCAAGGTCGGCTTGTTCAACTTTCTCTTTGGCATGGAATGGGCGCCCAGCCAAGAGAAGTTCGGCATCTTTCCCATGATTGTGGGTTCCGTTTCAGTCACCTTAGGCGCGGCGCTCATCGGCGTTCCCATCGGTATCTGCTGCAGTATTTTCTTAACGGAGTTTGCCCCTCCCGCACTCGGTAATATCTTCAGGCCGGCTATTCAGCTATTAGCCGGTATCCCCTCGGTGGTTTACGGGTTTTGGGGGCTCTTGTTTGTGGTGCCGTTTATCAGAAACTACCTTGGCGGGCCGGGTTTGAGTATACTGGCGGGCGCCGTGATTCTGGCAATCATGATTTTGCCGACTGTCATCAGCATATCGGAAGTATCCCTGCTGGCGCTGCCGCGTCAGTATAAAGAGGGCGCGCTCGCTTTAGGCATGACCCATTGGCAGACAATTTATTCCGTCATGCTCCCCGCGGCGAAGTCCGGCATCGTAGCCGCGGTCATATTAGGTATTGGACGCGCCATCGGTGAAACCATGGCGGCTATCATGATTTTAGGCAACGCCGTCGCCCTTCCTTCCTCCATACTCGACCCTGTCAGAACGCTGACAACCAATATCGGTATAGAAATGGGCTATGCCTCCGGCGATCACCAACAGGCTCTTTTCGCAACGGGAATTGTTCTGTTTGCCATTATCATGGTTTTAAACGCTTCCGCGCAGTACATTGTAAGGAGGCGCGGAAAGTGAAAAAAATAGGGCATATGGGCGGCAAAATCGCAAAAACACTCATATGGTTCGCAGCGTTGATGGTGCTGGCGCTGCTGTTTTTTATCATCATTCACATTTTGGTAAAAGGGCTGCCGGCAATCGATTGGCGTTT